>Ga0182030_10014572_pt1 | contig 15498 bp, 17 predicted proteins | sample 812S3MmetaG_FD_121299 | JGI IMG/M metagenome (GOLD analysis project Ga0182030, IMG submission 121299) | Permafrost microbial communities from Stordalen Mire, Sweden - 812S3M metaG (Illumina Assembly) | ecosystem: Environmental > Terrestrial > Soil > Wetlands > Permafrost | place: Sweden... | reverse complement strand
GTTGGCGCTCGATGGCATCGGCGGGTTTGAGGCTGTCGATGATGCCGGACAGGAAGGTCTCGCGGACCTCGCGCTCTTCATCGGTCATTACATCGAGATGCCCGGTGAGACCGTGCTGCCAGGCGTTGAGGCGGGACTTCCTTTTGCCTGCATCGGTGCGGGGGCCAGTCGACTTCTGCGCGTTGAGGCGGTTCGCTTCGATTTGTTTGTCGGTCGCCATTCGGGTAATTCCTCCGGTAGGAGAAGTAGCACGGGGAGGTCGGAAAAAAGGACGACGGGCCTGAGGGTTGCGGCGGGAAAGACGCGGAGAGGGGCGTGGATGCAGGGAGATAGCGGGGATGGAAATTTATATCGGAGAGTTGTGATTCGCGTGCGGGAGCTGAGGGTGGTTCCCGGAGTGGAGAACGCGCTCAATTAGAAAGGGACTTCCTTGAGTCAGACGATGGTTTCAAAAAACGGCTTGAATCTGGGAATAACGCGGTCCTTCACATACCCCAACAGCGAGAACATGATGTCCAGGACGGGGCGTTCACCCCACGCACCCGATTCGTGAAAGATAACGAATCCAGTACCGAAGCTTTCGACGCGAACTTTTGGGCTCACGAGACGCGGATGAATATTCTCGAGCGGAATCGTTGCTGGGTATCCGGCGTGGATTGGCTCCATGAGCATGACCCTATGGATACGGCCATCGTTCAAGTGAACGGAGAACTCGACATGGCGATCATAACTGCCTGTCACGAGAACCGCACGATGCTTATCCATATTGCCGAGCGTGTTGAGCACCGCTAACGGGTCATCTTCCGGCTTTCCATAGTCTTTAAAACAGGGCTGGAGTCCCTTGATGATCTTCTGGGCATCTGGTTCCACGCCCTTCAACCATTTCTCTGAATCCTTCTCCCACCGATCGGTAGAGACACAAATCGGAAACTGAGACTTCTTGCATGGGGCGGTCGAATCCTTCTTCCTGATTAGGCCGCAGACGAGATTGTCGAGCGCCGACCTGAGATTGAAAACGACATCGCCGACCACCGTGCTCAAGTGCAATGATGACGTTGGATTCTCAACCCAGTGGACAAGCCATGAAACGTCGCCATCAACCTTCGGAATCGTCGTTCGCTTAGCCGCTCTCAGGTAGTCGTGAATCTCTTTGGAGAGAACTTCAAGATGTTCCCCGGCACGGACAATCTTGGCGTCCACGCTGTGCATCCACGGTAATGATTCGGGAGCAGGGATGCCTGTCATGGCGTCCGGTCCAACTTGGCGATTCGTCGAGCTTGAAGTTTCTTAGGAAGCTTTGCGGTCTGCTGGTCAGACTGAACCTGCCACGTGATGTACTTATTAAAATCGCCGACGAAAATCAGCTTTTGGCGCGAACTAAAACAGCAGTTGTCATAGACGTAGTCCGGTAGCGGAGACGCGATCACGACGTCGAACCAGAGCCCTCGCGTGATGAACGTAAACGCCACGGCATCGGTTTGGTCTTCATTCCAAAACGGGTATTTCAGTGTATGGTGGGATTCCTCGTCCAGCGCAACGGAGACCTTCACCACGACATCTTTCGGAAATGGCGCGTCCCCGTGAAGGTATTGGCGGATCGATTCCTCGTGATGCTGCAGATTGAGTGCGCCTGTCGCGCATCCGTTGAACGTCTTCCACGTATGCGTGCCGCGCCAGATAATGCTTAGCGCAAAGTACGCGAGAGGTTCCGTGTCGAGGCCGAGGTTGTCCGCACGATAGACGGTGTAATCGCCCTCGCTCCATCTGCCGAAGGGATTTCCACGGATGAAATCAAATAGCTTGAAACCTTCGTGATTGCGGTGCACCAGCTTCAGCACGTGCGTCTCGCCCAACTCACTAAATCGCTGTTCACATACTGAGCACAGCAGATAGTCCGCGATCTGTTTCTGATCCTGAATGATGAGCTGAGACGAACTGTAGTAGGGATTCTCTCCGTCCGGCCGGTGTAACCGATACAGCGCCTTTGGGAGATAGTGGCTCCATTGAAGGTCGGCGGTATTCAGGCAGAGTTTGCAGATTCCTTGCGGCATGACATTCCCGGATCAGGAGGTGAAAGAGAGCGTGGTAAGCGAGACGGCCCGGCGCACGTTCGCTTCGTTGAAAGCCACGTCGCGAAGAAGGAACTCCGCCTTCGAGATGAGCTGTTCCGGCAGTTCGGTGATCACGCGGCCGTTCAATTCGCGAAGTTCAGATAGGAATGCAGCCCGATCTCATCGGTACGAACGAGCCGAAGAAGATCGACTCGAATATCTTCAGCCAGCCGCTCTAGTTCCGCGGCGGCGATCTCGTTACCGGAAAGGATCACGTCGATGAACACAGCCGGATCGTCGCTCCAGTCGACACCGATGTGATGATCGATTCGCTTCACGAGTGGATTGCCGGCGTATTGCATTCGCAGGCGGTCGATGCGGTTCGAAATTTCCTGGCTGGTGGCCCATTCACGGAGAACGATCGGCATCGGGGCTTCTCTTTCCCAAGAATAGCGCGCGAGCCAGTGGACTGTGCGCAGAATCAATGCGGCACGCGGAGGCGAATGGGAGTTATGTGCCGCTGTTATTGAGACGGCGGCGCCTAACCAGCTTACAGACCGAGCGCGAGCGGCACCAGTTCGTCCATCGAGGTGACGTAGTGGATCTTGATGTCGCCGATCTGTTCGGCTTTCAGGTCTTCGCGCACGTTGACCTCGTTGTCCGCCGGTACGATGATTTCCCTGACACCGCTGCGCTTGGCGGCCAGCACCTTTTCTTTAATGCCGCCGATAGGAAGCACCAGACCGGTCAAAGTAATCTCGCCCGTCATGGCGAGGTTCGGCTTCACGCACTTTTCGGTCAGCATGGACAGCAGCGCCGTGGCCATAGTGACCCCGGCGGACGGTCCGTCTTTGGGGATGGCCCCGGCCGGCACGTGGACGTGGATGTCGCTCGACTTGAAGACTTCGGGATCGACGCCGTACTTCACGGCGTTGGCGCGCACCCAGGTGAGCGCGGCCTGCACCGATTCCTGCATGACCGAGCCAAGCTGGCCGGTCATAATGAGACCCTTGCTGCCGCCGGGCATGCGGCCGGCTTCGATGAAAAGCACGTCGCCGCCGACCGGGGTCCACGCGAGCCCCACCGCGACGCCCGGCCGCTGCGTGCGTTCGGCGACTTCCACGTCGGGACGATGGCGCGGCGCGCCGAGCGATTCTTCCACGAACGCAGCCGTGACTTCGCTGACCACTTCCCCGCCCTCGGCATAGCGGCGCGCGACCTTGCGGCACACCGTACCGATCTCGCGCTCGAGATTCCGCACGCCGGCCTCGCGCGTGTAGCGCTGCATAATGAAGCGCACCGCGGCGTCCTGGAAAATCAGCGGACGCGAGTCGTCCAGGCCGTTTTCCGTTTTCTGGCGCGGGATCAGATAACGGAAGGCGATCATCACCTTCTCCTGCTCGGTGTAGCCCTGCAGCTCGATGATTTCCATGCGGTCGCGAAGTGCGCCGGGGATGGTGTCGAGCACGTTCGCGGTGGTGATGAAGAGGACGCGCGAAAGATCGAACTGGACGTCGAGATAGTTGTCGCGGAACGTGGAGTTCTGTTCGGGGTCGAGCACTTCGAGCAGAGCCGAAGAGGGATCGCCGCGGAAATCGTGTCCCAGCTTGTCGACTTCATCGAGGACGAAAACAGGATCGTTCGCGCCCGCGCGGCGCAGGGCCTGAATAATCTGGCCGGGCATGGAGCCGATATAGGTGCGGCGATGACCGCGGATTTCGGCCTCGTCGTGCATGCCGCCGAGCGAGATGCGCTGGAATTTGCGCCCCAGCGAACGCGCGATGGATCGCCCGAGAGAAGTTTTTCCGACACCGGGCGGGCCGACGAAGCAGAGGATAGGTCCTTTGAGTCCCGGCTTGAGCTGCATGACGGCGAGAAAGTCGAGGATGCGGTTCTTGACCTTCTCCAGATCGTAGTGATCTTCGTCCAGAATCTCCGCCGCGCGCTGCACGTTGACGGCTTCGCCGGATGACACAGCCCAGGGCAGGCTGATGAGCCATTCGAGGTAGGTGCGCGCCACGGTGTGCTCGGGCGACATGGGGTTGATGCGGGAGAAGCGCGTAAGCTCTTTGATCGCCTCCTGCTTTACTTCATCGGGCATGCCGGCCTTCTCGATCTTTTCCCGCAGCTCGGTGGATTCCTCCGCGCCGTCCTCGCCTTCGCCGAGTTCCTTCTGAATGGCTTTGAGCTGTTCGCGCAGATAAAACTCGCGCTGGCTCTGCGACAGCGAGTCCTGCACCTGCGACTGAATCTTCTGACGGAGTTCGAGCAGCTCGACCTCGCGCGCCAGCTGGCGGTTGATGAACTGGAGACGCGCGCGGGCGTCGGTCTGCTCGAGGACGGACTGGCGCTCGATGTGAGTGAGGCCGGGCAGGGTGCCTGCGATGAAATCGGCGAGGCGGCCGATCTCCGAAATGTTTGCCGCGGCGGTGGCAACGTCGTCGGAGAGATTCGGCGTGGCGTTCACGATCTGGGTGAATTCGCCAAGCACGTTCTGCCGCAGAGCGGTCAGCTCGGGCGTGATCTCGGGTTCGATTTCAGGCAGGCGCTCGATGCGGGCGCGCAGGAAAGGCTCCGTGGTGGTGTAGCCCTTGATACGCATGCGCGAAACACCTTCGCAGAAGAGCAGTTGCCCTTCGCGCATGCGGACGATCTTATGAATGATGGCGACCGTGCCGATTTCGTGGAGTTCGGCCGGGCCAGGCAGATCGGTACGCGGATCGATCTGCGAGAGAACGCCGATCAGCCGGTTCTCACCGAGCGATTCCACCAGCGCCACGGAAGTGGGCCGCCCCACGCTGAGCGGCAGCAGCGCGTTCGGGAAGACAACAGTGTCGCGGACCGCGAGAATAGCGATCTCTTCGAACGCGGGCGGCGCCGGTTCAGATTCCGCGGTCACGGGCAGTTCAACGGGCGGAGTCTCGGTCTCGGGCGATGGCATACATTCCCAGTATCGGTTAATTGCGAAGGTTTGCTGTGCCGCTCGCTCACGGTCACGGTTCGGAAACCCTTTAAACGGCTGCCGGATAACAGCCGAGCACGCGCAGAAAATCGGCTATTTCCCCCAGATGACTGAGGGCATTACGGCAGGGCGCGTCACCGGTGTGCCCGGCGAAGTCCAGATAAAAAAGATATTCCCAGGGCTTGCCGCGCAACGGGCGCGACTCGATCTTGGTGAGGTTGATATCGCGCAGCGCGAAAGCGCTGAGCGCGCGGAAGAGACTGCCCGGCACGCTGCGCAGCGTGAACACGATCGAAGTCTTGAACTTCATGGCCTGCTCGCTTTTCGCGCGCCGCGCCGGGACATCGGAGGCGGCGCGTTTCGGTTTCTCCAGGAGGAAAAACCGCGTGAAATTCTGCCGGTCATCCTCAATCGATTTACGCAGGATCGTGGCGCCATATATCCCGGCAGCGCTGGCGGATGCGATGGCGCCTGCATCGGTGAGGCGTTCCTGCATCAGCATCTTCACGCTGCCCGCCGTGTCGTAGAAAGGAACTCTGGCAATGCGCGGATGCTCTTCAAAAAAACGGCGGCACTGATTCAGCGCCACGGTGTGCGAAAAGACACGCCGCAATTGAGAGAATTTTATGCCGGGCGGCACCATCAGGTTGTGCACGATGCGGACGAAGGTTTCGCCGCGGATGGGCAGGTTGTATTTCAGAAGATGATCGTAATTCTCGTGAATAGAACCGTGTAAGGTGTTCTCTATCGGGATCACGGCGGCGTGACATTTTCCATTTACAACCGAGACGAAGAGATCTTCAAACGCCTGCATGGGTACGGGAATGCAATTATCGCCCGCCAGCTGCCGCGCCGCGACCTGGCTGAAAGCGCCGAGCTCCCCCTGAAAAGCCACCCGCCGTTTCATGATTCACGCTCTTCGGAGGCCCGCCCGGGCCGCGCGGGTCCGTTCCACCGGCTGGCATTTTCCGCGGGCAGACCGATCAGGTCGAGAACCCGATCCACACTCGCATCGACCAGATCGAGGATGGAAGCCGGGTGATTATAGAATCCCGGGATCGGCGGCGCGAGGATCGCACCCATCTCCGCCAGCGAAGTCATGGTGCGCAAATGTCCGAGGTGCAGGGGGCTTTCTCGTACCATAAGTACCAATGGCCTCCGTTCTTTGAGGGTGACGTCGGCGGCGCGCGTTAACAGGCTGGAAGTGACGCCGCAGGCGATCGAGGACATGGTGTGTATCGAACAGGGGGCTACAATCATGCCGGCGGTCTGGAAGGAGCCGCTGGCGAGTGGCGCCGAGATATCTTCCACCGGCCAGGCAAAATCGGCAAGGGCTTTCAGGTCGGAACTTTTTTTACCGGTTTCGAGAAAAACGGTTTTTTCACCGGAGCGGCTGAGGATAAGATGAACTTCCGCGCGCCGCCGGAGTTTTTCCAGGAGCCGGAAGGCGTAAATGGCTCCGCTCGCCCCTGTGACGCCCACCACTATCCGCAAATCCACCCTCCCAAACGATTATTTGTTCCGAATTCAGAACAGGCAAGTGCTTTATTCGGTTGAAGCAGAACAGAGCCGACGATATAATCCCGATTATACAGAGAGGGACGAAACCTTGACCGAGGCTCCCGCTTTTGTCACCCGGAGACAAGATAACAGCATGGAAGGGGCGGGACAGCGCCTGCGGCGCGCGCGCGAAAGGTTGAACCTGAAGTTCCGCGATGTGGAGGCGGCCAGTCAGGTGATTGCCGATGCGCACGGGAATCAGGAATTCGTGGTTCTGATCAGCCGTCTGTCCGACATTGAAAACCAGGGGACGATACCTTCCATCTACCGCGTTTACTCGCTGTGCTGCATCTACCGGCTGGATCTGAATGATGTGCTGCGGTGGTACGGGGTGCCGGTGGAGTCGATTCCCGCGGACGCGAGCGGGGTGCAGATCAAAGAAACGCATGGCATCGACTTCAATCCCGACGGCGGCACGATGGCGACGATTCCGCTGGCGCTGGATCCGGGGATCGATCTGAGACGGACATTTTTCGTCAGCGAACTGGTGCAGCGATGGGGGAAGCTGCCGCTGGCGCTGCTGAGCGGGGTGGATGTCAGCCGGTTTCGTTATGGATTTGTGGGCACCGAGGACTGGTCGATGTATCCCTATGTGCCTCCGGGATCCCTGCTGGTGGTGGACGACAGCAAGCGACGCATCCAGTCTGCGGGCTGGCGCAGCCTGAGCGAACGGCCGGTTTACTTTCTCGAGCACCGCGATGCGCACTACTGCAGGTGGTGCAGTCTGCAGAATGGAGTCCTGAGTCTGATACCGGCGCCGGACTCGGAAGCGGCGGCGCTGCATTTTCAGTATCCAGGCGAGATCGAAGTGCTGGGGCAGGTGGTGGGCCTGGCTATGAGTCTGGATCCCGAGAAGCGACGCCGTTTTCGGCCCTGATCAACTCGAGAATCACCGCGAGGTCAGCTGTGAAGAGCTTGCGCTCCACGTCGCGCGACTCTCCCGGCACCCAGCCATTCCAGGGCTCGACAGCCAGCCAGCTGGAAATGATTTCGCTTTTGGTTCCTTCGAGCTCGGATAAATACTCATCCAGCTCCTGTTTCTGCCGTTCGAGGTCGAAACACAGCCACTCCTGAAAGGCGCCGGTGTGACTGCGCCGGATAATGCGGTCGGCGCCCTCCTCGCCGATGCGCTGCGCCAGACCGACGTGTTCGTAATGGCCGGTGTGCACATTACGCAGCGAAGCCAGGTAAGCAATCCGCCCGATCAGTGTGGGGATGCCGGCGAGCGTTCTGCGCCACGAATCGGCGGCGGCGTCTTCACGGGTCACCATCTCTTTAGGGCATTGTACAACCGCCCCGGGACGATCTGACAGAAACCGGATTTCTACTGAGCCGATAACGCCAGGGCCCCCGCATCCCGTTCCAAATACGGCATTTCTTCGCCATTTTGGCCCTTTCCCTGCTTTGTCTCCCTAGACTCCTTTTTGTAGCGGTTTTGCAGCAGCATGCCGCTCAAAAAGGAGATCTAAAATGCGAAAATTCATGATTGTTCTTACCATTGCCGCGTCGTATTTCGTCGCGATCGGCACCATGAGCGCCGACGCGCCTCCGGGATGCACAACCTGTCCCTGGGTTCGGTAATATTGGTCCGGTGATATTGGTCCGGTGATATTGGTTCAGGGATATTGATACAGTAATATTGATGCCGTGATACTGGTTCACGCATCACACTGTCCTGACGCCGGGGTGATAAAATCGTGGGTTCCACCCCATGGAACTCCGGACCGCCATAGAGTTTATTGAGGCCGCCGGCGCGGTAGTTGCCACCACACGGCTTCTCGGAGTGGGTTCCGCGGGGCGTTTTCCGGCGCTGTTTTCATACCTTGTTTTCCTGGCCGTCCTGAACATCGATTTAGGCCTGCTGGCTTACGAATCGAACGCATATTTTTATAACTACTTCTTCCTCGAGATTCTGAAATGTGCGCTCAGCGTTGTCGCGGTTCGTGAGCTGGTCTCGCTGATTTTCGAGGATTATCCCGGCATCGGCACCGTCGGGCGCTGGGTGATATGCGCAGCTGTGCCGGTGTGTCTCGGCGTTTCCGTCCTCGTCGCGTTTTTCTTCTGGAACGGCGGGCCACGCGGACGCTCGACAGTCTTTTATCTGGAGATTTCGCAGCGGTCGGTGTTCTTCACTCTCGCGGTCGTCATTATTGCGCTCTTGTTTACGCTGTCGCGGTACCCGCTTCGGCTGCCGCGAAACACGGTAATTTCCTGCGTGTCGTTCAGCGCACTTTTGCTGAGCGACGCGTTCCGGCTGCTGATAGACGGGCTGGCCGCTCCGCCATATCTTTACAACCGGTATGTCGACTGGTCGGAGTCGGTATTTTCCGGTGTGTGCATGGTGGCCTGGGCCGTACTGCTCAGTGCCCGGGACGACACTGTCCCGGCACGCATCACATTTCTGAATCCGCGTGAAGAACATCTGCTCCAGGAACTGGCAGCCCTGAATCAGGTACTGGCGCGCGTGGCGCGCAGATAAGCGGACCGGGCCGACCTGCGCAAGCCGCTCCGGCATTTATGCCCGCGTTAAATCAGCTGCCCACTCGTGCTTCAGCGCACTAATATTCTCCGTATCCCCGCCCAACTTGCAAAAAACTAATATTTCTAGTATTCTTTTGCCATTAAGCAGGAGTAATATCAGCAATGTTTCTCTGGTATAGTCTGAGCCTGATAGTGATTGCCACGGCTTGCATCGGCCTTCAGTTGATCGTAAAAATACGCGGCCTCGGGTCGGTCGAACCTGCCGACTCGGGACTACAGGGCGCGGACCGTTACCGTCCGATGCTGCGGCTGCTGTCGGACAAGGATCTGGATTTTCTCCCGGCGCGCAGCCCGCTGCGGCGGACGCTGCGCGCGCGCCGTCGCGAAGTGTTTCGTGGTTATCTGCGATGCCTCACACGGGATTACGCCCGTCTGCTGGCCGGTGTGCGTTACGCCATGGCGCAGTCGCACGTGGACCGTCCCGATCTGGCGCAGGCGCTCGTGAAGAACCGGCTGCTTTTTGCCCTCGCGATCTGTAAGGTGGAATATCGTCTGGCCCTGCACGCAGCCGGCATCGGGCACGTGGAAGTCGCCGGGCTGGTGGAAGCGCTGGAAACTCTGCGCAGCCAGGTCAGTGTGCTGGCTCCCCTCGCACAGGCGGCTTAGCAGGCTGAAAAAGCTCTTTTCGTTGCCGCTTGCTGACGCGCGCGGTTCTGTGACCCCTGCGGAATCAGACAAACTTTTCTTCTTCGGCCAGACTGGCTGCAATGCCGGACTGCCACGAGGGATATTTCAGTTCGACACGCAGCAGTTCGCGGATCCTGCGGCCATCCACCTTTCTTCCCGCCATGGTCGGGGAAGACTCCATCTCAGGCGTTCCGGGACGCAGCCTCTCGAGGCACCACCGGACAATGTCATTCGTCGAGCACGGCATGTCGTCCGCGACCGGCCACGCGCCCTGGAGGCCGGAGAAGATCCCGGCGTCCGCGATGGCGGCCAGATCGTCCACATGAATGCGGCTGGTGACACCCGAGCCAATGCCGCGCGGCGCCTTCCCCTGGCGAATCGACGCATGCACTCCCCGGCCCGGGCCGTAGATCGCGGCGGCTCGCAGAATAAGTGACGTCCACGGACCTGAAGAAATCCAGCGTTCTTCTGCAAGGCGAAGACGGCCGCGATCGTCCGCAGGTGAGGGGGCCGTCCCGGCGTCGACCTCAGCCTGATCGCCGTAGACGCCGGTCGAGGAGATGTAGACGACCCGCCGCGGCGCTATAGCGGAGATCAATTCGTGAAGCTGCGTGTTGCCCGGCTCGGCAAGCGGCGGAATCGTAACCACGACTGCCGCGTTGGCGGGAAGCCGCATACCGGCGGGATCGTCCAGTGTGAGTTCCGAGACCTGCGCGCCCGCCGCGGCCAGATCGCCGAATCGTTCGACACCGCGCACCGGGGCGCACACCGGGACACCGCGCCCCAGCAGACGCCGCGCCAGACGCCCGCCTGTGAAACCGAGTCCAAGAACGATGACCAACTGCCTATTGGATCACGCGCCCGGACGCTATACTGCGCTTGAATGCTCTCGGCAAACATTTTTCGCGAATACGATATTCGCGGCATTGCGGACAAAGAACTGCCTGACGACGGCGTGCGCGCCCTGGGACGGGCGTTCGGGACTTACCTGAGGCACCACGGCGCGCGCAGCGTCAATCTGGCGCGCGACTGCCGTCTGAGTTCTCCCCGTCTGCATGACGCGCTGCTCGCAGGCCTGCTCGAAACCGGCTGCGATGTGACAGATCTCGGCATTGTGCCCACGCCTCTTCTCTACTATTCCGTTTTTCACCTGCACGCGGACGCCGGCGTCATGATCACCGGAAGCCACAATCCCGCCGACTACAACGGCTTCAAAGTGATGCATGGAAAGAGCACCATCCACGGCGAAGAGATTCAGAAGGTTCGGCAGATCATCGAAACGCAGGATTTCGTCAGCGGCGCGGGCGCTCTGAAACGCTTCGATATCGCGACCCCGTATGTGGAGGAAATCGCGGGTCAGTTCCGTCTGCCGCGGCGCATCAAAGTTGTGGCCGATGCCGGCAATGGCACGGCCGGCCCTGTGTTCCGGCGCATTCTGGAAAAACTGAACTGCGACCCCGTCGAGTTGTTCTTCGATATGGACGGCCGTTTTCCGAATCACCATCCCGACCCGACACAGCCTGAAAACCTGCAGCAGCTGGTATCCGCGGTGACGGCGAATCATGCGGACGTCGGGCTCGCGTTCGACGGCGATTCCGACCGCCTGGGCGCAGTCGATGAGCAGGGGACGATTCTCTACGGCGATCAGCTGATGATCATCTACGGCCGGGAGATTCTCTCGCGCAAGCCGGGGGCGACCATCATCGGCGAAGTGAAATCGTCGCAGAACATGTACGACGATCTGGCGCGCCACGGCGCCAACGTGATTATGTGGAAGACCGGGCACTCGCTGATCAAGGCGCGCATGCAGGAGACGAACGCGGAGCTGGCGGGCGAGATGAGCGGCCACATGTTTTTCGCCGATCGCTACTACGGCTTTGACGATGCTCTCTACGCCGCGTGCCGTCTGCTCGAGATCGTGGCAAATTCGCCGGCGCCGCTGTCAGCGCAGTTGCGCGATCTGCCGCCGACATTCGCCACGCCGGAGATTCGCGTGGATTGCCCCGACTCCGCCAAGTTCGCCATCGTCAGCGCCGTTCGGGAGAGGTTTCAGCGCGACTACGACGTCATCGACATTGACGGCGCGCGCATCAACTTCGGCCAGGGCTGGGGTCTGGTGCGCGCGTCGAACACGCAGCCGGTGCTGGTGCTGCGTTTCGAAGCCCAATCGCCCGAGTTGCTGGCGAAGTACCGGAAGCTGGTGGAAGACGCCGTGGCCGAAGTCTCGGCTCACGTCTCAACCCCTGTCGCGTAGAGAACGGGCAAACGCGCCGGCCTGCTCAAATTCGGCCGCGACATTTCCGCGCAGCGCCTGCAGCTTGCCGATGTAAGCGTCGAGCGCCGCGGAGATTTCGTGCGCGTTGGTCTCGAGAATATCGCGCCAAAGATCGTAAGATCCCATGGCGAGGCGTGTCGTATCGAGAAGCCCCGGCCCGGCGATCTGCGCGGCTTCCGGCTGACCCTCCGCAATGATGGAAGCGAGCGCAGTGGATGCCAGCTGGGGCAGATGCGATGCCCACGCCACGAGTCTGTCGTGCCGCACGGCATCGAGAATAATTTCGCGCGCGCCGATGGCGCCGATCCATCCGCGGAACGGATGATCGATATCCGCGGTAAGTATCCAGGGGCGCCCGCGAAACAGGTCTGCATCCCCTTCGGCGACACCGCGTACCGCTTTGCCCGCCATGGGGTGTCCGCCGAGAAACACACAGCGCCGCAGACTGCGGGCTGCCTCGTCGACGATCGCCTGCTTGGTGCTGCCGGCATCTGTCACCAGCGTCTGCGGACGCACCAACGGATCGAGTCTGCGCAGCGTTTCGAGAATACCCGAAATCGGCTGCGAGAGAAACACCACGTCGCACGTGCCCGCGGCTTCTTCGAGCGTGGCGCCGCGATCGATGGCGCCGCAGGCGACCGCCGCATCGATGCTTCGCGCGGAACTGACGCCGAGGATCGGACCAGCGAACCCGGCTTTGCGCAGCGCGAGACCGAAAGAGCCGCCGATGAGCCCGACGCCGACGATTGCAATGGATTTCAACGTTACCTCGCCGCGCCCGCCGCCTGCTCACGGACCCGGAGGGTACCCCGGTTCAGAAACATACCAAACGGCAACTGTGAAAGAGCGGCAACGGAACGCCGTTGTTTCGGTTTATCGGTGTTCATGGTGGCCAGTATCAGATCGCCCGGCCCACAGCGGGTGCGATGACGCGCAGCTGTTTCATCAACTCGGCGTACTGATCGGGATAAAGCGACTGCGCGCCGTCGCTGAGCGCATGATCGGGGTCGTGATGCACTTCCATCAGCAGACCATCGGCCCCCGCCGCGACGGAAGCGCGCGCCATGGACGCCACCAAATCGCGGCGCCCGGTGCCATGGGACGGATCGGCCACGACCGGCAGGTGGGAAAGCTTATGCAGCACGGGAATGGCGGAGATGTCCATCGTGTTCCGCGTGTAGTTCTCGAAAGTGCGGATGCCGCGCTCGCAGAGAATCACTTCATAGTTGCCGCCCGAGAGAATATATTCGGCCGAAAGCAGAAGTTCTTCGATGGTAGCGGCGATGCCGCGCTTCAGCAGCGCGGGCTTGCGCACTTTGGACACTTCACGCAGCAGATTGAAATTCTGCATGTTGCGCGCGCCGATCTGCAGAATATCCGAATACGCGGCCAGCAGCGGGAGCTGCGAGGAGTCCATCACTTCGCTGATCACCAGCAGTCCGCGCCGGTCGGCCGCGTTGCGCAGAAGCCTGAGGCCTTCCTCACCCATGCCCTGAAAGCTGTAGGGCGACGAGCGCGGCTTGAAAGCGCCGCCGCGGATCACGGCTGCACCCGCCTCCGCCACAATATCCGCCATGCGCTCGATCTGATCCTGGTTCTCGACGCTGCAGGGACCCGCCATCACGACAACTTTCGCGCCGCCGATTTCAACGTCCCTGATCTTCACGACCGTACCCGATGGCCGGAATCCCCGGCTGGCGAGCTTGTAAGGGGAGACGATGCGGTGAACTTCTTTGACGCCCTCCATCTGCTCCACGACAGCCGTATCGAAATCATCATTGCCGCCAACACCTCCGAGGACGGTGTGGATCACGCCGGTGGAACGATGCACGTCGAAGCCGTCTTCGACCAGACGTGCAATGATCTTCACTATCTGCGCTTCCGAGGCGCCCTGCTGCATGACGACAAGCATTCAATCAGTCTTTCGTTATTTCGTTCGTATTTACGGCGGCGGCCATACGATCTTTCTGGACGCGCCGCATTTCGTCGATAATTCGTTCGAATATTCGCCTGACCCCGTCCGCGCTGAGCGGACCGCGATTGTGTGAAGTAATGTTATCGAAAACGTCGTTCTCGCGTTTCGGCTCGTAGATGGCGAGATGGGCCTGCTGTTTGACGCGGCCGATTTCTTCGACAATGGAAGTGCGTTCGTTGAGCAGTTCCACCAGCTGGCGGTCAATGGCGTCAATTCTTTCGCGGCAGCGGGCCAGCGCCGCGTGGGTTTCGAGAGACATCGCTGTTTAATTTATCGCGACGGTTCGCCTCGCGGGGTCAAGCGGGCCCGTGAGGTCGCGCATAAACAATTCCAGCTTGGCCGGGTCTTTTTCGATCTGCCGCACGACAGCGCTGCCGACAACAACCGCATCGACGTGCGGAGCCAGAGCGGCGACGTGGTCCGATTTCGAGATGCCGAATCCCATCGCGAGCGGCAGGGTGGTGAGCTTCCGCATGCGTTCGATCAGCGGCAGCGCGGACTCCGCGATGGTCTGCTGTTCGCCGGTGATGCCCGTGCGCGACACCAGATAGACGAAGCCGCTCGAATACTCAGCGACCAGTTTCAGGCGGCGCTCGGAGGAAGTGGGCGCGGCGAGAAAGACCGTGTCGAGCCCGGCTTCGCGCATCACTTTGACGTACTCGCCGGCCTCCTCAACGCTGGCATCCGTAAGCAGGCAGCCATCGATGCCCGCGGCCTTCGCGTCCTGTGCCAGCTTTTCAAAGCCGTACCGCAGCACCGGATTGAGGTAGGTAAAAAGCAGCAGCGGGATTTCCGAACGCTTCCGAACCTGCGCGGCGATGTGGAGCACCTTCGCGACAGTGGTGCCCGCGGCGAGCGCGCGATCGCCCGCCTGCTGGATCACGGGGCCGTCAGCGATCGGATCGGAAAAAGGCACGCCGAGCTCGATCAGATCCGCGCCGCCGCGTTCGAGCGCCGCGATGTAGGGTGTGGTGGCTTCGGGAGAAGGATCGCCCGCGGTGAGATAAGCGATCATGCCGCACCGCTGTTCCCGCTTGAGTTTTTCAAAGAGCCTGCCGATACGCGTCACGCTTTTATTGTCCTTGCGCACAACGGACTGACTACAAACGAAATCCCCGTGTGCGGACGGGCGGCCTTGCCACTTGCTGACGGACCCAGAGGTGACCGCGGTTCGGAAGGGGTTGCTGAACCGTGACCGTCAGGGAGCGGCAACGCAGGCTGCTGAGAAACGCTTCTTGCCACTCCCTTACGGTCGCGGTTCGGAAATGCGGGGGCTGGTTCCGCAGGGGTTACTGCGCTGGTACTGACTTGCGGAAATCGCCGTTTGCGGAGCGGGGCGTTGGAAGGGGTTGCTGAACCGTGACCGTCAGGGAGCGGCAACGCAGGCTGCTGAGAAATGCTTCTTGCCACTCCCTTACGGACCCAGTGGGTACCCCGGTTCGGAAAAGCAGGGGCTGGTTCCGCAGGGATTGCTGGACCGCGCGCGTCAGTAAGGCTAGGCATCCAG
>Ga0182030_10014571_pt1 | contig 15499 bp, 14 predicted proteins | sample 812S3MmetaG_FD_121299 | JGI IMG/M metagenome (GOLD analysis project Ga0182030, IMG submission 121299) | Permafrost microbial communities from Stordalen Mire, Sweden - 812S3M metaG (Illumina Assembly) | ecosystem: Environmental > Terrestrial > Soil > Wetlands > Permafrost | place: Sweden... | reverse complement strand
GTGCTGCAGAACATTTCCGTCCTGTCCGCCGGCCAGACGCTGCAGAGCGACAGCAAGAGCCAGCCGATTGTGACTCCGGTGGTGACTTTGCTGGTGAGCCCGGCGGAGGCGGAGGCGCTGACCCTGGCCAACAGCGAAGGCCACATCCAACTGGTGCTGCGTAATTCCACCGACCAGACGGCTGTGGCCACGCGCGGGCACAGGTTGTACGAGCTGTACGGGGTGCCGGCTCCCGAGGAGCCGCCGCCGGCGGTGAGGCGGGTGGCGGCGAGCCGGCCGGCCCCACGGGTGGCGGCCGTTCCGCCGGCGGCACCGCCCGCCGCGCCGAAGGCCCCGGCCGAACCCGAACAGATGATCATGATCCGCGGTGCCGTGAAAAACGTCCAGGTCTTCGCCCGGGAACAGCAGGAAGCCAAATGACCGCCCCCACCGTGCCCAACGCCAACGAATCGAGCTGGGAGCAGCGCCTGCTGCGCAACGCCAGCAACCCTGCCGCGGTCAAGCCCGAGCACCAGGAGCTGAAGTTCACCCTGCACCGCAAGCTATTGGAACGCATCAACCTGGAGGCGCTGTCGGCGATCGACGACGACCGTGCCCGCGCGGAAGTGCGCCAGGCCGTGCTGGCCATGGTGGAGCAGGAGCCCAACCTGCTCACGGCCGGCGAAAAGCAGCGCATCAGCCATGAGGTGCTGCACGAGGTTTTCGGCCTGGGACCGCTCGAACCACTGCTCCAGGACCCGAGCATCAGCGACATCCTGGTGAACGGCCACCGGCAGGTCTACGTGGAGCGCAAGGGGCTGCTGGAGCTGACCAACGTGCGTTTTCACGACGAGGCGCACCTGCTGCGCATCATCGACAAGATCGTCTCGCAAGTGGGCCGGCGGGTGGACGAATCCAACCCCATGGTGGATGCGCGCCTGCTGGACGGTTCGCGCGTCAACGCCATTATTCCGCCGCTGGCGGTGGACGGGGCGCTGCTGTCGATCCGCCGTTTCGGCACCGACCGGCTGATGCCGGACGACCTGGTGGCCAAGGGCGCGCTGACGCCCGGCATGATGCGCCTGCTGGAAGGCGCCGTGAAAGCCAAGTTGAACATTATCGTGTCCGGTGGAACCGGCGCCGGCAAGACCACGCTGCTCAACGCGCTTTCCTGGTTCATTTCTCCCAAGGAGCGCATTCTGACGATTGAGGACGCCGCCGAATTGCAGTTGAAGCAGCCCCACGTGGTGCGCCTGGAAACCCGTCCGGACAATCTCGAGGGCCGCGGCGCGGTGCGCCAGCGGCAACTGTTGGTGAACAGCCTGCGCATGCGGCCGGACCGCATCATCGTGGGCGAGGTGCGCGGCGAAGAAGCGCTCGACATGTTGCAGGCCATGAACACCGGCCACGACGGCTCGCTGACCACGGTGCACGCCAACACGCCGCGCGACGCCGTCTCGCGGCTGGAAGTGATGGTGACGCTGGCCAACGCCAACATGCACCTGGCGGCCATCCGCCAGCAGATTGCCGCGGCGGTCCACGTCCTGGTGCAGTGCACGCGCTTGAGCGATGGAACGCGGCGGGTGACCAGTATCACCGAAATCACCGGCATGGAAGGGGAAATCGTGACCATGCAGGAGATTTTCCTGTTCGAAAAGCGCGGCATTTCGCCGGATGGCAGGGTGCGCGGCCGCTTCTGCGCCACCGGCATCCTGCCGAAGTTCAACGAAAAACTGTTGGCCGCCGGCATACGCCTGCCTGCGGAGATCTTCGACGAGATGATCGACGTGGGAGGCCTGTGATGCTCGCCTTCTTCCTGGTGGCGGCGGCTACGGGGGTGGCGACATACCTGTTGCTGTGGCGCCACCTGGAGCGCCGGGACACGGTGCAGGCGATGCGGCGGCTGGCCGCGCGCGGCGCCGACAAAGGGGCTCCCCTGCGCGGCCGGCCGCGCCTGGTGGAAGCCACCAATGAGGTCCGCGGCCTGCTGACGGGACTGCTGTTGGACAGGCTGCGGCTGCGCGAATCCGCCACCCGGCTGCTGGATACGGCGGCGCTCAAGTGGGGACCGGGCGGCCTCTTGCAGCGCTCCATCGCCCTGTTCCTGGCGGGCTTCCTGGGGGGCACAGTGATGGCCCGCAACACGCAGCCGCTGGTGGCGCTCGGGGTGGGGGTGGTGCTCGGCATGACGCCTTTGTGGTACGCGCGGCACAAGGCGGAGAACCGCGTGCACAGGTTCGAGGCGCAGTTCCCCGATTGCCTGGAATTCGTCTCGCGTTCGATGCGCGCCGGGCACGCCTTCTCGGTGGCCATCGAAATGGCCCACCGCGAATTCAGCGAGCCGCTGGCCGGCGAACTGCGCCGCACCTTCGAGGAGCAGAACCTCGGGCAGCCGCTCGAGATTGTGCTGCGCAAGCTCTCCCAGCGCGTGCCATCCATGGACGTGCAGTTTTTCGTTTCCGCCGTGCTGCTGCAAAAGCGCACCGGCGGCAACCTGGCGGAGCTGCTGGACAAGCTGGCGCAGCTCATCCGCGAGCGTTTCAAGCTGCGCGGGCGGATCCGCGCGGTGAGCGCGCAGGGGCTGATGAGCGGGCGCATCCTGTCGGCCATCCCGGCCAGCGTGGCGGTGATGATGCTGGTGATCAACCCGCAATACGGGCGATTCTTCCTCGACGACCCGGTGGGACGCGAACTGCTCGGCGCCGCCCTGGGACTGCAACTGGTGGGCTATCTGATCATCCGCAAGATTGTGACTTTCGAGGTGTAGGCATGTTGATCCCATTCACCGTGTTTCTGTTCTTTCTGGTGGCCGGCGGGACGGCCTGGGCCATCCTGCGCGCGGGGGCGATGCACGCCCGCGGATTGGAACGGCTGACGCCGGTGCCGTCGCCGGCAGCCGAACTGCTGCCCTCCTCCGCGCACATCTGGCGCGAGTTGGTGAGCCGCCTGGGTTCGATGGTGCCGGCGCCGGAGCGGGACCTGCCTCGCCTGAAGCGCCGCCTCATCCGCGCGGGCTTCCGCGGCCAGAACGCGGCGCGGTACTTCCAGGGCGCGCGTTTGGCCACGACGGCGACTTTCGCCGTGGTCGCGCTGATCGCCGCATGGCGGACCTACGCCACGTTCGGCAACCTGATCCTGGGCACGGCGGCGGCGGCCGCCGTCGGCTACATGGCGCCCATGCAGTACGTGCTGTTTGCGATCCGCCGCCGCCAGCGCGCCGTCGCCCGCGGCCTGCCCAATGCCCTGGACCTGATGGTGGTGTGCGTGGAGAGCGGCCTGGGAATCGACCAGACCATGCTGCAGGTGGCCAAAGAGCTGCAACACGCCCACCCGGAGATCTGTAGCGAGTTCACGGTGATGAATCTCGAACTGCGCGCCGGCAGCCGGCGCTCCGAGGCGCTGCACAATCTGGCGGATCGGACGGGCGTGGAGGACGTCAAGAAGCTGGTGGCCGTATTGGTGCAGACCGACAAATTCGGCACCAGCATCACGCAAAGCCTGCGCGGGCATGCCGACTTTCTGCGGACCATGACCCGTCAGAAGGCGGAGGAGCGCGCTTCCAAGCTGGCGGTGAAGCTGGTTTTCCCGATCTTTTTCTGCGTGCTGCCGTCGCTGTTCGTGGTCACCATCGGCCCGGTCATGACGCATCTGGTGCGCGATCTGGTGCCCATGATTGAAAATCTGTGAGTTGCCGCCGATAAGGGGGGAGAAGGAGATTTTGTCAATGGATTCGACCACCGTACGCCTGATCGCCGGAGTCCTTGCCGCCTTGTTCGGCGTCGTGATTTTCATGCGGCGCCGCAGCCACCACGCCGACTGACGCCGGCACACGCCCGCCGAAACGCGCGGCATGCGCCACCCGGGAATCCCATGGCGTTTGAACGCTGTGGGATTCGCTCCGCCGGCGGGATGACCATCCGCGCGGGATGAGTGCTTCCGCACCGCAAGCCACCCGCCGACTCGACCTGCGCGCGGGAAAGGAAGCGAAGGATCCTGCGCCCCGGCACAGCGGCGTCTGATCCTGCGGTCACGCCTTCCGCGCCGGCTCTTCGCCACTCAGAAGAACCACGTGACCGCGCTAAACCGCTCCCCATCCGTCACCGGAGTGACCTCATGAACGATGTGTGACGGGAACGCGGCCAGCAGCCCCGCCTTTGCCGGCAGGGCCACGCCTTCGCCATCCACGCCGACAAACGTCAGCCTGCCGCCGGTGAACGACTCCTCCCCGGTCCCCCGTCCCCCGTCATTCAAATAGATCACTACCGATACCTTCCGGCTGCCCGGCAGGGCGGCCCCTTCCGAATACGGATTGCTTCCGTCGATATGCCTGGCGAAGAAATCCCCTGGCCTGTAGAGCAGATACTGCACCGGCTCGAACGCCGACAACGGCGTGCCAAAGTGACGCTCGAGCCATGGACGCAAGGCTTCCAGGTATTCCCCGAATCGCGCGGCCGTCGCGCCCGATACGGTCGCCCTGGCGGTGCGCCGCAGCGCCCGATCCACATAGGGATCCGCGCCGCGAACCACTTCGGCGGGCAATGCCGCGCCCGCGCGCATCTCACGCCGCACTCGCGCGCAAAGTTCGCTACTCAGATATCCGGGCACCAGAAAGAATCCCGCGCGTTGAAAAACATCCAAATCCGGCATCGAATCCTCCACTTCGGCAGGCCCGCGCCGCCTGGCTGGGCCACAAGCGAAAAGGGGCCAAGTGTCCATTGCAGACACTTGGCCCGCGAGATACTCCGTTCCAGGGCACGCTTCCAGGGCACGCTTCCAGGGCACGCAAACACCCGCATGACAGCTCACGCCGTTATGCCGGTGGGGCCAGCTTAGACAGTCTTGCTACCTCTGCCTGCAGCCGCCGGACCTCCGTGAAGAGATCAGCGATTGCCGGTGGAGCCGCAAGGCCTCCAGCCGGTGGGGCCAACGAACTGGCCGGTGGGGCCAGAACGTTCGCGAGTTGCTCATGGACCAACTCGCGAAGGCTCACCGGTGGAGCTGCCCGGGCCGGTGGTGCAAGCCCGAACAATCCAGCCGGTGGAGCCAACGAACTGGCCGGTGGGGCCAGAACGCTCGCGAGTTCCAAAGCGATCAACTCGCGAAGGCCCGCCGCTGGAGCTGCCCGGGCCGGTGGTAATAGCCCGAAACTGCCAGCCGGTGGAGCGAAGGAACTGGCCGGTGGGGCCAGTACGTTCTCAAGCTCTCGACGAATTAAACTCTGCAACAGAACGTCACCGATTGTCGCCACGTGTATCACCTCCTTTCTTTGTTGGGATAGGGGAACCTCGGATGGTGGGGGCGCCGTCGCCGGGAGGGGGTGCGCCTTGACGCGCTTCTGCCTTTTTGCCCCGGTCACGTGCTCGGCCCCCCCTAACTTAAGGATGAATTCCTTGGTGCACCAGACGGGGCTCGAACCCGCATCTCCCGATCTCCAAAACCGGGCCTTTTGTCCAAGTCGTTGATAGCGGGTCTCGAAGAGCCGATCGCCTCTCAGTATCATGCCCTGGGTGCTACCGATGGCTCCCGTACCTTCTTACAACCGCAAAGTTCCCAGACGTTTTTCCAATTAAGTTACTGGTGCATTGCGGTTCATTGTGACTCCATAGCTCCGCCGAAAGCAAGATATATTTTTGGGCAGGCATCCGTCCGGAGTTGCAGTCACTTGGTTAGATTCCCCCAAAAAGGTCTTCAACGTTTACCGACCAATCTCTAAAATCTGTTATTGGCTATACAACCCGTTGGGCCGACGGAGACTCAAGGCGATGAAAGCGCTTGAGTTGCCGGCAGGCCCCTCCACATACCGCTCCTGGCATTCGTTTCGCGCTTCGCGAGCTAGATACTCAAGACAGGCTCGGATTTGCGGCATAAGTCACTATTGAGCTACCTATCGAAACACCTGTTAACTGTGCGACGCTTTACGATTTGTGTCGTGCCGCTTGCTCGATTACAAACAATTTGCTTTCCGGAACTAACTTGCGTATATTAATTCTGTGAAATGCTGTGACATGTAACCACGGCTGCTTTCAGCAGTCGCGTTGCGACAAGCCGCATCGGCGCATGTCTGCTATATGAGATGTCGAGTGTGTGCATATGAGATATATGACATCCGGCGGCCGCGGTAGTATTATGGAATTCCTTGAGACCCTCGTGGCCTCCATAGACCCTTTCGACTTTCAAGGCTCCGTCGAACTTCGCCGCCGGCCCGATTCCGTCGCCGACGCCGCGATACTCATCACTAATAAGAAATGGGCCTCATCTTCTTCCGGCCGCGCCTTGATCGACCTACTCTCGTCTCAGCGGGAGATCGTCTCGATCCGCGGCATCGGCCAGAAAATCACGCTACGGCTGGCTGACGACTTGATCGCGTCCGCCGGAGAGGCACTCGAAGCCGGAGACCTGGATACCTCCGGCCTCCTGGCCGGCCAAAACTACATCGTCGACTTCTGCGACCCCAACGCCACTAAGGCCCTTCACCTCGGCCACATGCGCAACATCGCTCTCGGCAACGCCCTCGCCGCGGCCCTCCGGGCCGCCGGCGCCCATGTGGTCCGCCAAAGCGTTATCTGCGATATCGGCCGCAATGTCGCCGAGGCCATGGCCGGGTATCTTCAGTTCCACAACGGTGAAACCCCTGAAGCCTTGGGCATCAAACCCGACCGCTATGTCGGCAACTGTTACGCCGAATACGTTCGCGGGCTGGATTCGGCAGACCAGCCTGACGCCGCGGCCCCCGACGCCCCCTTCGCCCGTGAACTGCAAGCCCACAGCGACCTCGCCGAGGACTTGCTGCGGCGCTGGAATCACGGCGAAACGGAGGCTCGCGAACTCTGGAAGAAGATCCGCTCCTGGGCACTCCAGGGGCAGGAACAGACCCTCGGCCGCCTCGGGATCACGATTGATACTCCTTTGTATGAATCGGACGTGTTCGACACCGTCAACTTGCTCGCGGCCCAAGGACTGGCGCGGGGCATTTTCCGCCGCACTCCCGACGGTGCCCTAGTTTATGAAACGGGCAAAAAGGAATACGAGACCGTTCCACTCATCCGAGCGGACAATTTTCCGACCGAACATATGCGCGCCGCCGCCATTTGGCACCGGCTGCAGAAACCGGCGGCGGAACTGGATGGCATCCTGCACATCATGGGCGATGAATGGCTCGCGGCCACTTTCTATTGGGAGAATATTCTCTCCAATTTCCCGCCCTGCCCCCTCTACCGCGTGTACCATAGAATTCCCTATGGGATGGTCTTCCTGCAGGGCTCGAAGATGAAATCGAGCGGCGGCGAGGTAATTCTCATTGACGACCTGCTCGACCGCCTGGCCGAATCCGACGCCGTCCGTCGCCTGTCCGGTCCCCAGCCGTTGCCGTCCGCGGACACTATCGCCCGGACGGTCGCCCTCGGTTTCTTTCTCAATCGTCCCGCCGCGAAGAGCATCGATCTCTCCTGGGACCGCATGCTCGACGAGACCCAGAACCCGGGATGGCTCCTCTCGCGGGCCTGGTCCCAAGCTTGCACCATGGCCCAGACCCGCGACGGCGATATTCGCGGCCCCGCCGATGTCTTGGATCCGCCGTACCGCTTCGCCGTCATCCAGTCGGAGCGCTTCCGGCGGTTGCTCCACCTCACCGTGTCGAACCGCGATGTCTCCATCCTCATGCACTACCTGATCCATCTGGCGCAGTGGTACGTGGCCACCCCCGCCGGTCCACCACTCCACCGCGTCATGCGTACCGTTCTGGAGTCCGGACTATGTGCACTCGGGTGTTTACCTCGCGCCGCCGGCGGACTCGGGTCCGGCGCCGCTTCGGCGCCGTTCGTGGATCTCGGGGAGGAGGTATTCGCGAACCCGGCGTGACGCCCGGGAACGGGAGGAATCCGCGCGGAGGGGACGACGGCTCCCGCAAGTTCTGTTCGCCACGGCGCCCGTCGAAGCATACGCGACCGTGGATCGCCAATTGAAGGAGGTGTGAACGTGGCAGGAACCCAACTGCAGGAAATCGGACATGACGCGGTTATCGTGGCGTTTGTTCAAAAGGTTCTGAGCGGCCTATATAAGAACGCCATTTATCTTGTCAACCCAGCGATGGGGCCGAAGCGAGACATCTATTTCCGTGAGGCCGCGGGTACTAACTATCTTTCCGCCAGTTCGCGGGCCGGCTCGAACTATATCCCCGCATTTCAATACCGATTCCGGATCCCGGCCGAAGACATGGAGCGCCTGGAACAAGCCAGCGGATATCTCCGCGAAGAGTGGTATGTCCGCCTCTCCCGCCTCATCGGCCGAGATCTCTTTTCTCACCTCTCGGATCTCTGCGAGGGCCTCGAAACGGCCCTCCACTCCGATCTACCGGATATCCTCGTCATCGACAACGACGGCCGGCTGGCCGCCTTCGCCGAAGTCAAGTTTGAGGGCTTCTCCTCCAAGGCTCGGGATGGCGTGTTACAGGAGTATCGTCTCGCCCGGGACGCCAATATCCCCTATTACCTGGCGGTACCCAAGTACCCGTCTTATTCGCGGGAGATATCCGACGCCTCCATCGCGCGGAATCTCCCGCCCGATCTGACGGTCTATAAGTTCGACGTTCCGAAAGGGTCCGTCCTGCCCCGACAGGACCAGATCTGTTTTGTCCGCCTTGAGCCGCAGATACCGGCCGAAGAGCCTTCGGCCCTGCGCGACGGGCTAGAGACCGTATGAACACGGGCTACTTACGTATCGTTACACCCTCTAACGGGAATTTCCTGCAGGACAAGGTGGCGCTCATCAACGGGCTCAGCTCAGACATCGGCGCCAGCATCGGCGAGGCACTGCTCGTCAATGGGGCCTACGTCGCCGGCACGTACTTCAGCAACCGCGCCCCGGTCGACGCCTTGCGCGACCGCTACGGCGCCGATCGCATCCAGGCGTTCCCCTGCAATGTCATGGACGAGGGCTACGAACCCGCCATACGGCAGGTGGTCGATCAGACCTATGCCTGGAAGGGGCGCCTTAACGTCCTGGTCAACGCCCTCGGCATCATCGCGATCAACCCCTTTCTCTATGAGACCCGCGAACAGCGCCAGCGCGTGTGGAGGATCAACTACGAAGCCAACGTCGTGTACAGCCAGCAAGTCGTCCGTAAGATGCTCGCCCAAGGCTCCGGCGATATCGTCAATATCGGTTCCGTCACCGGAATCCGGGGCGCCGGGCATCTCATCGCCTATTCCACCTCCAAGAGCGCGTTGCTGGTCTTCACGTACAGCCTGGCGGAAGAACTCGGCCCCAAAAATATCAAGGTCAACTGTATCTCGCCCGGCGTTGTCGAGACGAAGGCCATCGACGAGCATTATGACGCCGTCGCCAAGGAGTTGCTGATCAAGAACATCCCGCTCAGCCGGTTGTGCTCACGCGTCGATGTCTCGAACGCCGTGCTTGCGATCCTGATGAACGGCTACATGACGGCCAACAACATTGTGTTGCACGGCGGCAAGCTGTAAACCGCCCTCGGGGCGCCAAAGCATATGGACCAACTCGCATCGCAGGTCAAGGAAAACTCGCTCATCGCCGAAGAGATCTTGTTTGACGTGCTGTGCCTCGTCCAGCCTGGCGTCTCCACATTCGAGCTGAACGATGCCGCCGCCCGCGGCTTCCGCCGCCGCGAAGTCCTTCCCACCGCCCTCTTCCTCGGCGCGGGGTCGGCCATGTCTATCTCCATCAATGATGAGGTGTTGTTCGGAGAGATCTCGAAAGACAAGCGGGTCGAGGAGGGCGACATCGTCAAGCTCGATCTTGGCGTGTACCACCGGGGCGTCTTCAGCGACCTCGGCCTGTCGGTCGGCGTCGGGCGCGTGTCCCCGGAAAGCGCCAGGCTCTTGACAGGCACGTGGCGGGCGCTCGCGGCCGCCCTCAACGTCCTCTGCCACGGCGTGCCGGTCTCCAGGATCTCCGCGGCCATGGAAAACACGCTACGAGAGCATGCCGTCAGCCCCATCCCGGAAATGTGCGGCCATGGCATCGGCCGCAGTCCCCACGAGAAGCCCTTTATCCCCGCCATGACGGCCTTGCCGTTTATCGATTACAACTGCCGCCTGGAACGCGGAATGGTCGTCTGCATCGAACCCTTCGGCACCAGCGGCAGCGGCGCCACCTTCAGCCCGGACCGGATACGCGTCACGACCACCGACTCCGCGCCGGTGGCCTACTGTGAGGTCCCGGTCCTGGTCACCGACAACGGCCCTGAGGTTCTCGCCAAAGACGCTTTCAAATTCATGGAGGCTGTGCGCGAGGAAGTTTCGCTCGCAAACTGAACCCGATTATGTCCAGCGCGACCAAATTCGACCGCAGCGTGCCCGCCGCCGACCTCGTCGCCCGCTACCAGCAGCGCCTCTGGGAAGCGCTCGCCATCGCCGAAGCCGCGGCCGCCCGCGGCGCCAAAGCCCTCTATCCCGCACTGATGGCTCTGGAGAACCTCCTGATGAGCGACCTGCTCACCGAGCAGGAGCAGGCCGCCCTCGCGGAAGATCCCAACATCCAGGACTTCGCCCTCCGCTCCCGGAAACTTTTCTGCGAGCTGGAACTCCACATCGAGAACAACCTGGTCCTCCTCTTCTCCGGTCGCGAGGCCAGCGATCGGCTCCTGCACCATCCCGGCAACATCATGCACAACTACCTCACCCGCTTCGAGATTTTAGTGCGCAAGGAGATCGCGCTCGCGGCCATCGTCCCCGGCTCTCACCTGCTCATGATCGGCAGCGGCTACTTCCCCTCCACTGCCATAGAACTCGCGGGGCAGGCTGGTTGCCGCATCGACTGCGTCGATTTCGTCGCCGAGGCCGTCGCCACCTCTCGGAAATTCATCGCGAACATCGGCCTTGACGATCGCATCACCATCATCCACGGTCGCGGCGAAGAGCGGGATTGCGGCCAGTATGACGCCGTGCTGGTCGGCTGCCTGGCACAGCCGAAGCCAAAAATCATGGCCAACATGGCCGTCACCGCCGCGCCCCACTGCCGGGTCGTGTGCCGCACTACCTTGGGAGCCCGCTCCTTCATGTGGAAGCCCGTTGGTCCCGACGAGCTTGAACCCTACCGCCCGATCCGCTCGTTCCGCGCGACCGGAACCCAGCACCTGTCCAGCATGCTGGTGGGGCTATGATACGCGGCGAGCAAGCCACACTCGTCACCTTGAACCGCATGGGCCGCGCCACCCGCGACCTCACCGAATACAGCCGCGAGTTCGTCTTGTTCGCCCCCCTGGCCCGCGGTCCCGTCCTCGACATCGGTGCCGGATTCGGAGTCGCCACCCTCTCCGCCGCGGCCGCCGGCGCCTCGGTCATCGCCAACGACGTTGACAATCGCCACCTCCAAATCATCGTCGAACAGGCCACCAACGCCGGCCTCGTTGAGCGCCTCTCCACCCGCCTGAGCCGGTTCCCCACCGACCTTCACTTCCCCAGCCAATCCTTAGGCGCGATCCACGCCTCCCAAGTGCTGCACTTCCTCAGCGGAAGCGAACTCATGACCGGTGCGGCCCTGATGTTCCGCTGGCTCCAGCCCGGCGGGAGAGTCTTTACGGTCACCGCAACGCCGTACGTCAAGACGCTCGAACGATTCATCCCCGTTTACGAAGAGCGCAAACGGGCTGGCATTCCGTGGCCCGGCGTTGTCCATAACGTCCACGAGTACTCATCCCACCCCACCATCGACGAACTCCCGGACTTCATGCATTTTCTGGATCACGAAACTGTCGCCAGGCCTTTCGCCGCGGCCGGCTTCGTCATCGAAAAAGTCGAGATGTACAACCGCCAAGGCCTCCCCGACTACCTGAAGTACGACGGCCGGGAAAACGTAGGGCTCATCGCCCGCAAGCCCTAACTGAATTCGGGGAATCTGTGCGCGCGCGTATCCGGCGATTTTCGCGGCCCCACGGGTCGCCCGTGCCCCCCATTCCTCCCCCACCCGGACCACACTCCTCTACCATCCTCCATTGACAACCCCCGTGCGCTGATATACCCTAACAGAGCTTGAGACGTTTCAAAGCGATGCCAATCGGCCGCTCACGCCGAGGGGGATACCCATGAACGCTACCGCTCCTCACGCCTTCCCTGCCCTGCACAACGCCATGTGGCCGGGGCTGGTCGGAAAAGGTCCCGATTCCGAACCGCCCATCGATCTCGATACCATGCTCAATCTCACCGCCGCCGCGCGGGTGGATGGCGTGGGCTTCGATGGCGTCGATCTTTTCCTGTCCCTGCCGCACACCGACATCGATTCTTCGGATGACGATCTCGCCCGCCTAGCCGAGAAACTCGCCTCCAAAGGACTGCGCGCCGGATCTCTGGTGGCCCCCGTCTGGCCGGGCACCGGCGGCGGCTCCGCCATGGGCGACGCCGCCGAGCGCGCCCGCTTCCTCACGCAGGTGGAGAAAGCCTGCCGCATCGGCCGCAAGCTGCGCGATCTCAAAATTCGCCCATGCGGCATCGTGCGCATCGATTCCGCGGCCAGCCCCGCCGATTGGGCCAAGGATCCCGCGGCCGGCACCAAGCGCATCGCCGAGACCTTCCGCGAAGCGGCCACCATCGCCGAAAGCTTCGGCGAGCGACTGGCCGCCGAAGGCGAGATCTGCTGGGCCGGCATGCATAGCTGGCGCCAGAACGTGCAACTGCTCGAAATGGTGGATCGCCCCAAGACCGTCGGATTCCAGGCCGACATGGCGCACACCATGCTCTTCACCATGGGCTTCAACGCTCCCGAAGACCGCCTCCTGCCCGACGATTTCGAGTGGAGCCAGACCGAACGCCTGCACGAAGCCTACGCCAAGATGGCCGCCGCTCTGCGTCCCTGGACCATCGATTTCCACGTGGCACAGAACGATGGCACCGTGAAAGGCTCGGGCTCGCACGACAAGACCGGCCGCCACTGCCTGCCCAACGACCCCAACGGCAGACTCGATATCGTTCGCGACTCCGGCGCCTGGCTGCGCGACGCCGCGGGCGAACCCACGCGCGCCGTGAAGCATATCTGCTGGGATGGCTGCATGTTTCCCAACTCCGTCATGCTCGACCCCAAGACGTGGGAAGACGTGCTCCGGGTGATGATTGCGGTGCGCAACGCGCACGGATGGAACTAACATGAAAAAACTCAATATCGGAATGATCGGCTGCGGGTTCATGGGACGGACCCACTCCAACGCCTTCTCCCAGGTCAACCACTTTTTCGACGTGCCGTACGAGCCGGTTCTCAAGACCATCTGCGGCATCGACGCGCCCTTGGCCAAGGACTTCGCCGCCAAATGGGGATACGAGTCCTACGAGACCGATTGGCATAAGGTCGTCGAATCTCCGGATATCGATCTGATCGATATCGTCAGCCCCAACAACACCCATGCCGAAATCGCCATCGCGGCCGCCAAGGCCGGCAAGATGGTGAGCTGCGAAAAACCGCTAAGCCGCAACGCCGCCGAAACCGAAGGCATGGTCCAGGCCGTGGAAGCCGCCGGCGTGCGGAACATGGCCTGGTACATCTACCGGCGCGTCCCCGCCGTCATGCTCGCCAAACAACTCATCGACGAAGGACGCCTCGGCCGCATCTTCCACTATCGCGCCAAGTTCCTTCAGGATTGGACCATCTCGTCCGCCCTTCCGCAGGGCGGCGACAGCCTCTGGCGTCTCGACGCCGCCGTGGCCGGCAGCGGCGTGACCGGCGACTTGCTGGCCCACTGCATCGATACCGCCATGTGGCTCAACGGCAGCATCACCGAAGTCACCGCCACCACCGAGACATTCATTAAGAGCCGCAAGCACAACCTCACCGGGAAAGTAGAGCCCGTGACCATCGACGACGCCAGTCTCTTTCTGGCGCGCTTCGCCAACGGCTCGCTGGCCACCTTCGAGGCCACGCGCTACGCCCGCGGCCACAAGGCCCTGTACACCCTGGAAATCAACGGCGAGCATGCGTCCATTTGCTGGGACCTGCACGATCTGCACCGGCTGCAGTACTTCGATCATCGGGACGAAAGCCGCCTGCGCGGCTGGAAAAGTATCCACATCACCGATAGCGACCACCCTTACATGAAGAACTGGTGGGTTCCCGGGTTGCAGATCGGCTACGAGCACACGTTCATCCACCAGGCGGCCGATTTCCTCTCGGGCACGGCCACCGGCTGCTATGCGGTCCCGACCTTCCGCGAGGGGCAGCGGACGGACTATGTCACCGATGCCGTGCTGGCATCCGCCGCCAGCCGCAGTTGGGTCAAGGTGGGCGCACCACCGGAGGCGAAATGATCCTGCGCGCGCAGCTGGCGGCAATTATGATTGCCGCCGGCGCGTTGCACGCACAACAGCCGCCCGCCAACGCGGGGCGCGGCGCCGCGCGCGGTCCCATGATTCCCGTTATCGAGGAAACCGGCTACCGGCCCATCTTCGACGGCAAATCCCTGGCCGGCTGGGACGGCGATCCGAAGTTCTGGCGCGTCGAAAACGGCACCCTCGTGGGGCAGACCGCCGCCGACAAGCAGCCTGTCCAGAACACTTTCCTCATCTGGCGCGGCGGCAGTCCGGCCGATTTCGAATTGAAGCTCCAGTTCAAGCTGACCGGCTATAACAGCGGCATTCAGTTCCGCAGCATCGAACTCCCCGATATCAAATTCGCCATGAAGGGCTACCAGGCCGACATGGATGGCGAGCAGCAGTACACCGGCCAGATCTACGAAGAGCGCGGGCGCGGCTTCCTTGCCATGCGCGGCCAGTTCTGCTATATCGGCGAGGGCAAGAAACCCGCGCTGGTCGGTTCCGTCGGCGATAGCGAGGAGCTGAAGAGGCTGATCAAAGGCGAAGACTGGAACGATCTACACCTGATCGCCCGCGGCAACACCATCATCCAGATGCTCAACGGCCGCATCACCAGCATGCTGATCGATGACGACACCGTGGGGCGCAAACTCGAAGGACTCATCGGCATCCAGGTCCACAGGGGACCGCCCATGAAGATCGAAGTGCGCAATATCCGCCTGAAGACGATTCCGAGCCGGGCCCAGGGGGCACCCCGTTAGGGAGCGGTTTCCGCATGCCCAGCATCAAGAAGGTGGCCGAAATCGCGGGCGTGTCCGTGGGCACGGTTTCCCACGTGATCACCGGATCGGTTCCGGTTTCCGAACCGCTCCGCCTCAAGGTGCAAGCCGCCATCCTCGATCTCAACTATCATCCCAACCATGTCGCGCGCAGTCTGAAGACCAGCAAGACACGGACGCTGGGGATCATCGTCCCCGACATGACCATCTCGTTTTTTCCGCGACTGATTCGCGGGGCCGAGACGGCCGCCCGCCAGCGCGGCTACTCGCTCATCGCGGTCAACTCCGATGACGATGGCGAGCGCCAGCGGGACCTGCTCTCGCTGTTGCGTTCGCAGCGCGTGGAGGGAATTCTGCTGGTCATCGCCGCCGCCCCGACGCCGCTCCACCAGCTCACCCGCATCCTCGATGCCTCCCTCCCCATGGTGTGCCTGGACCGCATTCCCGACCGGGTCCCGGTGGATTCGGTCTCGG
>Ga0182030_10014570_pt1 | contig 15499 bp, 15 predicted proteins | sample 812S3MmetaG_FD_121299 | JGI IMG/M metagenome (GOLD analysis project Ga0182030, IMG submission 121299) | Permafrost microbial communities from Stordalen Mire, Sweden - 812S3M metaG (Illumina Assembly) | ecosystem: Environmental > Terrestrial > Soil > Wetlands > Permafrost | place: Sweden... | reverse complement strand
GTCTCGCCGCTGCGCACCGCGAGCGTGTAGTCGTTGAGCGCCAGGGTTTCCGGCCGCGACGGGTAACGGAAATTCACGTGCTCGAAGCCGATATCGCCGCGCACCCTAGCAGGCAGCGACAGTGGCAATGCTGGGGCGGCGATCGTGGGCTGTGCGGCCAGCAGCTCGGTGAGGCGCTCCATGGCGCCGGCGGCGCGCTGCACCTCGCCCCACATCTCGGTCAGCGCGGCCGCCGAGCTGCCGACGATCGCCGCGTAGACGAAAAACTGGCTCAGCTGCCCCCAGGTCATGTCGCGGCTGAGCACCGCGTGGGCACCGAGCCACAGCACGCAGGTAATGCCGCCGAATACCAGCATGGTTCCAAGTCCGGTCATCACGGCGCGCACCCGGCTGCGCCGGATCGCGGCGACAAAGCTGGCCTCGACCGTGGCGGCGTAGCGCCGGCTCTGCAGCTCCTCCATCGTGAATGCCTGTACGGTCTGGATCGCGTTGAGCGTTTCGTCCACCAGGCTGCTGCTATCTGCAATCCGGTCCTGGGCGCCGCGCGACAGCCGTCGCACCCGCCGCCCGACCACGATCAGCGGCGCCACCACGATCGGCATCAACACCAGGATCCAGACCGTGAGCCGGCCGCTGGTGAGCGCCAGCAGCACCAGCGCTCCGGTCAGATTGAGCACCGAGCGCAGCGTGATCGACAGGTTCACGCCGGCGATGGCCTGGACCAGCGTGGTATCGGCGGTCAGCCGGGAGAGCACCTCGCCGGTGCGCGTGACCTCGAAAAAAGTCGGGTCCATACGCACCACGCGCCGGTACACCGCCTCGCGCAGGTCCGCCACTACCCGCTCCCCGAGCCAGGTGACGAGGTAGAATCGCAGCGCAGCAAATATGCCGAAGGCGACTGCGGCGACCAGGAACGCCGCCAGATAGGCATTGAGCACATGCGGGTCGGCAGACGACAGGCCATGATCGATCAGCCGTCGCAGGGCCGCCGGCAGCGCCAGCATCGCCGCTGCGGCCACCAGCAGCGCCGCTAATGCGCCGCTCAGCAGCGCCCAGTGCGGCGCCAGGAACGGCCACAGCGAGCGCAGCGGTCGCAGTGTCTTGGCTCGCGGTCGATCTGTCATATCTGCCATGCACACTAATCCTAACGCGGCGGCGCTTCGGACGTGATCCAACCGCTCGGTCTGTGACCCAAGACACTGGCGCCCCGGCCCGGTTTGGCAGTACCGTGTTGCGCTCGATCCCCTCGAAGAACTAGCTGGAGGAATTGCTCATGGCGCTTTGGAAAGAACCAGGCTCGACCCCGGGCCCGACAGGCAGCGGTACCCCCGCTTCGGGCACCCCGACCACCGTCACCGAACTGCACAAGGCCGGCGACCACACCGCCAGCGACGCCACCCGTCGCGCCACTCCGCGCACCGCGGGTGTTGAATCCGTGATCGCAGCGGAACTGACCATCGAAGGCAAGATCACCGGCTCGGGCGATGTGCGCATCGCCGGTCGCTTCAAGGGCGACGTGCAGGTGGACGGCAACTTTCGCATCGATGCGGGTGCCCGGCTGGAAGGCCAGGTACGCGCCGGCGTGGTAGTGGTCGGCGGCGAGCTGCAGGGAAATATCGAGGCCGCCAAGCAGGTCGATGTGCTGAGCACCGGAGTCATCGTCGGCGACGTCAAGGCCGCCTCGATCACGGTGGCTGCCGGCTCGCGCATGCGCGGGCACGTCGAATTCGGCTGGGAGGACAAGGTCGGCGCGGTCGAATTCAAGGGGACTCCGCGCTCGATATGAGCAGCCTGCGCTCGGGCTCGCCGGGGGCCACCCGCGTCTGCCCGCATTGCAAGGCGACGGTGCTGGAAACCGCGGCCATCTGTCCGGGGTGCCGGCATCACCTGCGCTTCAGCGCCGATGCCTCCCAGGCCGGTGCCGAGGAAGGCTATACCGCGCTCAGCGTCGACGGCAGCATTTCCCACAAGGTCACCAGCGAGCCGTGCGAATACTTCGTCGTGCTCGATATCCGCAACGAGCGCGGTGAGCAGTTGGCGCGCCAGGTGGTCGGGGTCGGAGTGCTACAACCCAGTGAGCTGCGGCACCTGAACATATCGGTCGGCATGCGGCCGGTGCGCGCCCAGTCAGCAGCGAAGGCACAGCCCTCGGTGCCCTCGTCGTCGCATTCCGGTACACAGCCTGCCGCGGTGGTCAGGCCATCGCTGCAGCCGGCACAGGCGGTCGAGTCGCGCCTGCAACCCCGGCCGGCCGGCAAACCCTCGGGCACCGGTTCCACCGGCGGCAGCAGTCCGCGCTTCAGAAATTTTCATAAGCCCTGACGTCTCTGCTGGCAACCGGGCCACGGCCGCGTGGCCCCGCCGCCCGCCGGTGTCAGCTGTGCGCGTGGTGCCCTGCGTGCGCGGGCTTCCTGAACTTGAGCAGAAACTTGTCGCTCTTGCCTGGCATCTCGAACACCTTGGCGGTGTGCGGGTCGTCGGGATTGCGCAGCAGGTCACTGGATTCCACCAGCACGAAGCCGGCACTGGTCACTTCCTGCTCGACCAGTTTCTGGTCGATGCGATGCAGGGTGTCGGTGTCGCGTGCGCCTGAACCGGCCTCGGCGGCGTGGTCCTCGACGATGAACACACCGCCGGGTTTGAGGGCCTTGAAAACGGCACGGTCAAAGGCCTGCATGTCCGGCGTGCCGAACATCTTGTTGTGCAGGTCGTGGTAGTTCTCCGAGGTCCACACCACATCCAGTCCTGAGGGCAGGCTGAAAGCCGCCGGGTCTTTAGCGTCCGCGGTCACATTGGTGCACGGATTGGGCAGTATCTTGTCCGCGTCCGCAGAAGGCGGCGGCTGGCGCTTGACCACCGGCGTCATCGACACCGCGTACACGTGGCCTTGCGGCCCGACGACACGGCAGAAGATGCGGGTGAAGTAGCCGCCGCCCGGCATCAGCTCGCCCACCTTGTCTCCCGGCTTGATGCCGGCGAACAGGATCACGCGCTCCGGCTTGCGATCGGCATCGCGCTGCCGGTCACGATCCGGCCGGCTCGGCTCGGCCACCGCGCTGGTGATGTAGCCCGGTACCAGGTAGGCAGCAGCAGCGCCGCTCACGGCGCCCAGCGCCAGCAGCACCCCGGCCATGGCGCCGGGTGTTGTGAAATGGATGCGCATGGAACCCCCCTTGGATTGCACTTTGAGAATGGACAGACTACCAACACAATGGTTCGCATGATGAGGCAGCGGCATCGATGCCGCCAGCACCAGCGTCACCCCCCGATTCAGATTGATGGCAAACGTCCGCCGAGCGCCAGCAGCAGCTGCACCGTGTCCTGCAGGCGCTGCGACTGCGCGCGCACCAGCCCGATGCGTGCCTGCTGATCCTGGCGCTGCGCCTCGAGCACCTGCAGCACCCCGCTGTTGCCGGCACTGAAGCTCTCCCGGGTCAGCGCCAGGTTCTCGGTAGCAATCGCCACCGCGCTTTGTTCCCCAGTGAGCAGCTCCTGGTCGTGATCGAGTTCCTCGAGCGCATCAGCCACCTGGCCGAAGGAGCTGAGCACCACCTGCTCGTAGTCGGCGAGCGCCACGTGCATCGCGTCAACGGCGGCATGCTGGCGCGCGCGCAGCGCACCGTGATCAAACAGCGGCTGGGTCAGGCTGCCGGCCACGCCGGCGGCGGCGGCGCTGGCGTCGAACAGGTCGTGCAAGGCATTGGCCTGCATGCTGGCGGTGGCCGTGAGACTGATCTGCGGATAAAGGTTGGCGCTGGCGACGCCGACCGCCGCGGTGGCGACATGCATGCGCGCCTCGGCCGCCAGGATATCGGGGCGCCTATGCACCAGCTCCGAGGGCAGCGTCAGCGGCAGGCGCTGCGGCACGGTGAATTCATCCAGGGTGAATTGCGGGGCACTCCATTCAGCCGGGGTGCGCCCGGCCAGCAGCGCCAGTGCATGGCTGGCGACGCTCAGATCTCGGCGCAGCGGCGCCAGCAGGGTCTGGTCGTTGGCCAGCTGGCTTTGCGCGTTCAGCAGATCGACGCGCGTCGCGGCACCCTCGGTGAACGAGTCCTGCACCAGTGCGAGGTTCCTGCGGTCTTCCTCGAGCAGCGCCTCGAGATTTTCGATCTGCGCGCGCGCCGTGGCGCAGGCCAGCGCCTGCATCGCGACATTGCCGCTGATGCTGAGCGCCGCCGCATCCAGCTCGTGCTGCTGGTAGTCGGTGAGCGCGCGCTGCTGCTCGATCGTGCGCCGTATGCCGCCGGCAAAATCAAACGTGTAGCTGACCGCAGGTCCTATGGAGTAATAGGTGAACGGCGGCAGGCGCTCGGGTCCCAGGAAGGCAGCACCGTATTTCTGCCGGCCGGCGCCAGCATCCAGATCCAGGTGCGGATAACGGCCCGACTCGGCGGCATCGCTGCTCGACTGCGCCTCGGCCAGCGTGGCGCGCGCCGCCGCAAGATTTCGATTGGCCGCCAGCGCCTGCCGGATGGTGCTGTCGAGCCGCGCGGAATTGAGCAGCGACCACCACGCGTCCGGGGCCGCCAGCGCGTTGTCGGGCTTGATGTCGGCGGCGGCAAGGTTGGGCAGCGCATCGGCGGTGTAACCGGCGGCGCTCGGTGCCGCCGGGCCAACGAAGTTCGGGCCGGCGACGCAGCCGGCGAGACCTGCGAGGCCCGCGAGAGCGGCGCTCACCGCGGCCAGCCACGGCGTGGCACGGCGGCTCTTCGGGCGGCTATTCGAGTGCGACATGTTTCACCTCGGCTGCCGCCGCACGCGGGCTGCGCACCAGCAGCAGCAGCGGCAGCGCCAGCACTGTCAGCACCAGCATCAACTGAAAATCGTCCAGGTAGGCGATCATCATCGCCTGCGCCGTCAATCCGCGATTGAGCCCCGCCACCGCCTGCGCGCCTGCATACACGCGCAGGCCATGGTGCGCGAGCGTCAGCGGCGTGATGTTCTGCGCCAGTGACGCATGCACCACCTGGGTGTTGCGAACCATCAGGCCCTGGACAGTCGAGATGCCGATGCTGCTGCCGACATTGCGGATCAGGTTGAACAAGGCGGTACCTTCATTACGCATCGCCGGTGCCAGGGTGGCGAAGGTCAGCGCGGCCATCGGCACATAGACGATGCCGATCCCCAGGCCCTGGATTGCACCCGGCCAGATGATCGAGCCCATGTCGAGCTGCATCGACAGGTGCGTCATCTGCCACAGCGAGAACGCCGTCAGTACCAGGCCGACACCGATGATCAGGCGCACGTCGATGCGCCCAACCAGCCGTCCGACGAACAGCATAGCGAGCAGCGTGCCGGCGCCGCGCGGCACCATCGTCAAGCCGGCTTGGAACACCGAGTAGCCCATCAGGCCCTGCAGCAGCGGCGGCAGCAGCGCCAGCGTGGCAAACAGCACGATGCCGACGACGAAGATCAGGATATTGCCGGTCAGGAAATTGCGGTCGCGGTACAGCGCCAGGCGGATGAACGGCCGCTTCGCGGTCAGGGTGTGCACCACGAACAGGTAGAACGCCAGCACCGTGACCGCTGTCTCCAGCTTGATCTCGCCGGAATTAAACCAATCCTTGAGCGGACCGCGATCGAGCAACAACTGCAAGGTGCCGACCGCGATGCTCAGCAGCGCAAAACCGAAGAAATCGAAGCTCTTGCGCGCGTGCGTGGTATCGGGGAAATACGCCATCACCCCGAGCACCGCCAGGATGCCGAACGGCACGTTGATGTAGAACACCCAGCGCCAGCTGTAGTCATCGGTGAGCCAGCCGCCGAGCATCGGCCCGAGCATCGGCCCGAGCACCACGCCGACGCCCCAGATCGACATCGCGCGGCCGTGCTGCGAGGGCGGATAGACGTCGAATAGCACCGCCTGCGACATCGGGATCAGCGCCGCGCCACACAGCCCCTGCAGCACGCGAAACAGTACGATCTGTTCCAGCGACTGCGCCATGCCGCACAGCGCCGAGGCCAGCGTGAAGCCGATGATCGACACCAGGAACAGCGGCTTGCGGCCAAAGCGATCGGCGATCCAGCCAGTAAGCGGCGTCATGATCGCGGCCGCGACGATGTAGGAGGTCAGCACCCAGGTCATCTGGTCCTGGGTGGCCGACAGGCTGCCCTGCATGCGCGGCAGCGCCACGTTGGCTATGGTGTTGTCGAGCGCCTGCAGGATCGAGGCCACCATTACCGTGAGCGTGATCATGCCCCGATGCAGCGGCACCCCCTCGGCGGAGGCGTGCTCAGCGGCGCTCATCAGCGCCGCGCCAGCTGCCTGGCACCGTGAGCGAACAGGCTGCGGTGGTGTTCGGTATCGACCGTCACTTCCGCGGACAGGCCGGCGTGCAGCGGCGTGTTGTCGCCGAAGTCGGCCGCGTCAAGCTGCAGCCGCACCGGCACGCGCTGTACAACCTTGACCCAGTTGCCGGTCGCATTCTCCGGCGGCAGCAATGAAAACTGTGCGCCGGTGCCAGGGCTCAAGCTCGCAATCTGCGCGCGGAAGCGCCGCCCCGGGTAGGCATCGATGCGCACCTCGGCCGACTGGCCGGCGCGCATGTAGGTGAGGTCGTCTTCCTTGAAGTTGGCCTCGACCCAGATATCACGGCTCGACACCAGGCCGAATACCGGCGTCGCAGCGTTGATGTAGTCGCCGACCTGCAGCTGTTCGACCCGCGCGACCATGCCGTCATCGGGCGCGCGGATCACGGTATAGGACAGATCCAGATTGGCGCGGTCGAGCGCAGCCTGCGCTTGCATCACCACCGGATGCTGGTCGACCGGCAGCTCCGGATTGCCGCCGAGCATCGCCAGCACGCTGCCGGCCTGCTGCTGCGCTGAGTTCAACTGCGACTGCGCCAGCTGCATCGCGTGCTGCACCTGCTCGAACTGCGCGCGCGAACTGATGCCCGACTGCAGCAGACGCTGCTGACGTTGGTATTCGTGCTGCTGGTAGGCAAGCGTGTCGCGCGCCGCCGCCTGGTCGGACAGCTGGTGGCGGTAGGTCGCCTTGGCGGCATAGATCTGCATGCGCGCCGAGGCCAACTTGGCCTGCGCCTCTTCGACCGCGATGCGCAAGCTGCGGTCATCGAGACGGAACAGCACGTCGCCGCGATGCACGCTCTGGTTGTCGTGCACGTCCAGTTCGATCACGCGTCCCGGCACATTGGCGCTGATGGTCGCCTGCGCGGCCTGCACCGATGAATCATCGGTCGACACGTAGCGGCCGCTCGCAAGGTAGTACCAGATGCCCGCGACGATCGCCAGCAGCACCCCGCCGCCCATCAGCAGCCAGCGCAGGCTTGAGACCGCGCGCGCCGGTTGCACCTGCAATTCGGCATTCATGCCGGCGGCCTGGTCGACATTGGCGTCCATGTTCGGGCACTCACTTGGTGGGTTCGAGCTGCAGCAGCGCGCCGTGCACGCGCTCCAGCAGGTCCATGAGCTGTTCACGCTCGGCTACGCTGAGCGCCGACAGCGCCTCCTGGCGCGCCTGGTCGGCGAGTTTCCACATGCGCGCCATAATCGGTTTGGCCGCGTCGCGCAGGTAGAGCCGGTGGGCGCGCCGATCCTCGGGATCCGGACGGCGCTCAATCCACTGGTCCTGCTGCATGCGATCGAGCGTGCGCACCAGCGTCATCGGATCGGTATCGGTGAGCTCCGCCAGCCGCGCCTGGCTGATGCCTTCATTGCGCGACAGGTGCCCGAGCACCTTACATTGCGGCAGTGTCAGCTCGATGTCGCGCGCATAGCGTTCGAAGTGCTTGGTGTACAGCCGGTGCACGTCGCGCAGCAGGAAGCCGAAGTTACGCAGTCGATCGCTAGCCACCGCCATGGCTGCCCGTCCCGTTATTCCTCACTCTCGAGATAATAACAGTAGTTATTATATAAGTAAATATGGGCGCGCTTACCTGGCGCGCTTACTTGCGGTATGCCTTCATTCCCGAGGCGATCTCCTGCCGGGCATCCTCCACCCCGCCCCAGCCGTCAATGCGCACCCACTTGCCGGGCTCGAGATCCTTGTAGTGCTCGAAGAAGTGCTGAATCTGGTGCAGGCGCTGCGGATTGATGTCCTCGTGCTTGAGCCAGTGGCTGTAGATCGGCAGCACCTGGTCGTCGGGCACCGCCAGCACCTTGGAGTCCGCGCCGGCCTCGTCGGTCATCTTCAGCAGTCCCAGCGGCCGGCAGCGCACCACCACACCCGGTATCAGCGGAAACGGCGTGATCACCAGCACATCTACCGGGTCGCCATCCTGCGCCATGGTGCGCGGCACGTAGCCGTAGTTGCACGGGTAGTGCATCGCCGTACCCATGAAGCGATCGACGAATATCGCACCGGTCTCCTTGTCGACTTCGTATTTGATCGGATCGGCATTCATCGGGATTTCGATGATGACGTTGAAGATATCGGGCGCCTGGCTGCCCGCCGTGACCAGATCGAGTCCCATGACCACCTCCGCTTCCGATGCGCCCAGCATCCTAACCGCATTAAGTCACAGCCCGCCCCGGCAGCGCGGTGGTTGTGACGACCATCACGTCATCCATTCGGGCAGGCGTGCGTTTAATATTCACAGCGACAACTCGTTGGGAGAAAGCATGATGCGAACTCGAAGTGTAAAGAACGTCGTCGGCGCCGCGGTGCTTGCGACCGCGATCGCGCTCTCGGGCTGCGTGGTGACCGCGCGGCCCGCCTACGTGGGCGATACCGTCATGGTGGCCCCGCCGCCGCCGCAGCAGGAAGTAATCGGCGTAGCCCCGGGACCCGGCTACGTCTGGATCGGCGGCTACTGGGGCTGGCAGGGCGGCCGGCACGTGTGGATGGCGGGCCACTGGGGTCCGGGCCGGCCGGGCTATCGCTGGGTGCCGCACCGCTGGGTGCAGGCGCGCGGCGGCGGCTGGCGGCTGTCTGAAGGGCACTGGGAACGTCGTTAGCATTCCCCTATTCCCCTTTCGGTGCGTGAGCGCGCTTGCCGCGAGCGCGCTCACGCACTGCGTAGCCGGAAACTGATAAATTCACCGCGCGGCACTTAGGTGCCGCAGGCACGACATCAGCGCCAGGGTGAATGCGACATGAATGACCAGGCTTCCAAGGCAGCGACCGCGGCACGCGAGCCGGGCACCGCCAGCGTGCGCACCCTGCCGGGCAACTCCAAAGCCGCGGTGTACGAGGCGCTGCGCGATTCGCTGCAGCAACTGATCGCCGACCAGACCGATTTCCTGGCCAACATTTCGAATTTCGCCGCGCTGCTGTTCAGCGGCCTACCGAATCTGAACTGGGCCGGTTTCTACCTGCTGCGTGGCTCGGACCTGGTGCTGGGGCCGTTCCAGGGCAAGCCGGCCTGCTCCTGCATTGCGATGGGCGACGGCGTCTGCGGAACCGCAGCGCTGCAGCGCGCCGCCGTGCTGGTTCCCAACGTGCACGCGTTTCCGGGGCACATCGTCTGCGACGAGGCGTCGCAGTCCGAAATGGTGATCCCGGTATTCAAGGACAGCCGGCTGATCGGGGTGCTCGACCTGGACAGCCCGCAGCTCGGGCGCTTCGATGACTTCGATCGCGAGCAGATCGAGGCGCTGCTGCGTATGTTGATGGCTGGTACCGACGTGCCGGAGTTCCGGCTCGCGCCTCCCGACTAGCGCGCGCCGTGCGCTCAGCAGCTCGCCGACACCGCGGGGCTGATTACCCCATCTTGCAGTAGCCGGTATTACCGGCGGCCGCACTCGCCGCCCGTTCGCTGCCTGGCACCGGCTGCGGCGGCAAGCTGCCCTCATACCAGTTTCAGGCCCAGATTGTGACCGAGCTCGATGGTCGAGCGCACGATCCGTGGGCGTTAAATGAATCACCGACTGTCGAGATATTGATTTTGCGGAAATTTGTCGCGCCTGATACAAAACCTAGCCACCGCGAATGTGTGACCCTGGTCGCAACCGGACGGAATTCACGATGACAATAACCGCCGCCGCGCGTTCGCCCGCCGCAACCCTGGCCAGCCTGTCGTCGGAGCTTGCCGCCGGACGCTGCAGCAGCCGTGCACTGGTGGAGGCGTGTCTCGCCCGCATCGACGATGGCGCTGGCGAGGGCCGCCGCGCGTTTCTGCAGGTCGATCGTGACGGCGCACGCGCCCAGGCGGATGCAGTGGACGCTCTGCGGATGCGCGGAACAGCGCTGCCGGCCTATGCCGGCATCCCGATTTCGATTAAGGATCTGTTCGACATCGCCGGCCAGGTCACGCGCGCTGGGTCGATCGTGCTGTCGGGCCGCGCGCCTGCGGCCGCGGACGCGCCGAGCGTTGCGCGCCTGCGCCGGGCGGGCCTGGTGCTGATCGGCCGCACCAACATGACGGAATTCGCATTCTCCGGCCTGGGGCTGAATCCCCACTACGGCACGCCGCTGAATCCCTGGCAACGCGAACACGGCCACATCCCGGGAGGATCGTCCTGCGGAGCTGCGGTGTCGGTCGCCGATGACATGGCGCACGCCGCGCTCGGCACCGACACCGGCGGCTCCTGCCGGATCCCCGCTGCGTTCACCGGCCTGGTGGGCTACAAGCCCACCGCGCGCCGCGTGCCGCTGCTGGGAGCGGTGCCGCTGTCGCCCAGCCTGGATTCCATCGGACCTATCGCCCGCTCAGTCCACTGCTGTGCGCAGCTCGACGCGCTGCTGGCCGATGAGCGTGCAGCGCAGCTGCGTGATGCCTCGCTCGCGAATATGCACTTCGCGCTGCCGCGCACCCTGGTACTTGAGGACATGGATCGCCGGGTTGCCGCGGAATTCGAGCGCGCGCTCGCGCGCCTGTCCACCGCCGGTGCACGCATTACCGAAATCGATGTTCCGGAGTTTTCCGAGCTGCCTGTGATCCACGCCCACGGCACGATCGCCACGGCAGAAAGCTTCGCCTGGCACCGCCCGCTGCTCGCCACGCGCGCAGCCGACTACGATCCGCGCGTACGCGCCCGCATCCAGATCGGCGCCACCCAATCGGCCGCGGACTACATTACCCTGCTGGGCGCGCGCAAAAGCTTCATCGCCGGCGTCGAGCGGCGGCTGGCGGAATTCGATGCTTTCCTGATGCCGACGGTGCCGGTGGTTCCGCCGCGGCTGGCGGAGCTGCTCGCCGATGACGCCTACGTGCGCATCAACTCACTGGTGCTGCGCAATTCGACCGTGGTGAACTTTCTCGACGGCTGCGCGATATCGATTCCGATCCACGATACGGGCGAGCCTCCGGTTGGCCTGACGCTGGCCTGCTGCGCCAATCTCGACCAGCGGCTGTTTCTCTGCGCGGCCGCTGCCGAAGCGGTGGTCACGCAACGCGGCTGAGGCCGGAGCGGCTGTCCGATAGCGCCTACATCACTATCCATCGCCCCGGCCTCGACAGCACTCAGCCACGGCCTACGATGGCCGCAGTCGCAACGAATAGGGGAAAATGAATGAAAACCGCCACCCGGCTGCTGATGTTTGGGGCCATCGCGGCGCTGTCGAGTCTATCGGGCTGTTTCGTCGGCGGGCACGACGACGGCTACCGCTACGAGAACGGCGACCGGATCGATCGCGACGGGCATCGCGACGTTCATTGGTGCGACGGTCACCACGACGACGCGCACTGTCGCTAGAGGCACAGTTATCGGCTCGCGCTGCTCGATCGCGACCTGACGCACCTGTCCGCGCAGCAACTGGCCGACACCATCCCCTCGTAATCAGCAGGACCCACAGTGCATATCGGCCCCGCACCAGCGCACCATGGAGCGGCTGAAGGCCGCAAGCTATGCTCCGCAGGATGATGATCTGTCGTGCCCGAAGTCGGCCGGCAGGTGAGACAGACTGTGACTCACTGCACGAAAGCAAACATCGCCGCGCGATCCCGGCGGTGTGCAATCAAGTTCCACGCTGCGGCACCGACAAAGGTAACACTGGCATAGACCTGAATATCGCCGTAGCACGAGGACATTTCCGTTGGGCGCCAACCGACGTAATTTCTACCGCATCCTGCACGTGCAACCGGAAGCGCCCGGGGCGGTCATCACGGCCAGCTATCGGGCAATGATGTCGAAGCTGCGCCTGCATCCGGATCTCGGCGGCGATACTGCCGGGGCGGCATTGATCAATGAAGCCTATGCGGTCCTGAGTGATCCGGCCAAGCGCGCCAGCTACGACCAGAAACTCCAGACCGGCAAGGCGGGCAGCCGCGATCGTGCCGGCGCCGCCAAAGCGCCGGTAGCGCAGCGACCCGATGTTACGAACGTGTGTCCGTTCTGCCGCGCCATCGCCCGCGCCGCGATCCAGGCAAACAGCCGTTGCCACCGATGCGACAGCCCAGCAGCGCCGCCTCCGGCACGGCCGTCGGGAAGAAACGAGCTGTTCGGCCGGCGCGCGATGCCCCGCATGCAGCGCTCGGATCCGGTAACCGTGGTCGAGGCCTGGCAGGCACCGGTGCGCGCGGCGCAGTTACGCGACCTGTCTGTTACCGGCATCAGTATCATCACCGATCAAAAAATCGACCGGCAGCAGGTGATTCGAATCATTGGCCCGTTATTCGATATCCTGGCCACGGTGGTCGGTTACCGCAGTGTCGGACAGCGCGTCGAGGTCAGCGGCTCGCTGCTGAGGGCGATTTTTGCGAAACAGAAAGGCGTCGTGGTTTCCGTAAGGACCTGAGGACTATCGGCGTGGCGATGGCTACCGATCAAATCGCAGCATGTCCATGACACCAAAGCCAGCGATAGCCACAGTTCAGTCAGATCGATTACATCCGCGCCCTCCGTAACCACGGTTGCCGCGTCGCGGGAGGTCACTTCGGTACCCGGGGAGGTTGACTCAGTCATTGAATCGTGAAAGGCGCTGCTGGCATTAACTGTTGATTGGAGGGACCGGTGTTGTATCGCAGGACTCGTCTTATAGCCGATAGACGCGTGATTTCCTCACCAAATGATAACTTCTTCCAAAGCCGGTCCTCCCGGCCACGCAACCCAAGAGCAGCCGATGCACATTGAAACGCAGTATGCGAGCAGGCGATCACCCCCGATTCGCGTCGTCGCGACAGTGCTTTTGCTGACGCTCGCGGGTTGCAGCCAATTGAGTGACGCCAGAAAGCCGCCGCCGGACAAGAACGCGCCACGCGCGCAGCTGTCCATCGGCTACACCTTGCTCTACCAGGAGGCCGATGGGATTCCGAAGCTGAAGTGGCTCCTCATGTTCAAGGACAAGACGGAAGAAATGGCGCAGTCCACCAATGATCTGGTCGGCTATTACCAGCAGCTCGCCGACTCCATGCGGAAGCTATCCAAGGAATTTCCGGCCATGCGCATCGACGTGCCAGCAATGTCGGAGATCGAGGGTGAGGAGCGCAAAGCCATTGGCACAGACACCGCCAAGGACATGACGCCCGTTGCCGGCAAGAGCGGCATCGAATTCGAGCGCGAGGCGCTCCTCCTGTTCTACAACGCGCTCAACGAACAACGCCATCTTGTCGGAGTGATGGTGGGGCTCGAACCCGATCCCGGCCTGAAGAAGTTCCTGGAGACGACCAAGTCGCAGCTGGATGCGCACTACGCGAAGGTCGGCGCGCTATTGAATCGCCGTTACTTCACTCACTGAAAGTATTTTGTCGAACTCACCTATTGAATTGGCGCAGAGGGTGAGATTCGAACTCGCGAAGGGCGTTAGCCGTTGCCGGTTTTCAAGTCTGATGGGTCGCACGCCAAGCAGACCCGGCCGGGGACGGCGGCCATTGCCGCCCTGAAGCCGACCTGCTGGCATCCTTCACACAGCGACGTGCGCCGTTCTGCCTCGGCACGCGCAGGAAGCCGCAACCATGAGCGGGGACTCAGCACACGACCGCAAGCGAATTCAGTGCTTGCGTATGAAAGCCAGCACGGCGCGATTATAGGCGTCCGGGTTTTCCCAGTACGTCGCGTGGGCTGACTCGGGAATGACGGCACCAGCACCATTGCCGTGCTTCAGATGCGACACAAAGATACGCATCATCGCGGGAGGCGTGTAATTGTCTGCATCGCCTGTGATCATCATGGTTGGCAATGTCCAGGCCTCGAGCTTCTCCACCGTCAACATTGGAGGTGGCGCACCGCCCGGGCCGCCGGAAACATTGGGCGTACCGCCGGGCGGCAGCTTGGGCTGTGGGAACCCAGCGTTACCTTCGTCCTCAAGCTCCAGCCAGCGCTTTGCGCCTTCCGGGTTGCCCGCGCGGTAGCTAGGGCTGAGGTAGCGGGCAGAGAGCGGCAATTCATTGAAAGGTGCGGGCCGCAGGCTGCTCTCGAGCGCCGCGAGGTCGGTATGCGGGGGAACCGGCCCCGGATCACGCAGTCCGCCAAACGTGCCGCCCATGACCACGCTGCGTATCTTGTCGGGATGCGCCATTGCGTACTGTAAGGCCAACCCGCCGTTCATGTCGGTGCCGATGATATGAAACTTCGGCAAGTTGAGTTGGGTGACGAGCTCATCGAGGCGCATTTGACCCTGGTTGCCAGCGAACCCTTCATTTGGCGCGCCGGGCGTGTGGTTACGGGAGTCAACGGCGATGACGCGATAGCCCGCCTTCGCAAACGCCGGGATCTGGTATTGCCACAAGCGGATGTTGACGGGATGGAGCAGCAGAAGAGGAACACCCTTCCCGCCCGTATCCAGATAATTCACGGTGCCGCTGGGGAGCGTCACCGTGACCGGGTCGAGTGAAATCGGTTTTTCTGCTGCCACGGCGCGCGGTTCCGCGACCAAGACAGCGAGCGCCCCCGATAACACAATGGCCGCCAAGCGCTTCGAGTGCTTCATTAAGATCCCCTATGCGTGTTCGTTCACCAGGCTATTAACCCGATTGTCGGCCAGCGAGAGCGTATCGCATAGTGAGATTTAATGCATTCGTCCGATAACTTCGCCGTAACCGTCCGGCGTGAACGTATTGACTGTTAGTCGGTAAGGATGGCTGCGGATAGTCTTTGTCGCCTGGCTTAACGTTCCCGCCATAGCACACCATCATCGAGCACAGTGCCAATACTCCCGCAATCCAAGCGATTAGCCTGCTCACGAGCATGAAGCTCAAGCAGCGAGCCGCGGAGCTTGAAGTTCTGCAGCGATCCGCCAAGGTAGCAGATCATCGATGCGATTGATCGGATGCTCGGCGATGCGCTCAAAGACATAGCGCAGATACCCTTCCGGATCTAAGCCACAGAGCTTTGCCGCACCGATCGAGCTGTAGAAGGCGGCGGCCCGCTCACCACCGGCATCGGAACCAGCGAATAAAAAGTTTTTTTTCCGAGAGCCACGGCACGAAGCTGTACGTTTGGCGGCATCTGAATGCCTGTAACTACGTCCCTGGACGGCCGCGCGGATGTAGCGAAAAAGGTTCGCCTCCTGGACCAGCGCGCGCACGGCAGCAACGTCGCGTTGGGTGCAACCTGGCTTGGCTCGTTCGATGTGCATCATCACGAAACCCTATAATTTGGCGGAGAGGGTGAGATTCGAACTCACGAAGGGCGTTAGCCCTTGCCGGTTTTCAAG
>Ga0182030_10014566_pt1 | contig 15502 bp, 12 predicted proteins | sample 812S3MmetaG_FD_121299 | JGI IMG/M metagenome (GOLD analysis project Ga0182030, IMG submission 121299) | Permafrost microbial communities from Stordalen Mire, Sweden - 812S3M metaG (Illumina Assembly) | ecosystem: Environmental > Terrestrial > Soil > Wetlands > Permafrost | place: Sweden... | reverse complement strand
GGGTGAAGAGTTCCAGCATGTGGTCAAGGAAGCGAATTCCCGTCGAGATTTTGTAGGTGCCGCGGCCGTCCAGGTTCAGGCGCCCGCGGATGTCGGTCTCGGCGGTCTGGCGATGCAAGGAGGCAATGCGCGCTTTCATGCAAACCATCCCGCGGAAGAGTAGGAGACCAGGTTTTTCCAAGCCCCCACGCCGTTGCGAGTCTGGATGAGACCCCGGAGGCGCTGAAGTTCCGCCATCAGGCGGCGTGTTTGCGCCTGCGAGCCGATGGTGAATCGCAGGTAACCCTTCAGGTGCGGGTCGTAACTCCAGTCGCGCACCAGGATTTTTTGGTCGCGCAGCTTGCGGGCAATTTCCGGCGCATGCTCGCCCACGCGCGTCAGAACGAAATTCGCGGAGCTGGGGACGTAGGGAATGTCGTGGGCGTCAAGCCAGCGGCAGAGGCCGGCGCGATTCACGCGAATGGTCTCCGCGAACTTGCGTACCTGGGCGTCATAGCGGATGGCGATGCAGGCGCACATCAAGGCGAGTGAGTTTACCGCAAAGGGATTCTGCCCTCGCTGCAGGGGATCGATGAGCTGCGGGTTGGCGAAGAGACAGCCCATGCGGAGCGCCGCCAAGCCGAAGGCCTTCGAAAACGTCCTCGTCACGATCAGGTTCGGATACTTGCGAATCCACGGCAGGATCGTCTGGCCGGAGAAATCCTGATAGGCCTCATCGACCAGCACCACGGTGTCCGGAGCAGCGAGAAGAATGGCCTTCAAAGCGGCCTTGGGAATCTGTGTGCCCGTGGGATTGTTCGGATTGGCCAGGGCCACCCAGCGCACGTTCTGCTTCTGCAAAGTGGCGACGAATTCGTCCGTGGGCAAGCGGAAATTTTCATCGTAGCGAATGCGCAGGATCTTTCCCCCGGCAACACTGTTGAAAAACTCATAGACGGGGAAGGTGGGGGCAGGGACCAGCAACGTGTCCCCGGGTTCGACAAACGTGTCGCAGACCATTTTGAGCGCGTCATCGGTGCCGTTGGCGAGAAGCATCTCCTCCGGCTTCACACGAAAATAGGCGGCGAGCGTGTGGCGCCCTTCGTCGTATTCGGGATAGCGCGTCATCATTTCCGGGTCCAGGGCGCGCCGCAACGCGCGAATAACCTGGGGAGGGCATCCCACCGTATTCTCATTAAAGTCCAGCCGCATCTTGCCGCCACGGCCCTCTTGCGGGGGGCGGTACTTTTTCAAGGTTTCAATGGCCTGGCGCGGCTTAATCATTGCCGATCTATCCTCCCATCAATGGCCGAACCTGTCCCAGTTCTTTCGGCGAGGCTTCTTGATTACCAGCCCTCTCCCGTGGGGAGAGGGTACCCGAGGTACGAGGGCGGGTGAGGGGTCACTTCCACCCCGCCCTGCACGGACAAGTCCTCGCAGGGGTTGCCGGCCAAGTACCCCCTCACCCGGCCTCCTTCGTCGGCCACCCTCTCCCCACTAGAGAGGGTGGGATTATCACTTCGTACCAGTTTCCCGAGATTCCTTACTTAATTCTTGCTGGAACCGGGTTTGAACGGAATAAGCGTGCGCTTTCAGTCCTTCGGTATTCGCCAAGGTGACTAGCGTCTTTTCGAGTCCTGCCAACCCGCGAGGGCTGAGCCGCTGGACGGAAATGCACTTCACAAAATCCGTGGCGCTCAAGCCGCCGCGCAAACGCGCCGCTCCGTTGGTGGGAAGAATGTGATTCGTCCCCGAGGCATAATCTCCCGCGGCAACGGGGCTGTACGCGCCCAGAAAGATGGATCCGGCGGATTGGATGCGCTTAAGCAATGTCGTGGCGCCCTCAAAAAGCGTAAGGTGCTCGGGAGCCAGGCGATTGACGATCTCCGCAGCCTCCGCCATGTTGCGTGTGACGATGACGCGGCCTTGCGCAGCCAGCGACTGCCCCGCGAGCGGCAACTCCAGGCGTTGGACAATTCCCCTGGCCGCCGCCTGTACCCGGAGGGCCAACTTGAGAGATGGGGTGATGAAAATAGCGACGGCATCTGGGTCGTGCTCAGCTTGCGCGACTAAATCCGCCGCGATCCACTCCGCGTTGCCGCGCCCACCCACCAGTACCAGTTCCGACGGCCCGGCAATGAAATCGATGCCACACTCACCCGCCACCAGCCTTTTGGCGGCAGCAACGTAGCGGTTCCCCGGCCCCACGATCTTGTCCACTCGCGGCACAGACTCGGTTCCGTAGGCGAATGCGGCGATGGCCTGCGCGCCGCCCAAACGATAAATTTTCTTTACCCCCAGCAGGTCAGCGGCTACCAGAACGGCCGGGGCGGGCCGCGGAGAGGTCACGATCACTTCGCCGACTCCCGCCACTTGCGCGGGGATAACGCTCATCAGCACGGTGGAAGGCAGCGGAAATCGCCCGCCGGGAACGTAACAGGCAACGCGTTCCAGCGGCCGGACGATTTGCCCAACGCTGACGCCTGGGCGCGTGAGGCACGTCCATGCCCGCGGCAACTGCCGCTGCGCCGCCTTGCGAATGTTCGCCGCAGCCACTCGCACCGCCTCCACAAAGCCGCGGGGAACCTCGCGATGGGCGCGGCGAATCTCCTCGCGGGATACGGTGAAGCCGGTCTGGCGGAGGTCGAGGCGGTCAAACTTTTTCGCGTAACGCAGAAGGGCGCCGTCGCCGCGGCGCCGGATGTCTTCCAGGATGGGGCGCACCACCGCCTCAGCCTCCATTAAAGCCGTGGAGCGGGCGCGTAGGAGGCTGCCCATCGCTTTCGTATCACTGCTGCGAATAATATCCAGCATCTGATTCAGGCACTACTCCCAGCCCCGGCTTCTCAAACTACGATTTTATTCAGCGGATATTCCACAATGCCTTGCGCATTCGCGGCCTTAAGGCGCGGAATGATTTCGCGCGCGGTTTTCTCCTCGATGACGGTATTAACGGCCACCCACTCGGAATCGCTCAGGGCCGAAATCGTGGGCCGCTTCAAAGCGGGGAGAACCGACAGCACCTTCTCCAGGTCGTCGCGGCGGACGTTCAGCATCAGGCCGACCTTGCCCGCGGCCTCGATGGCCCCTTGTAGGAGCATGATGAGCGTCTCGATTTTCCGGCGTTTCCAGGCATCCTCCCAGGCGCCGGGGTGAACGATAAACTTGGTGTTCGATTCCAGCACCGTTTCCACAATCCGCAGCCCGTTGGCTCGCAGCGACGAGCCGGTTTCGGTAACTTCCACGATGGCGTCGGCCAGCACCGGCGGCTTTACTTCCGTGGCCCCCCAGGAAAACTCCACTTTGGCCTTTACCCCGTTCCGCTCGAGATATCGCTGGGTGACCCCCACCAGTTCGGTGGCGATAATTTTTCCTTGCAGGTCTTTCACGCTCTGGAAGGGGGATTTTTCCGGGACGGCGAGCACCCAGCGAACCTTGCCAAAAGTTTGCTTGGCATAGACCAGGTCAGCCGCTTCGAAGACGTTGGCTTCGTTTTCCAATATCCAATCCTTGCCCGTCAGTCCGGCGTCGAGGATACCATCCTCAACGTAGCGCGCCATTTCCTGCGCGCGGATCAGCATGCACTCGATCTCCTCATCATCAATGGAGGGAAAATACGAGCGCGAGCTGACGGTGATTTCGTAGCCGGCGCGGCGAAAAAGCTGCAACGAGGCTTCTTGCAGGCTGCCTTTGGGCAATCCCAACTTTAGAACGCTCATGTCTGGCTCTCCACGTGCTCCTGGCCATAGACGCGCGCAGGATCGAATTCACGTTCGAGGATGGTTTCCTCACCTTTAGGGGTCAGCTTGCGGAAGAAGCACGAGCGGTAGCCCATGTGGCAGCAGCCCGGACCGGTCAGATCGGCCTGGATCAGCAGTGCATCCTGGTCGCAGTCCACCCGAATTTCTCGGGCCCTTAACCGGTGCCCGGAGGTCTCACCTTTGGTCCACAGCTTTTGACGCGAGCGGCTATAAAAGGTGACGAACCCGGATACGAGGGTCTGTTGATAAGCATCCGCATTCATGTATCCCAGCATTAATACCTTGCCCGTGTGACGGTCTTGAACGATGGCTGGGATCAGACCGTCTTCCTGATATTTGAGTTGCAACATGCCAAGCCCCCCTGCTTGAAAATGAAAAAGCCCGCTGATGGATTGTGTCAGCGGGCCGCTTTGCCGATCTCGCTTGGTGGTCTAAGCATTCGCCCACTGACACGCCACCGCGACGTTGAAGTGATGATGGTGATGGTGGTGTGCCAGCGCGCGCAACATGAATTTATAGACTACCGTGCCGCGCCTAAACCTGTCAATACAGATTTCGAGGCCGGCGGTTGTGAAAACAAGCACTCCGTGAAGCTTTAGAATACCGCCAGGCGCGCGCAGACCCGCCGTGCACGGCCAGGATGCCCCCGCAGGAGGTGAAGGTGGCGCGAAGGCGCCACCCTCGGTGTACTACTTCGCGCACTTCAGCGCGGCGCTGCCCAGGAACTCCGCGGCGCTCCCCAGTTCCTCCTCGATGCGGAGCAACTGGTTGTACTTGGCGATGCGTTCGCCGCGGCTGGCGGAGCCGGTCTTGATTTGGCCCGTGCCCAGGCCGACGGTGAAGTCGGCGATGAAAGCGTCCTCGGTCTCGCCCGAGCGATGCGATACTACTGATGTGTAACCGTGCCGGCGGGCAAGCTCGATGGCACGGATTGTTTCCGTGACCGTGCCAATCTGGTTGAGCTTGATCAAAATCGAATTGGCCACTCCTTCTTCAATTCCGCGCGCCAGCCTTTCCGTGTTGGTTACGAAGATATCGTCACCCACAAGTTGTATCTTGCTGCCCAGTTCTTTGGTGAGCAGGGCCCAGCCTTCCCAATCGTCTTGCGCGAGGCCGTCCTCAAGACTGACGATGGGATACTGGCGTACCCAGTCGGCGTAGAGCTTTACCATGTCCTCGGAGGACTTCTTGGATTTATCCGACTTGAAAAAGACGTACTTCCCATCCTGGTACATCTCGCTGGAAGCGGGATCGAGGGCGATGGCGATATCATGGCCCGGTGAGTAGCCCGCTTTCGTAATGGCGTCAAGCAGCACTTCCACGGCTTCGACATTCGACTTTAGGCTGGGGGCGAAGCCGCCTTCGTCGCCGACGGAGGTATTGTAGCCCTGGTCCTTCAGGACCTTCTTGAGCGTGTGAAAGGTCTCCGCGCACATGCGCAGGGCCTGCGCGAAGCTCTCTGCGCCCACCGGCATGATCATGAATTCTTGAAAGTCTACGGTATTGTCGGCATGAACGCCGCCGTTCAACACGTTCATCATGGGTACGGGCAAAATGCGCGCTTGCAGTCCGCCCAGGTAGCGGTAGAGCGGAGTGCCCGCCGATTGCGCCGAAGCGCGGCAAGCCGCCATGGAGACAGCCAGGATGGCGTTGGCGCCGAGCTTGCCCTTGTTGGGGGTGCCGTCGAGCGCTATCATGCGGGCGTCGATTTCCGTCTGGTTGCTGGCGTCGTGTCCGCCCAGATCGGCCGCGATCACCGAGTTGATGTTGTCCACGGCCTGCGTGACGCCCTTGCCCGAGTAGCGCCGCTTGTCGCCGTCGCGTAATTCCACCGCCTCGTGCTCGCCCGTCGAGGCCCCGGAGGGAACCGCGGCGCGGCCAAAGGAGCCGTCGCGCAGAACCACGTCCGCTTCCACCGTGGGATTTCCGCGTGAATCCAGAATTTCTCTTCCTTGTATGAGATCAATTTGTGCCATGCGAATAATTCCTCGATTCAAAATTTAATCGTAAAATTGTAACACACCGCGCCCTGGAAGGAACCGGCCAAACCTCAGGGCGGCAATATGTCTGAAGGAATTGGCCTCGCGTTTTTGTGCTGCGAGCCTCACGGCAGGTTGGAGTTTGAAAATCCGTCGAGAGTGTTCATAATGTAGTGAACGCGGCAGAGGGGCTTAAGGTTCCGCGCCGGCGCCGGGCATTCGGCTGAGGCGTCGGCCCGCATCGCGCCGAGCGGAATTGAGGATTGGTGCGCGGCTCTTTCGCGCATTCGTGGGAGGAAGAAAATGAAAAACAGTTGGAAGATTATTCTTGTGGCGGCCGTCATCGTTATGGCGTTGCCGGTGCTCGCCATCCTCGGGATTATTTATGCCCGGCGGGTAAGGCCCAACACGGTGATGATGGTTCGAATCGAAGGCGAGATTCCGGAGCAAACGCCGCAAAATTCACTTCCGGATATCTTCAACGGCTCGTCACCCACGGTCACGGACATCACCGTGGGGATTGATCGGGCGCGGACAGATCCGCACATTACCGGGCTCGAGGTCAGCGTGGGCGAAACCACCATGAGCATGGGTAGTATTCAGGAGGTCCGCGGCCGCATTCAGGCTTTCAACCACGCCCACAAATTCAGCGTTGCTTACCTGGAGTTTGCGACGAACCGCTCCTACTACCTCGCTTCGGCGTGCCAGACGGTCGTCATGCTTCCCAAATCAGAGTTCCACCTTCACGGCATGATGGCTTCGGCGACTTTCCTGCGCGGCACATTCGACAAGCTCGGGATTTATCCTGACTTCCTCCATATTGGCGATTTCAAGAACGCCACAAACATCTATACCGAGAAAAAGTTTACCGCGGCCCATCGCGAGGCCACGAAGGAGTTGGTGGATGACTGGTACCGCCAATTTGTGCACGGCATCGCGGCGGCGCGCGGCCTGCAACCGGAAGAGGTGGAGAAGATCATCGCCGCGGGGCCGTACACTTCTGATGCGGCGCCGGGTACGCACCTTGTGGATCGCGTCGCCTACGGCGACGAGGTGCGAAATTTCGTGGACCAGAAGAACCATGGATATGACCGGCGCATCAGCCTGCGCCGATATCTCGACCGGTCCGAGCAATTCACCGCCGATAAAATCGCCGTAATTTATGCCGTCGGGGAGATCATGCCCGGCAGCAGCTCGGCCTCGCCGTTGGGTGGCGAGATGATGGGCTCGGACACGATGGCCGAGCAGTTTCGCCGTGCCCGCGCCGACAATTTCGTAAAGGCGGTGGTGGTGCGGGTAAATTCCCCCGGCGGCGTCGCGTTCTCTTCCGAAGTGATCCGCCATGAACTGGAGCTGACGAAGGCGGTCAAGCCCGTGGTGGTTTCCATGTCGGATGTCGCCGCCTCGGGTGGATACTGGCTGGCGATGTCGGCTAACCGGATCATTGCCGAACCGGGCACCATCACCGGTTCCATCGGCGTTTTGATGGGCAAATTCAACATTCAGGGGCTCTATGAAAAACTTGGCTTGAGCACGGACTTCATTGCCACGACGGAGAACTCCACGCTGGAATATCCCTTGCAGAACTTCACCCCATCGCAGCGGGAGATCGTGCTAAGGAATATGCGCGAGACCTACAATGATTTTCTCAGCGGGGTGGCGGCGGGGCGCCACATGAAGGTCGAGGACGTGGATAAAATCGCGCAAGGCCGCGTGTGGACGGGCGAGCGCGCCCGGCAGCTTGGTTTAGTGGATGAGCTCGGAGGATTGCACACGGCCATCACCCGCGCTCGTGAGCTGGCCAAGATTCCTGCGAACGAAAGCGTAGGTTTGTTAATGCTGCCACCGCGCCGCTCGTTTTTTGAGCGCCTGCTGGACACTTCCCAGGATGACAGCGCTTTTGCCCCCACCCCCTCCCTGCAAGTATGGTTGGGCAAACTGGAGTCGCTGGCGAGCTATTCCGTGTGGACGATTTTGCCGGGAATACCGCAGGTGCAGTAGGCTGTAAGCAATAGGCAGTAGGCAGAAAGCAGTAGGCAGCGGACACTAAGCACTAGCCCGGATTTCTCACCACGCTGAAACGCTGTTGGGGGCTGCCGGAAGGGCGGGGCTTCAGCCCCGCCGTAATCGCGGGTCCCGCTTTCTATTCGTCCCGCACCCCGCGCAGCTTGCGGCTGCAAGCTGCGCGGGGTGCGGGACTTGGAAATAATCAGGACGGCCTTGCAACGGCGGGGCTAAAGCCCCGCCCTTCCGGCAACCCCCATGAACGTCCAACCGTGGTGAGAGATCCGAGCTAAGCCCTCGGCAGGAGGCCCTCAGCAGTGGGGAGCGAACGAGGGGAACTATGATCGAACCTGGAACCCGTTGCAGGCAACAGTTCAATGAAGTGGGCACAAGTGGGACGGGCCGCTCACAGCAGGGTATTACGAACTCGGGAGAACCTTGAACGGCGCGAATGCAAAGCCTGAGAGGTTTACCCGCGCACGAATTCACCCTTCTCCTTGCCTTCGCGCACTTTCTGGTTACTGCTTTCTGCCTACCGCCTTCTGCCTTCTGCCTACCGCCTACTGCCTTATTCCGGTTCTTCGAACATCCTTTGCTCGGGAACCACGACCACGATTCCCGTTTCGGTGACGTGATATTTTTTACGGTCCTCTTCCAGATTGTATCCAATCTCGGTGTGTTCGGGGATAAGGACGTGGCGGTCGATAATGGCGCGGCGGATGCGCGAGTAACGGCCGACGCTGACATGGGAAAACAGTATGGAACTTTCCACGTCCGTATAGCTGTTAACGCGAACGTCGGGCGATACGACGGAGCCGGTAACGCGCCCTCCGGAGATGATGGAACCCATCGAGACGATGGAATCCACGGCAATTCCCATTCGCCGGCCTTCCTGGGCAAAAACGAATTTCGCGGGGGGGTACTGCCGCTGGTAAGTTCGGATGGGCCATAGGGAGTCGTACAGGTTGAAGACCGGGGAAACCGAGACCAAGTCTATATTGGCTTCGTAGTAGGCCTCAATGGTTCCGATGTCCCGCCAGTAGAACGCTTCCTTCTTATTTTCGTCGATAAAATTATAGGAGTAGACGCAGCCCTTCTCGATCAGCTTGGGGATTACATTCTTTCCAAAGTCATGCTGCGATTCCGGATCATCGGCGTCCGCCAGCAGGGTTTCCATCAATAGGTCGCGGTTAAAGCAATAGATACCCATGGAGACGTGGCTCTTCGCCGGGTCATGGACGGAGGGCTTGGGATCAGCCGGTTTCTCCTGCCAGCCGACGATGCGCCCGCCGGAATCGGTTTCGCACACCCCGAACCGCGAGGCCTCCGCACGGTCGAATTCAATGGTGCCAACGGTCGCGCCCGCGCCCGCATCCACGTGCTGTTTGAGCATCAGTTGGTAATTCATCTTGTAGACGTGGTCGCCGGAAAGGATCAGGACATATTTGCAGGTTTCGCTCCCGATCGAGTAGAGGTTCTGATAGATGGCGTCGGCAGTTCCCTGGTACCAGTGTTCGCCCACGCGCTTCATGGGCGGCAGCACGGTGATAAATTCCCCGATTTCGTGCCCGAGGATGCTCCACCCTTCGCGGAGGTGCCGGTTCAGGGAAAGCGCTTTGTACTGAGTTAGAACATAGATGCGACGCAAGTCAGAATTTATGCAATTAGAAAGCGTAATGTCGATGATGCGGTAAATACCGCCGAAGGGTACGGCGGGCTTTGCCCGGTCCCGCGTCAGCGGGTGCAGGCGTTCCCCTTCACCACCGGCCAGTAGGCAAACGAGTGTGTCGCGCACCACGATTCGAGGTACCTCCCGGGTAAGTTTTCGATTGCTGGGCTGCCACGACAACGGTCGGAGAGCCTGTCACTTCTTGCACACGAGCTTAATAGATCATTATACCAGAGCCAGGCAGGCCCCAACTGCTCCCTGTGTCGCGTACACATTGCCGTGCCCGGCTTAGCCGATCCTGTCCTGCTGTGCTATATTCGCCTTCCGGGAGATTACCCGCGGGAGCTATGCGCCGCCAGGACCGCTGCCAATTCGCACCCTACGCCATGCGGGTGGAGGAGTCGCAAGGGCGGCGCTACGCGGAGCCCCCGCACCCTTACCGCAACGATTACGAACGCGATCGCGATCGCATTGTCCATTCCCGCGCCTTCCGCCGCCTGCAGAACAAGACGCAGGTCTTTACCCGGCGATATTCCGATCATTTCCGCAATCGCCTGACGCACACGCTGGAAGTGGCGCAGATCAGCCGTACGGTGGCAAAGGCGTTGGGTCTGAACACCGATTTGGTGGAGGCGTTGGCTTTGGTGCATGATGTAGGGCACCCGCCGGGCGGGCACTCCGGGGAGTCCGAACTCGACAGGTTGATGCGACGGCACCATGATGTGTTCGACCACAACCTGCATGCCTTGCGCATCGTCGAGTCCTTTGAACAAAAATATGCCGGGTTCCGCGGCCTCAACCTGACCTTTGAAGTGCGCGAGGGCATCATCAAGCACTCGCGCGATTACCTTCCCGCGACCCACCCGGAATTGAGCGAATACCGGTTGGAAGAGCGGCCGCCGCTGGAAGCGCAGGTCATCGACGCGGCAGACGAGATTGCCTACAACTGCGCGGATCTCGACGACGGCTACGAGGCCAAACTCCTGACCTTGCCGCTGATCCGCGAGGGCTTGCCTCTATTTGATCGGTTCTACCGGGCGATGGAAAGAAAGTATCCGGCGGTGAAGGAAAAACTGAAGTTTAACGAGGCGCTCAAGCGGCTTATGGATGTCTTGGTGACCGACCTGATTGAATCCACGCGCCGGCGCCTGGCGGAGAAGCGCATCCATTCCCTAGGGCAGGTCCGTGCCTGCCGCACGCGACTGGTAGCCTTGGGTCCGCAAATGACGCGAGAGAATAAGAAGGTAAAGGAGTTTCTCTATGCCCGCCTTTACTCGCATCAAAACGTGAACGCCGAGCGCAAGCACCTGACCGGCAGCATTCGCAGCCTCTTTGCGTACTACCTGAAACACCCGAGAAGTCTACCCGACTTTTACTTTGACGAGTCGCAGCATGAACCCGTGCACCGGGTCGTTTGCGACTACATCGCGGGAATGACGGACCATTACCTTTTGGAGCGGCATAGCAAGCTGCTGGGGGACTAGAGCTAGGTATCAGGTGTTAGGTGCCGGATGCGCATGGGTTTAGGCGCTGGGGAAAATTCGAAATTCGAAAATCGTAATTCGAGGCTCGTAAGACAGATATCGACCTTCGAGTTTCGATTTTCGAATTTCGTTCATTCCCTGACACCTGACACCTTGTACCTGGCACCTTTTCATGCCGAGAGGATTCTGTGAGTCTGCGAAGACAACTGGTGCTTTCGCTGTTGCTGCTGGTCGTCGTGGTGCTGTCGGCGGTGGCAGTTTACATGTGGCTCGGCGGGCCGCAGGTCACGCTCCTCGATGCTTTTTACATGGCCGTGGTAACGATTTCGACCGTGGGCTACAGTGAAATCGTCAATACCCAATCCCTGCCCCTGCTACGGCTTTTTAACATCTTCTTCATCCTTATCGGCATTGGCATCATGCTTTACGTTTTTTCCGTCTCGACCGCCTTCCTCGTGGGAGGGGAACTCAACCACATTTTTTGGAGACGCAGGATGCAGAAATTGATTCGGGACATGCACGACCACCTCATAATCTGCGGAGCGGGCGAAACCGGCACTTACCTGGTGAAAGAGTTGCTGAGGACCGGTAACGTTTTTGTGGTGATCGATCACGACGAGGAGCGCCTGGAAAGAATCGGCCAACTGGGTGAGGTCCCGGTCCTCAAAGGGGAGGGCGGGGATGAGGAAGTTTTGACGGCCGCGCGCATCCACCAGGCACGCGGCCTGGCTTCCGTCCTGCCGGAGGACAAGGACAATCTGCTGCTGACGGTAACGGCGCGGCTACTCAATCCCAATCTTCGCATCGTGGCGCGCTGCGCGGAGGCCGGCATGGTTGAGAAACTCCTGCGCCACGGCGCCAACGCCGCGATCTCTCCCAACATGATCGGCGGCATGCGCCTGGCTTCGGAACTGATCCGGCCTTCCGTGGTCAACTTCCTGGACATGATGCTCCGGGAGCAATCGGGGACGATGCGGGTGGAGGAAATCGCCGTCGTCGAGGACTCGTCATGGGTCGGGAAGAAGCTAAGGGAAATGGACCTGCACGGGCGTTTCGAACTTCTGCCTTTGGCGATTCGCAAGCCCGACGGAGAGATGAAATTCAATCCCCGCGACGACACGGTCGTGACGAGCGGCGACGTCCTGGTGGTCATGGGTGACGTCGCCAACGCCTGGAAGGCCCGCGACGCGGCGGGGAACAATATCCCCCATCGCGCCGTGTAGTGTAGCGCAAGGCTCGCTCTCCAGCCTTGCGGCTTTTCAACTTTCGGGTGTAGGCGTGTAACCGGAGCAACGAACTAAGCGTCCAACGTTACGAAGTCCTTCAGGCGCGGCATCAAGTAGCGATGCGTCGAATCCGGACCATAAAACAACGCATGGATGTACATCAGCAGAGCGGGCTGGGAAAATCGGCGCGGCGGCTTTTTCCGGAAGGGGAAGTAGCAAAGCCGGCCGGCCACGACTTTGCCGGGATCGTGATAGGAGACGAGCGGCCACATCGCGGGGAAAAAGCGGAAACCGGCTTGGGCCAGCGCGGCGTGCCAGCGGTCGCCGGAAGCGGCCGTGACTTCGCCATAGAGACGCCAGTTCCACCCCTGCGGGCCGCGGCGCTCCTGGCGGAGAACCTGGCGCAAAATTCGTATCCCCAAGCCCTGGCCGCGGAGCGCCGGATCGACGAAGATGTAGCTCCCAAACACCACGCTGAACGCGGGCAGCACCAGGGTGCAGGCGCCCCCCACAAGGCGGTCACTCTGATAGGCCGCGAACAAATGCACGGGATTCACGCGCGCCGGCGAGGGGACCACCACCCGCTGCAGCACGCTTGGACTGACGCGCTCGTCGGGATTGAAGCTGCGCTTGTAAAGTTGCAGGTACTCTTCCAATTCGCGGCGCTGGGTGTGGCGAAGCAATCGTACGGTGAGTTTGAGCATGGCTACCTTCGCTCCCATTCGAAAGTCGTGGGTCAATTGGATGTAGAGGCGGCTTTCCCAGGCTGCGGAAAAACTCTGTGGCGCATGGCGCTAGCGCTGTCAGCACCACCCCGGCGCTCGGCGCGCCACCCCTCCTCATCCGAGGAGGGGAGCGCTTTCAATAACTCCCCTCCTGATTCAGGAGGGTGGCGCCTTGGGCGCCGGGGGGGGTGTACGCCGAGGACAGTTTTTCCGCAGCCTGTTTGCGCCGCCATTTGGCGAGGCAAACTGGCCGCCACAACATCCAATTGACCCACGACCAATTCGATTTGTGAAATCATGCCGGTTTCGAGTATCTTGTATCACAGGCTCAGGGGTTCGGGCCAATTATAGAGGAGTGTTGCCGGGAATGTTGAGGAAACTCGGCTGGTTGCTGATCCTGTTGCTGGTCTTCGCTCTCGCCTCAACGGCTCAAGAAGTGGCAGACGATGCGGGGTTTGCCCCGATTTTTAATGGGCTGGATTTGTCCGGCTGGCACGCGGTGGGGCAGCAGGATTGGCATGCGGATGATGGGACTATCTGGACGGAGGGCACGGGCGGGTGGCTGCGCTCTGACCAGCGCTATGCGGACTTCGTCTTGCGTCTGGAATATCGCCTGACGAAAGGCGCTGTGACTGGAATCTTCTTGCGCTCCGCAGAGCAGGGCGATCCTGCGTTCACGGGGCTGAAAATCGCTCTACTCGACGATGCCGGGCAGCTCACGGACTTGCACAGCACAGGGGCAGTTTACGGCGCGGTAATTCCGCTTTACGGCGTAGGGAGGAAGGCCGGGGAGTGGAACCAGGTGGAAATTTCCTGCATCGGCCGGCACCTGACGGTATTCCTGAACGGAAATCGGATTCATAAAATTGACTTTGACGATCCGGCGTTTGTTTTTTCCGAGAAACGTCCTCTGAGCAGGGTTCCCAATCAAGGCTACATCGGCCTGGAAAGCCATACCAACCGCGTGGATTTTCGCAGCCTGCGCATTCAAATCATCAAGCCTGCTGCCTGAGTTCGATTCGACGGGCGAAAATCGAAAGGCGAAACTCGAAACCCGCGCCGAGTTTCGAATTTCGCTTTTCCAGTTTCGATTTTGGGGGAGGAAGCGATTGTCTAAACTTCGGGGCAAGTCGGGAAGCGGCGTCGGAGCGCTGGTGGTCCTTCTCATCTTCGTTTTGGCGGCAATATTTTTGGGTTTTGTATGGAAAGTGTCGAGCCGCCAGGGACCCACAGTCCTCTTGCCGAAGCCCCCCAAAGGCCTGGGCCGGAGAACAGAACTCGTCGTGAACGCAAAGGACGCGAAACACAACCTTAAGACGCTGACGGTGGAGGTGGTGCAGGATGGGCAGGTTATTCACCAATCCAATTTGGTTATTTCCGCGCGCCCGCATCGATGGTGGAAGGTCTGGGGCGCAGGCCCCGAGAGCACCAGCACCTGGACTGTTCTGGTGGGGCGCGAGGTGATACCGGTGCTGAAGGAGGGTCACGCCACCGTGCGCATCACCGCTCTCAATGATTCCTGGGGCCGCTTTTTCCGCGGTGGGCGCGGCGAAATGGTGTTGGACCTGCCGGTGCGGTTCGCGCCTCCGCAGGTAGAGGTAATGACAACGCAGCATTACATCAATCAGGGCGGCTGCGATATGGCGGTTTTTAAGGTATCCGCCGGAACCGCCGAGTCCGGCGTGCAAGTGGGCGACAATTTCTTTCCCAGTTTCCCGATGAAAGAATCTCAACCGGAAATCCGCCTGTGCCTGTTTGCTTATGCGTACAATGTTGACCCTTCCACTGTCCCGCACATTGTGGCTCGCGACGATGCCGGTAATGAAACCTTGGCGAGCTTCAACTACAAGGTCTTTCCCAAGAAATTCCATTCTGACACCATCGACCTGGACAAGACGCAGGGGGGGAAATTCATGGAGAATGTTGTTCCTCCCATCATGAGCCAAACCCCCGAGCTGCGAGACCAGGGAAGCCTGATCAAGAATTTCCTGTTGATCAACGGTACGCTTCGGCAGGAGGACGCACAAAAGCTGGTGGCATTCTCCCAGCGCACGGCGCCCAAGTTCTTGTGGAAGGGTCCATTCATCCGTTTGCCCGGCAAGACGGAGGCCAGCTTTGCCGACTACCGCACTTACCTTTATGGCGGGCAGCCGGTGGACCATCAAACGCACCTGGGGTTTGACCTGGCAGGCTCGGAACACATGCCCGTGCGCGCTGCCAATGACGGCGTCATCGTTTTTGCGGGGTTTTTCGGAATCTACGGTAACGCTGTGGTCATCGATCACGGCTGCGGCATTCAGAGCCTTTACGGCCACATGAGCTCCATCGCGGTCAAAGAGGGCGATGCGGTGAAACGCAACCAGGAGATCGGTCGCAGTGGCCAGACGGGACTGGCGGGTGGCGACCACCTGCATTTCACCATGCTGCTGGATGGAATTCCGGTCAATCCCGTGGAATGGTGGGACCCGCATTGGATTCACGACCGGATTGATGCCAAGTTGCAGCCTTAGGGAGAAGGTCCGTGGTCAGTTGTCCCTTGTCCGAGGTCATGCTATACAGAGCGTCTGAAGTAATGCAGCATAATTCGATTGACTCATGGGCACCTCTTGCTCGTAGAATGCGGCAGGAGGTGGAGCCATGCGAAAGCTGGAGATTTCCGATGTTGAGGTCATGCG
>Ga0182030_10014562_pt1 | contig 15505 bp, 10 predicted proteins | sample 812S3MmetaG_FD_121299 | JGI IMG/M metagenome (GOLD analysis project Ga0182030, IMG submission 121299) | Permafrost microbial communities from Stordalen Mire, Sweden - 812S3M metaG (Illumina Assembly) | ecosystem: Environmental > Terrestrial > Soil > Wetlands > Permafrost | place: Sweden... | reverse complement strand
TCCTCTGTAAACTTCATCCCATCGAACTGCCCCACGAAATACTGGTCCGCCGATCCACCCTGCGGACCGCCGGGGTTCAAATTCACGTTCAGCACCCATCGGCTTCCATCCACCTTGCCCATGGCGTCATGCTTGCCCGCCGGCACCCGCACCGGCAGCTCCATCAGATCCGGGCACTCCCAAACCCCAGACACCGCTCCCGCCGGTCCAAACTCGCCTGTCTGCTCCCACTGCCGCAAGTTCTTCGATCGATAGAACCGCACCTTGTGCTGCTCAGGCAAAGCCACAGCCATAATCCAACTCTGCGTCCGCGGATACCAGAAAACCTTCGGATCCCGGAAATCCTTCAGCCCCGCATCGATCACCGGATTGCCCTGAAACTTGGTAAAAGTCTGCCCACCGTCGCGGCTCACCGCAAGATTCTGCGTCTGCTTCGTCTCCGTATGCCCTGCGTAAATCGCGATCACGCAATCCGGCGTCTTATGCCCGGCCTCGCCGCACAACCCGCTCGTGTTATCTCGGTCCTCGACCGTCGATCCGCTGAAGATCATCACCCCGTCGCCTTCAGGAATGGCCACAGGCAACTGCTTCCAATGCACCAGGTCAGTCGAAACGGCGTGTCCCCAACTCATGTGTCCCCATTGGTCTCCCGAGGGGTTGAACTGAAAATAGAGGTTGTATTGCCCATGCAGGAGAATTGGCCCGTTCGGATCGTTGATCCAGTCGGGTGGCGCCGAAAAGTGAATTCTTGGTTGCCATGGCGATGCCGTCGGTTGTTGCGAATGACCCTGCGCAGCAATCAGAAGCAAAGCAGAGAAACTAAATACCCAGAAGATCTGTTTTGGCATGGTCCAGGAGAATTTCATGAACATAGGCGACGTTTTTCCTCTATCTCTCTCAAGGGTATCGTGTCAGCCGCACGCCGACCTATTCTTCCGCTTTCGACTCTTGCGTAGCCGAATCCTCCAAAGCGCCGTCTCCAACGATTTACATTGAATGCAGCACAGCCCATGAAAGACGCGATTCACGTATCCAAGGAGAACTACCTCAAGGCCATTCTTGAAGCCCAGGCCGAGGGACACCTCGTAATCCCGGCCCTGCTCGCGCATTGGCTTGAGGTGTCAGCCCCCGCCGTCACCATGGCCCTGAAGCGTCTTAAGCGCGACGTCCTCGTCGAGGTCGGCGAGGACGGAATTGTCCGGCTTACCAGGCCGGGACGAAACATCGCCTACCAGACCGCCTTGCGGCACCACCTCATTGAACGCATGCTCAGTGAGATCTTCGGCATGGAATGGTACGAGATCCACGAAGAAGCGGAGCGGCTCGAGCATGCCGTTTCTCCTGCCTTTGAATCGAAGCTGAAAGAAAAGCTGGGAGAAAAGGGAGCCTGTCCGCACGGCAACGCGGTCTTGCCCGTCAGCCCGGCAGAGCGGAAGCGTGGCGGCGAGACCCCACTCTCCGAAGCTGCGGAAGGAAAACGCTACACCGTAACCAGTCTTCAGGAGCGAGATTCCAAACTGCTGCTTTTCCTCCACAGAACCGGCTTGGGTCCCGGCAAAAACCTCAAAGTTCTAAGCCAGAATTACGATCAGACGGTCTCCATCGAACTCAATTCGAAGACGTCGATTCTCGGCAGACCCGCGGCAGAAGCCGTTTGGTTGAGGCTGGAAGCCAAGCGAGAACGATAATTTCACATAATGAAATAGATTAACTATGATTAACGCGTGTGTGGCATACTGAACCCTGGAGCACCTCCAGCTCTCACTTTCGTCAACAATGGCTACAGAATCCGGATTTCTTCCCGAGTCGCGCGAGCCCTCCTTGCCGGAGGTGCATTCCAGCGTGCACGTCTCTCGCTCCCCGGTCTTCTGGCGGCGGCTCGTTGGATTCCTCGGCCCTGGCTTCCTGATTTCAGTCGGTTACATGGATCCAGGCAACTGGGCCACCGATATCGCCGGCGGCTCGCGATTCGCCTATACGCTGCTTTCGGTCATCATGATTTCCAACTTGATGGCCATTTTGCTGCAGAGCCTGAGCTTGAAACTGGGGGTTGCCACGGAGCGCGACCTTGCGCAGCTCTGCCGCGAGGCCTTCGGTCCCTGGGCGAGCTTCGCGCTATGGATCGGCGCGGAGATCGCGATTGCCGCATGCGACCTGGCCGAGGTCATCGGATCGGCAATCGCCCTGAACCTGCTCTTTCACATCCCGCTCTTCTACGGCGTTCTCATCACCGGCCTAGACGTCCTCCTCATCCTGCTACTGCAACGATGGGGTTTTCGCGTGGTTGAAGCTCTCGTGATCACCCTCATCGGAACCATCATCGCCATGTTCGGCGCTCAGTTGCTCTTTTCGCGACCCGAGTATGGCGTTGCCCTCCATGACCTCATCGTTCCATCCGGCTCCATCCTGACTAACCCAGCCATGCTGTACATCGCAATTGGCATGCTGGGCGCCACGGTAATGCCCCACAATCTCTATCTGCACTCCTCCATTGTGCAAAGTCGCAAATACGAGCGCACGACCGAAGGCAAAAGAGAAGCCATCTTCATGGCCAACGTTGACTCCGCTCTGGCTCTCACCGTAGCGCTCTTTGTGAATGCCGCCATTGTCGTGGTGGCTGCGGCTGTGTTTTACCGCAGCGGCCATTACGAAGTGGCCGCAATTGAGGACGCTTACAAGCTGCTCAGCCCACTGGTCGGCGCCGCCGGCGCCAGCACGCTGTTTGCCATTGCGCTTTTGGCAAGCGGACAGAACTCCTCCATCACCGGCACGCTTGCCGGACAGGTTGTGATGGAAGGATTCATCCACATCAAGCTCGCTCCCTGGCTACGCCGGCTGATCACCCGGTCTCTCGCGATCATCCCCACCATCATCGTGGTTGCCTTCACAGGAGAGCGCGGAACCGAAAAGCTCTTGCTGTTGAGCCAGGTGATTCTCTCACTGCAACTGAGTTTCGCTGTGGTTCCTCTGGTGATCTTTACCGGCAGCAGGAAGAGAATGGGAACGTTCGTCAACGGTCCATTCACGCAAAGCCTCGCATGGACTGTCGCCGCGTTGATCGCCGGGTTCAATGCCTGGTTTCTCGTGCTCATGCTGAGATAACGGCTTTCATCCGCTCTCCGGTCGTCACAAACCACCGAGCGCTTTGCAGAGAATTACCCTCCCATGCAATACCATGAATCCCATGCTTGTTCTTTCTGCTGCAGAATTGCAGGCCTGCGACCGAGCCACCACGGAACAGCATGGTATCCCGTCCCTGCAACTGATGCGTTCAGCCGGCGCCGCAGTGGCGCAACTTGTGCAGCAGGTCTTTCCGCGAGCGCTACGCGTAACCGCTCTTTGCGGCCGGGGCAACAACGGCGGCGACGGAATGATCGCAGCGCGCCTGCTGACAAATGCGGGATTCGAAGTCACCACGCTTCTTTTGGGAGATCCGGAACGGCTATCCGCCGATGCCGGAGCGGCCTGGCAAGATTTGTTGAAGCAATCTGCACCGAGCACTGCACATGTCGTGCTGTCCGCAGAGTCCCTGGCAGCGCACGCTGAAGCACTGCGCCCAGACCTGTTCCTGGACGCGCTAGTAGGCACTGGATTTACTCCCCCTCTGCATGGCCTCGCAGCATCGGCACTTGCGTGGGTGAAGGAAAGCGCGGCGCCTGTCGTGGCTGTCGACCTTCCATCCGGTTGGGCGGCAGATTTGCGAACGGCCTCGTCCGAAGTGCCAGTGTTCCCGGCCGACGCCGTCGTTACTTTTACAGCGCCCAAGCCCGCGCATCTTTTCGGACAATTAACGCGCCGCTGGGATCAGCCGGTGGTAGTAGCGCCCATCGGGTCACCGCCGGAGGTGATCGTTTCGAATCTGGGCCTGGAGTGGGCAGGTGGGGCGCTGGACCTTGTGCGCAGGCCGCGCGCCGCCGAGGCCAACAAGGGTAACTTCGGACATGTCCTGGTGGTGGGTGGCTCAGTGGGCCGCTCGGGCGCGTCTTCGATGACCGCCCTTGGCGCGCTGCGCTCCGGGGCGGGACTGGTTACGGCCGCGGTTCCAGCCACCGTCCAGGGACTGGTGGCCGCAGCGACGCCGGAACTGATGACCTGGCCCCTCGCCGCAAGCCCATCGGGAGGCATTTCAGGCGATGGCCTGGATGAGGAGTCGCTCGCGGAATTGATGGAGGGTAAGACCGTGTTGGCGATCGGGCCCGGCCTGGGCCAGGCCGCCGGAACCGCCGAGTTCGTGACGCGTCTTCTTACGGCGACCAGGATTCCCGTTGTCATTGATGCGGATGCGCTGAACATTCTTGCGGCTCAGCCACGGTTGCTCGAGAAAGTTGCGGCGGGCAGAATGGTGGTCATGACGCCGCATCCCGGAGAGATGGCACGTCTGGCGGGCATCTCAGTCGCCGAAGTACAGGCCAATCGGCTCAATGTCGCGCGCGCCTTTGCGCAAAGTCTGGGCGTCACCCTCGTACTGAAAGGAGCGCGGACACTGATCGCGCATCCTGATGGACGCGTCGCGGTGAACACAAGCGGCAATCCAGGAATGGCCAAGGGCGGAAGCGGCGACTTGCTCACGGGGGTCATCGCGGGTCTGTTGGCGCAGCATCCGCCCTCAGCGAATGCCGAAGATGCTGCACGGGCAGTCGAAGCCGCGGTCTGTCTGCATGGGTTGACCGCCGACCTTGCTGTGGCAGAAGGCGACGAACACACTTTGCTTGCGACGGATTGCCTTCGCCAATTTTCTCGGGCTTTTCGTTTTGATTTGCGTGGGGAGAACGGGTATGTTTGGTTGCAGGGCCTCCCGGTGAACTCTATACCGAGCGTGTGCCCACCCGAGGCTGCCTGATGACGAACGCTGCTGCTCCCGCCCCTGCGGTTCCACCTGAGGCAGTGCGCACGCACGAGTTCACCACGAAGAACGGCGCGGATACGATTGAGGTAGGCCGCAAGCTGGTGAAGCTTCTGAAACCGCCCCAACTGCTCATCCTGCGCGGCGACCTTGGCACCGGAAAGACAACCCTCGTGAAAGGAATCGCCGAGGCTCTCGATGCCGCCGAAGCCGAGGAGGTCACGAGCCCGACCTTTACACTGGTTCACGAGTATGAAGGCACGCACCATGGCAAGCCCGTCAAGCTGTTTCATCTCGATGTCTATCGTCTCGAGGGTGAGCGGCAACTGGAAACGCTGGGCCTCGACGAACTCTTGACCCAGGATGCGCTGGTGCTTGTGGAGTGGGGGGAGAAGTTCAAAAGCATCAAGAAAAAAGCCACCGGTGAAATCATCATCAGTTCGGCTGGCGGCGATGCTCGCAAGATTGTGGTGAACCTGAAAGATCAGTCCTGAATTCATCAGCGAAGTTCCGCTCCCATAACTTTTCCAGAGAAGAATTTCAAATTTCTACATGAACCGCTACGACATGCAGTGGATCGGTCCGTCGCCTTTAAAATCCTGACAATGCCCGCTATGTAAAAGTTCACTTCGGGAAGCAGGAGAACATGAGCTAGGCGCGCGTCGCGCTCGATTCGAAATGCGCAAAGCGCCTATTGCTCTCTGTACCGCACCGCAATACACTGCATTCTCCGGTTCCCCATGGTCAAACAACCCTCAGTTGCATCGAATCTCGGGCTCTATGTCTACGCGGCAGGCGCCATGTTTCTCGGCGTCCTTGGACTGGTAAGCGGCGACTTTGCCACCACCTGGCAGCATGTGGGACCGAATGTTCCCTTACGCGTACCGCTCGCTTACCTCACCGCGGGCCTCGAACTCATCGCGGGCATTGCCCTCCTTTTGCCCCGTACGGCGCGAGCCGGCGCCTTCGCCCTCACCGTCATCTATTCAATCTTTACGCTTGTCTGGGTGCCCAAGGCCCTGGTGAATCTCGGCAATTACGACCCCATCGGCAATGTTTTCGAAGAGTTCGCCCTGGTCGCCGCCGGCCTCGTCCTCTGCGCTGCCTATTCTCCTCCTGGCTCCTACCTTGCGCGACATCGGGCCTTCTTCGTGCTCCTATTCGGCATTTGCCCGATCTCGTTTGGCATCGTTCATATCGTGGATATGCCCGGTCTCCTGAGCCCAATCCCAGGCTGGCTGCCGCCGTCCAAAATGTTCTGGGCTTACGCCACTACGCTGGGCTTTTTTGCGGCCGCAATCTCGATCCTCACGGGCATTTTTGCACCGCTGGCCTCGCGACTGCTCACCGCGGAGATCGTGATCTTCGAGTTGCTCTTCTGGATTCCCAATCTCCACGCTGCGCCGAGCAGTCATTTCAACTGGGCCGGAAACGCGATCAGCATCGCCCTGGCCGGCGCTGCATGGGTGGTCTCCGACTCGATCAGTGCTTCGGCAAAGGCCGAGTCCAGCGCCGTGTCGCGCAGCGTGAGCGCGCCTTAGGTGCAGTAAACGCAGCCCAACTTGAATCCAATCGCGCACCGTGAAGTAATCGTTTACAATTTGGGGCGCAGCCGGAGGACACTCGGCGGGCCTTGGGTACGGTTCGTTGCGACCAGCGGAGCGGTATTTCCCTGCGGAATGGAGAGCGACGGAATGCGAAACGAGTGGAGTGGTATGCGTGTGTTCGGCGCGATGCGCGCGCGGGTTGCTGGAGTGGTGCTGTGTGTCGTGGTCGCGGCGAGTTCCTGCCTGGCGCAGGGGTTGGCAGGGATTTGGGTTCAGCCCGGACGAACGCTGGATAACGGCGAGCAGCAGAAGTGGGTGCTCGTCTTGAAACAGAATGGCAGCGATCTGACCGGAACGCTCAAGAGCCTTGATTACGGTGTGGAACTGAAAGGGACGGCGACCGGAACGCATTTCGAACTATTCGCGGCGTGGCAGCCGGGGACGCCGTACTTCACCGGTGATCTGGTGAATGGCGAATTGCATGGCCTGGAGCGCGGACGCCGCCCGGTGACCGCGAAGGCGGGAACTGCGGCGGACGATATTCCGACTGTGAGCTACATTGATCCTCCTGCTCTGAAGACAGTGCCGGATAACGGCCTGGCGAAGACGCCGCCGATGGGCTGGAACAGCTGGAATTTGTTTGCGGGCAAGATCGACGATCAGACCGTGCGGACGATGGCCGATGCGATGGTGTCGAGCGGCATGCGCGACGCCGGCTACGTCTACGTGAACATCGACGACACGTGGGAAGGCGTGCGCGATGCGCAGGGGAATCTGCAGTCGAACCACAAATTCCCAGACATGAAGGCACTTGCGGATTATGTGCACTCGAAGGGGTTGAAACTCGGCATTTATTCGGGGCCAGGACCGCGAACGTGCGCCGGATATCCGGCAAGCTATGGGCACGAAGAGCAGGATGCGAAGACATGGGCTGCATGGGGCGTGGATTACCTGAAGTACGACTGGTGCAGCGCACGCAACATCTACAAGAACGACGCGCTGCAACCGGTGTACCAGAAGATGGGCGCGGCGCTCGAAGCGACGGGGCGACCGATGGTCTACAGCCTCTGCGAGTACGGGTGGGGCGAAGTGGAGAAGTGGGGCCCGGCAGTGGGCGGCAATTTGTGGCGCACCACCGGAGACATTCGCGACTCCTGGGACAGCATGATCGGCAACGTCGAGAAGCAGGTGCCGACGGCGCAGTATGCAGGGCCGGGACACTGGAACGATCCTGACATGCTGGAGATCGGCAACAGTCACATGACCGACGATGAGTATCGGACGCATATGAGCCTTTGGGCACTGGTGGCATCGCCGCTGCTCGCGGGCAACGATGTTCGCTCGATGACCGACGCGACCAAGGCGATTCTGATGAACAAAGAAGTGATTGCTGTCGACCAGGATTCCCTGGGCAAGCAGGCTTCGCCTGTGAAGAATGGCGATCTCGAAACCTGGGTGAAGCCGCTGGCCGATGGAAGCGTGGCTGTGGGCGTGGTGAATCTTGGCGCGGCGGCGGCGCAGGCTACGGTGAAGGCCAGCGATCTGGGCTTGAGCAGCGTGAAGAGCGCGCGTGATCTGTGGGCACATGCGGATGTGAAGTTTGCCGATGGAGCGTATGCGGCGACGATTCCTTCGCACGGGGTGTTGATGCTGCGGGTGAGCAAGTAAGTTGAGGGGCGTGCTTTCCCACCACCTGCGGTGGGGCAGACGCTCGCTGTTCGCTCGCAGGAGGTTCGTGCTTTCCCCCCCATGAATCCAAGAGCGATTCATGGATGGGGCATCCGCCGCGATTTTTGAGTTCGTGTGGCTTCGAAGAAATGGAGTACGAAGAAAGTGCACGAAAACTGGATGGAACAAATCAGTACAACGGCTGTCTGGGCGAGACGAACTGGGTTGCTCTTTTGTGTGGCGTTGCTGGCGGTGGCCGGATGCAAACAGCAGAGCCTTACCGGGCGATGGGCGGCTCCGATCAAGACGTTGGAGAACGGCGATCCGCAACAGTCGGTTCTCGAATTGAAGCAGGAGGGCAATCAGCTCACTGGAGAGTTGAAGACTTCCGGATATATCGACCAACTGAAGGGCACGGTGAATGGAAATCACTTTGTGCTTTATTCGGTCATGGGTCCGCCCACGAGCCCGTCGGCTGAGGGCGACTTGGTTAACGGAGAGTTGCATCTCAAGGATTCTGACGGGCACACGATCGACGAAAAACCAGCCACCGCTGCGAACGATTTGCCCACGGTGGCGTACATTGAGCCTCCGCCGCTGCACAACGTGGCCTACAACGGACTGGCAAAGACGCCGCCGATGGGGTGGAATAGCTGGAATCTTTTTGCCGGCAAGATTGACGACCAGACCGTGCGCACCATGGCCGACGCCCTGGTTACGAGCGGTATGAAAGATGCGGGCTATATCTACCTGACCATTGATGACACGTGGGAAGGCGTGCGCGATGCGCAGGGAAACTTGCAGCCGAACCACAAGTTTCCCGACATGAAGGCGCTCGCCGACTATGTGCATTCCAAAGGATTGAAGCTGGGAATCTATTCGTCGCCGGGACCGCGAACCTGCGAAGGTTATCCGGCCAGCTACGGCCATGAAGACCAGGATGCGAAATCGTTTGCAAGCTGGGGTGTCGACTACTTGAAATACGACTGGTGCAGCGCGGAGTATGTGTACAAGAACGAGCAGTTGCAGCCGGTATATCAAAAAATGGGTGAAGCTCTGGTAAAGTCGGGACGTCCAATTGTCTTCAGCCTGTGCGAGTACGGTTTTGGCGGCGTGGAGAAATGGGGCGGCGGCGTGGGCGGAAATCTCTGGCGCACCACAGATGACATCCGCGATGAATGGGCGAGCATGATGTTCAACATTGAATCGCAGGTGCCGACGGCGCCGTACGCCGGCCCAGGGCACTGGAACGATCCTGACATGTTGGAGATCGGCAACGGACACATGACGGACGAAGAATATCGCACTCACATGAGCCTTTGGGCGCTTACCGCAGCGCCGCTGCTGGCGGGAAATGATGTGCGCAATATGTCCGACGCGACCAAGGCGATTTTGCTCAACAAGGAAGTGATCGGCGTCGACCAGGACGCGCTGGGCAAGCAGGCTTCGCCGGTGAAAAACGGCGACCTGGAAATGTGGGTGAAGCCGCTGGCGGATGGAAGTGTTGCTGTGGGTGTGGTGAACCTGGGCGCGGCTGCCGCGCAGGCTACGGTGAAGGCAAGCGATTTGGGGTTGAAGAGCGCGAAATCTGCGCGCGATTTGTGGGCGCACACCGATGTGAAGTTTGCCAACGGTGCGTATGCGGCGACCGTGCCTTCGCATGGCGTGTTGATGCTGAAGGTAAGCAGCAAATAACACCCGGCAACTCGTGTTGGAGTCAACCAGGCGAGGCGGGTACACGGGTTCCATCGAAGTTCCCCCCCTCCTATTTCTGTAAAGAAGCTTCCTGTTTTCAAGTAGATAGCGGATGGATGCTGCTGCAAGAGATGGATTCCAAATGACTTACTTGCAGAAATTAGAAAACGAACGATTTACGGATGAAAACGCCGATCCCTGGGCTATGGGTTCCAAACTAACTTTTGCGGCCTGAGCAATTCCAGCCACTGACGGAATCCGGTGGAAGGCGTTCAGCGAGCCCTGGATCTGTGCGCTCTAAAAAACGGGCCTGGTTACGGAGTTCGAGTTCATGAGATTACTGTGCGCTTTCCGCGGAAATTCTCTGCAATGGAAACAGACGCTATGTTTCTGAAATGAAAAGCGCTCGAAGATTCGCCTCTTGACCACGACGCGTGGCGCGGCTGTTCCGTTCTGGGCTGCGATTCAGCGGTCGGGCACGGTAAGCTAGAAGCTGAGATCTGATAGCTGAAAGCTGGTCTATGCCTGATTACAAATACGCAACCCTCGCCGTGCACGCAGGACAGTATCCTGACCCACTGACAGGCGCGGTCAATGTGCCTATTTACCTTTCTTCGACCTTTGAGCTGACCGGCATTGGCACTGACAAAGGATGGGATTACTCGCGGGCCGGCAATCCGACGCGGGATCGCCTCGAAGAGGCGCTGATGAAGCTTGAGGGCGGCACCAGCGGGCACGCGTTTGCCAGCGGCATGGCGGCGATCTACGCACTCGTGGCCACGCTGAGCGCGGGCGATCACGTGATCTGCTCGCACAATGTATATGGCGGCACGCAGCGGCTGTTCAACCTCGTCGTCCGGAACTACGGCATCGCTATCGAGTATGTCGACACCGGCGATTTGAAGGCTGTCGAGGCGGCGATCAAGCCTTCGACGAAGCTGATTCACGTGGAGACACCCACCAATCCCATCATGTCGTTGACCGACATTGCGGCGGTGAGTGCGGTTGCTCATGCGCACGGCGTGGAAGTGAGTGTCGACAACACGTTCATGTCGCCGGTGCTGCAAAGCCCGCTGGCGCTGGGTGCCGATGTTGTGATGCACTCCACGACCAAGTTCCTCAATGGGCACTCGGATGGGCTGGGCGGCGCGCTGATCGGATCGAAGCCGGAGCACAAGGAGCGGTTTCTTCTGGTGCAGAAGGCTGCGGGCGGGATTCTCTCGCCGTTTGAGTGCTTCCTGGTTCTGCGCGGCATCAAGACGCTGCCGTTGCGCATGAAGGCGCACGAAGAAAACGGGCGCGCTGTTGCTGAATTTTTGTCGACGCAGCCGAAGCTGAAGCGGCTGGCCTATCCGGGATTGAAGAGCCATGCGCAGCATGAGCTGGCGGCGCGGCAGCAAAAGGGATTCGGCTCCATGATGAGCTTCGACCTGGGACAGCAGGCGGCGGCGGGACGCTTTCTCGGGGCGTTGAAGTTGTTCCTGAACGCAGAGTCGCTAGGTGGCGTGGAGTCGCTGGCCTCGCATTCAGCGACGACGACGCATGCGGCGCTGAGCGACGACGATCGGCAGCGGCTGGGAATTACTGAAGGTCTCGTCCGCCTTTCCGTTGGTATCGAGGACAAGGAAGACTTGATCGCGGACCTGGAGCAGGCGCTGGCCGCTGTTTAACCACCTGCGGTGGGGCAGACGCTCGCTTTTCGCTCGCAACAGATTCGTGGTTACCCCGCATTTGGGTTTGTGGTTTCCCACCCATCGCAAACAACGCGATGGATGGGGCACCCAGCTTCTGTGCGGGTCTAGTGCACGGCGGGTGCGGGGCCTAGCTTTTTGGGGCGGCGCATGAGGAATGGCATGGGAATCAGGACCGCTGTGGTCAAGACCATGATCCAGCAGACATCGACATAGGACAGCAGGCGGGCCTGAATCTGGGCCATGCCGAAAATCTGCGCGCCGGCGCGTCCCACGGCGTCGGGCATGGCGCCGCCGCGCTGCATCCAAGCATGTGCCAGGCCGGAACGCAGTACGTCGAAGGGTCCGTTGCCCGCGACGGTGTGCTGATTAAGCATGGCCAGATGCTTCTGCGTGAGGCGCGCGAGCAACGTTGTCACAAAGCTGATGCCTACCGAGCCACCGAGATTACGCATCAGCGCCGACATGCCGCTGACCTCGTTGTATTTTTCCTGCGGGATGCCCGCATAACAGAGCGTGTTGATGGGGATGAAGAGGAACGGCAACCCCAGGGCGATCACGACGCGCCAACTCACGGCAAGGCTGAACGGGACATTCAGACTGAGGCCGGTCATGCGGTAGAGACCGTAGGTGGTCACAGTAAACCCAAGCGCCACCAGCAAGCGTGGGTCGAATTTTGGGGCGAGAAATCCCGCCACAGGAAACAGGAACATGAGCGCCAATCCGCCGGAAGAGACAGCCATGCCGGCCTGTTCGGCGGAGTAGCCCATGATCTCCTGCAGAAACTGCGGAATGAGTACAGTTGACGAGTAGAGCGACAGGCCGACCATGAAGAGGACAAACATCGTGGTGCCCACGTTGCGCTGGGCGAACAGGCGCAGGTCGAGGATGGGGTGTTCGATGTGCAGCTGTCTCCAGATGAAGAGGACAAGCCCGAAAGCAGCGACAACAGCGCAGGTGGTGATGAAGCGCGAACTGAACCAGTCGTCTTCCTGGCCCTTGTCGAGCATGGTTTGCAGTGCGCCGATGGTGACGACGAGCAGTCCCAGACCCCAGTAATCGATGCCCTCGCGGCGCTTGCGAATGGCAGCGAGGTACGGCGGATCTTCGACCACGCGGTTGGTGAGGTAGAGCGAGAGGATGCCCACCGGAATGTTGATGAAGAAGATCCAGCGCCAACTGAAGTTGTCCACGATCCAACCGCCAACGGTGGGGCCGAGAACCGGAGCGAGCACGACCGCCATTCCGTAGACGGCGAAGGCCATGCTGCGTTTCTGCGGTGGAAACGTATCGGCCAGAATCGACTGCTCGCTGGGTTGAAGGCCTCCGCCGGCGGCGCCTTGCAGCACGCGGAAGAAGACGAGTATAGGGAGGCTCGGTGCGAGGCCGCACAGCAGGGAGGCCGTGGTGAAGAGCAGGACGCACGTCATGTAGAAGCGCTTGCGGCCGATGCGGTTGGCGATCCATCCGCTGATGGGCAGAACTACAGCGTTAGCCACCAGGTAGCTCGTCAGCACCCACGTCGCCTCTTCGCTGCTCGCCGAAAGCGAGCCGCCAATATGGGGCATGGCGACGTTGGCAATGGAGGTGTCGAGCGCCTCCATGAAGGTGGCCAGAGTGACCGTGAGTGCGATGACCCAGGGGTTGGCGCGTGGGCGCCAGGTGTCATGAAACGAGGCTGTAGCTGCGGCTGCCAGAGTCGGGCCTTTCCAAGAATCGTCAGGGGTCGAGATGAACTCTGACTACAGGGTACCAGTGATCCAGGTCATCGGGTTTTCGGGGTTCCTTTGTGGTTTCTGCTTCCTGGCGCCGTTCGAAAAAAGAGCAACAATCGTCTGCCAGAAAAAAAGAAAAAAAGGGTATTTCTGTAAAGAAGTTCCCTGTTTTCAAGAGGATAGAAGGAGGCCTTCCTTCCAAATTCTTGATTCCAAAGGAGTTCTTTGCAGATTCTAGATACATAAGGAGTTACAGGCACGATTTCAACGATTTTCGCCGCTGAAACCTGCTATCCCTGGCTGCTGAAGCTCGATTTAGATTTATTTTGCGCCAGGAGGGCGAAATTAAGTGCAAAGCACGCCAAATTTTTAACCGGCCGCTATTCGATCGGAATGGGGGTCCGTGCTCTCCCACTCATCGCAAAGAGCGCGATGGATGGGACGCCCAGATTCCTGCTGATCGGAGGTGTGGGTCACAGAGCATTGACAGTCCGTCAAAATAACATTGGGGCAAGTTCTGAGCCGGGGACATATAACCATGCGTCGATTTGCTGTTTTACTTCTTCTTTTTACCTCGATTTGTTTCAGTGCGCAGGCGGCTAAAAAGGCCACCGTCAGGGAATTGAAAGACACGTTATCTTCCTTCCTGCAGGCCAAGAAGACCGACCAGGAGACGGCAACGCGGCTGAAGGAAATGGAATTGAGCGAGCAGTTGACGCTGACCACGAAGAACAGCCTGCTTGCCGAGTCGCCAGGACCGCTGACAACGGAACAAATCTATGTGCTAGAGGGCGAGAGCGCCGATCTTGTGCCACCCACTGCGGAGCTTCCTGACAGAGCGGCACCGGACCAGGCGACGAAGGATGCCCTTCTTGCCAAGGCTCAACAGTATGTGACGGACATTTATGAGGAGCTGCCAGCTCTGGCGGCGAGGAAGACAGTGCTCCGATTCCAAGACAACGTGGAGGCAGTGGCGCAGAGCTCAGGGATTGTGGGAAACGCGAAGGAAGTGGACACGGGAGATGGGTTCTCGAATCCAGCCGCGTTTGTGCATTACATCAATTCCGCGCAGGCGGATGTGCAAAGCGATCATGGCGCAGAGAAGCGCGTAGTGGAGAAGGTGAAGATTCCGTGGGGCGCGAACAAGATGATTGCGCTTGAGGAACCGGATCCAAGCCTGGGCGCGGTATTTCGCGAAGCGCGAGAGGCGGGCAAGCTGCAGTGGGTGCGCTGGGAGACGGTGAACGGAAACCCGGCGGCGGTTTATTCGTATGCGGTTCCTCGGAAGACATCGCGGCTGGCTCTGGATGTTTGCTGTTTTCCGAATGTCACACAGGTGGGCATCGCGCGGTTTTACACGGGGACGAGCGCAGCCGCGCTGGCCGGCAGCGAAGCGGCGGGCGGCGGTGGCGGCGGCGTGACGGGCAACTATCAAACCAGCACCGACTGGCACGACTACAAGACCAGCGCACCCTATCACGGCGAACTGTACATTGATCCGAAGTCGGGTATTGTGGTGCGGATGATTGTGGAGGCGGAACTGAAGCCGACGGAGACGATGCATGTTTTTGACGAGCGCGTGGACTACGGGCCAACCGCGGCGGGGAACAGAACGGTTGTCGCGCCGGTGCGAACGATCGTCAACACGGTAGTCGTTCCCAATGGAGACTCGTATGCCGGAGGCTATAAAACGCGGCGGACGCTTTTCATCTCAGAGTACAAGGAATACCGAGAGAGCGGCGGACAATAGGCTGGATCGCGACTCTGCGGTATGTCATGCTTGGGGCTTATGAGCGGCGAAGAACGACTCCCGGATGCACGAGACAGAAAACTTTTGTTGGGCGTAGACACATGTGGGCTCACGGGTTCCGTGGCGTTGGGGAAGCTCAAGGGCGAATCGGTTGAGATTCTTGGCGAGACCGCACTGGAGGGGCGGAACTACTCGGCAACGCTGGTGGCGGCTGTGGGTGAACTCCTGGACAGGGACGGCGCGAATCTGAGTCAGCTGCGGGCAATTGTTGTCGTCAACGGACCCGGGAGTTTTACCGGAGTGCGCGTAGGGCTGGCCGCGGTGAAGGGACTGGCGGAGCCGTTGCAGATTCCAGTGGTTGCCGTGTCGCGACTGGCGGTGCTGGCTGCAAAGGCCGGGGTGGAATCGGCAGCGCTCGATGCGCACCGGCATGAAGTTTATTTCCGGCTGGCCGAGCCGGAGAACAACATCCGCGACCTGTTGACAGGGAAGGGCGAGCTGGCAGCGATGGACTCAATCCCTTCGCCTGTCGCAGTCTGCGACACAGCCGCTGAATCCCTTCTCAAAGAGGTGTGGCCGACCGCGGATATCGTCGC
>Ga0182030_10014561_pt1 | contig 15505 bp, 11 predicted proteins | sample 812S3MmetaG_FD_121299 | JGI IMG/M metagenome (GOLD analysis project Ga0182030, IMG submission 121299) | Permafrost microbial communities from Stordalen Mire, Sweden - 812S3M metaG (Illumina Assembly) | ecosystem: Environmental > Terrestrial > Soil > Wetlands > Permafrost | place: Sweden... | reverse complement strand
GCTGGCTCGTCAAAATCCTCAAAGACAATTACGATTGCGAGCTGCCGATCATTCCAGAATTTTGCTCGGACGACGAAGAACCTCGCAGCACACTGAATTAGCGCCGCCGCGATCAAGAGCACTAACAGTCATGGACAAGCGGCCCATCAGAAAAAGAATCGAAGCCTTAGAGCTTGAGCGAGCCGAGATCGCCGAAGAAATCCAAGAGGCGGTCGCAGAGCTGAGGCGAGCGATCGACGAAGAACACGGCAGTGATTTCGTCGACCTGGTGCTTTCCCAGCTCGGGGAAAAGCCGAATTAGCGACGCCCCGCTCGCAAAGCGAGCCAGCGCGGCCGTGGCATGACGTACGCAAAGGCGCTGATGCGTCGCGCGGAGAAGGGCAAGAGCCTTAGCGCGATCACGGCCAAGGCCTTCACTGTGCTTGAGGCGCTGTTGTGGGGCTTCCACAACGCGCGCTGCACCTCCTACCGCACAATACGCGGATAGCGCTTTAGTTTTTTTCAATATCCGGGGCGGCACTTTGGTCTCCGGCACGATATCCAGCATACTGTCGAGCTGCTCGATCTCATCCCGGTCGTCGACAAGCTCAAGATGGATGGGAGAAAAGAACAACAGGTTGGCGTCCATCCCCATCGCCGCGTAATGGCGCGACGTAATTTGCAGATGTGGCGCTGTTCATGTCCGAGTCTGGCACTCTTCTGACATGCCGGAGCGGTGTGACGAGATCTGTTCATAGGGGCAGAACGGAAGTGGTCGGCCGACAGTCAAAGTGTCGCGATTGACCGATGCAGCGCGGCTTCGTGGGGACACAAGGCCCGGGCGGAAAAGCGGACGGGTCTTTGGATAGTCCGCAACAATTTCATCCATGAAGTCGAGAAATTCCTTGCGGCGGCGGCGTTTCTTATGGGCGCCCCTGACCTTGCCGGTGGCAACCTCGAAGGCGGCAATGCGGATAGAGTTTTCGGTACGCACAGGGGCGGTCGCAGATTCCAATCAGCCAACGCGCAAGTCGCAGGCTTAACGCCACTGCTTCTCTTCGGAAACCCACGCCGAGCCAGGAAGGTTAACGGCCTTTGAAAAAGCGTCGACAACGTTCTTCAGCACTTTCGAGACATTATTGGCGAAGTTGTCGCACGGCAACGCCTGTCCGAAGGCGATCGCTCCAGTTGAAAATACCGCGCCGTTCTTCGGAGTAGTGAAATAGACCATGTCGGCGCGGATGCGATAGTCGTAGCTGCCGGTCATGCCGGGGTGAGCGTAGAGGACCTCTTCACATACCAGCATGTAGTTGTCGGGATGGCCGCCCGACGAGGCGACGATCTTGGCGTGCGGCGGCGTGCCGAGCGAGAGGTCGTAGCGGTCGATCTCGATGCCGGCTGCGCCACCATGGGCGAGACCCTTATCGCCGATGATCTCGCCCTGAACGCTCTCGAAAATCCACGAGGCGGTGCGATGCCAGCTGTCTGGCATCCGCCGGTAGGGCGTTGAGACCTCGAAGCCCTGGCTGATGAAGCCGACTCCGAACGTCTTTTGCGGGGCGCGGCCAAGGTTGCGCCACAGGCCGCTCTTCTGGCCCGTCGTCTGAAGGTAATACTCGCCTGGCTTTGCCTGCCACGCACGCATGCCCGACTCGAGCTTGCGCACCTCCATGCACCACGGTTCCTCCGGCCGCGAAGCGACATTCCAGTAGTAGCCGTTGCCGCCGAGATAAATGTAGCGTCCACCCTCTGCAAGATAGTCCTCCATGGCATCCAGCATGGGCTCCGACGTGTATTCCGGATGCGTGCCGCTGATAACGCATTTGTAAGGCCTCAACGCCGCGAGGCCGTCACGGTCGAGGTCCTCGTCGGTGATTAACTCCCAGTCGTAATTCATGTGCTCCAGCCAAGCGATCACCGAAAGGTCGGCTGGAAACTGCCATGGAACGCCCATCGAGGAGATGCGGTACTTTGGCCTCATGTTGATGATAGGCCTCAGATAGCTGGTGAAGCAGACGCCAGCGCCGTCGGAGTGGACGTCGTAGGTTGACAGGCCGAACTCGCGGCTCTGGTACATCTCGATATCGACCGGAGAGACGATCGGCGTCTGGCCGGTGATCGGCTGGGCGATCTGGGCGTCAAAGGAAAGACGCTCGTTGGCATAGGCGAGGTAGCTTGCTGTCGGGACGACAAAGCAGATCGGGGCTCGGGGCGCCGCCGCGCGCACGAAGAAGACCAGATATTCCTCGCCGAGATCGTGTCCCTCGCCGGCACGCAGGCGCACGGCATAGGCGCCGCTGCTGAGATCCGCAGGGATCCGCAAGGTGTTGGTCGCGTCCCATCTGCAGTCGATGATCGCGTCATCGTGGAATGCGACACCGCCATACTCGTTTGGGGCGAGACGGAAGCAGTCGTTGCGACCGTTCCAGTTCCAGCCCGTCAGAGCGCGCACCGGCCGGTTGACGCCGTTGGCGTCCAGGCCGTCCGGGCCGATGTCGTAGACGGTGTCGCCGATGCCGCGATCGGTATAGCCTTTGGTGGTGTCCCAATAGGCGACGATGCTGTCAGAAGGGGGCGGATTGCCGCGGCGGATCGATTCGAATTCTTCACGCGAGATCTCCCGCCCGAGCACACCCGGCCGGTCGATCTTGCCATTGTAGCTCTGCGACACAAAGGCGCCGCGCAGTTCGTGCCAATCCAGCGACCCGGCGATGAGGAAAGGCGTCGCGGGGTCATTCTTCGGACGAAAGCGCAACGTCTCCTGCACGAAAGAGTCGTAACCTTCGGATTCGATGACCACCTTACCGTAGAGGCTGTTGTAGCGGTTGAGGACGCTGCCCTGGAAAAGCGTCGCCCGGCCGGTCGCCGCGTCCAGGCTTGCCGCGACAAGATACCAGCAGCGCGCATCAAGAGGGACTTCGGCGGTGAGACAATCAATCTGCTTGCCGTCGCCGACCCAGAATTCAAGGAGGCCTTGCTGGTTGATGCCGAGGCAGTAACCTTCGTTGGTATGTATGTTCCAGCGACCGAGGATCGACCTGCGCTGTCCGTTGCCAAACAGCGTCGGGCAAATAAAGGCGAACAAAGTGAGATTGCCGTTCAGCGCCAGCATGCCTGAGGGATCCCGTGCCTCGAGGTAAGAGCCGACCTGGGTGAACTGCTTCTTCACCGTCCAGGTGCCATTGATAGGGGCGGCGATCTCGCGCTCGATATAACCGGGGCCGGCGGGATTGTGGTCGCCGTGGATGAGGCGCACCAGCTGCGCCTCGGCTGTGTTCGTTCCGTCAGCCGTTACGTGGAACGAAATATCGTCGCCTGGCTTGACGGAGATCTTGTTGCAGTAGCCGAACAGTTTGACTTCAGGCATCGTCTCTTTCCTGGCGGGCGAATAGGCATCAGCGCGGTTGTCGTGGCGTCCATGGAATTGGATTGTTGCGGTCAGGCTTCGAGCAGGTCCTGGATGCGTCGCAGGAATACGCCGTGATAGGCTTCGACGATCGAGGGGTAGATCTTGTCCTCGACAAGGCGCGGCGCGACTCCACGCTGACCCGAGAGCGCGACGATGCGGTACGCCTTGAACTGCTCGACGACCATGACCGCGTATTTGTCGTTTTGCGGCTGACGCCGGAAGTAGTTGAGCACCCGCTCCAGCGCCTCGCTATGCTGGCCTAAAGGCTTGCTCTTGAATTCCTCGATCAACTGCGGGGTGATCAGGGTCTTGAGATATTCGCGCTGCAGCTTGTCAAAACGGCGGAAATAGACGTGGTCCTTGTCACTCGATTCGGTGGCTTCCTCGGGCAGCATCTCGCCTCCTTTCTCCGAGCGGCTCGAGCGCCGCTCGCTCTTCTTCTTATTCCTCCAGATCCGGAACTGGTGCTTGATGCCGAACATGCCTTCCCGGAGGAACAGGACGACGCCCAGCATGAGCAGGCCGATCAGCACGTAGCGCAACGGACCCCAGTCGATCAGCACGCGGTCGATGAAGACCACGATCAACGTGCCGACCACCGCGCCCTCGGCACGGCCAAGCCCACCGATCACCAGCATTGCGAGCGACAGCAGCACGGTGTCGAAGGAAAAGAGGTTCGGTGACACGCCGCGAAAGTGGGTCGCGTAGAAACCGCCGATGAATCCGAGCGCCACCGAGGAGATCATGAAGACCTGGATACGCGCCCAGCGGTAGTTTACGCCGGTCGCCTCGGCGAAGGCCTCGCGTTTTTCCGGCGCCATCTTCAGGATGCGTCCAAGCCGCTGGCCGTCGACGAAGCGGTAGAGGAACAGGGCCGCGATCATCAGCATGTAACAGGCGTAGTAAGAGAGCAGCAGGCGCGGATATTCTGGCCAGGATTGCGGCAGATAAGTCGGTGCACCATAGAGGCCGCCGGTCGCCGAACCGAGTTCGCGTGACTGAACGACGTAGACCCGGCAAAGTTCGACGACGCCGAGGGTCAGCAGCGAATAGTAGAACCCCTCGAGCCGTGTCGCCGGAATGGCGATGAGAATCCCGAAGACAAGTCCTATGAGCGATCCGATGATCGGCAATGCCCACCAGGGCAGGCCGAGTTGGATTGCGGCGAAAGCCGAGCCGTAGCCCGCGGCGCCGACCACCGCGTAGCTCGCCAATGAATAGATGCTGGCGGTACCGATGATCAGCATCCAGCAGAGGTTTATGGCAGCGTAAATGAAGAATACCGAAGCCGCTGAATAGAGCGAGCCCTGCATGCTTTGCGGCAAGATCGCAGGCGCGAACAGCAACAGCGCAAACCCCATCGCCCACCAGATCGGCCTCTTGTCGACAATGGTCTTTTCGCGCGCGAGAGTCTTGGGGTTGTATTCGCCGCGGATGTCGAGCACACGCCGGCGGGTCGGCCAGTAGCGGATCCTATTCCACAGCCGTTCGTTGTGGCCCCGCCATTTGTGATAGTAGCGCAGCCGGCCCACAAGCAGTGTGGGCACCTTAAACTGGCGCGTCTCGCGCCAGATCGTGGTGGGGTCCTTGTAGTCGCCGACGGCGATCTCGCGCGCTGGCCCGAGCTCGGGCCAAACCGCCGTCGGGTCCTTCCAAGTGTCGGCCATCGCGCGTCAGGCCTCCCGCGCCTTGTCGAGGATGCCGGCAATGCCGCGCGGCCGGATCAGCAGGATCACGATGATGAGCAGGAACTGGGTGATCAGCACGTATTGCCCACCGAGCAGGCGCGCGGTCAGCGCTTCGTTGACGCCAAGCAGGACTGCCGCGATGACAGCGCCAGCGACACTGCCGAGGCCACCGCAAAGCGCGACGCTGAGGCCCTTGATCATCGGCGTTACGCCGGCGAAGGGACTGATGTAATAGGTCTGGGCCAGCAGCACGGCGGCAAGGCCGGCAAGCGCCCCGGTCAGCGCCATGACCGCGAAGCCGGTGCTGCGAATGCCTATGCCGACAATCGCAGCAGCATGTGGGTTCATCATCATGGCACGGATTTCGAGGCCGCGGCGGCTCGCGCGCATCCACATCAGGACGGCGGTCAGCAAACCGATGGCGGAAAGCACGGCACCCGCCTTGTCAGAAGTAATGATGAGACCGAAGATATTGACCTTCCACGCGCCGAACAACTGCGGCAGGCTTTTGTTGCGGGCGCCGAACCACCATAGAAGCCCCTGGGTACCGACGAGGCTGATCGCCAGTGTCGCGATCATGCCGCGCAAGGTGTAGTTCGGCTTGTCGTGAATCGGGATGAAGGCGACCGCGCAGACAATCAGGCCGCCGACCGCTCCGGTTATCACACCGGCAGCCATGACTACGGCGCCGTTGGTCGTGAGATTCTGTGCGACGAGCCAAGCGCCATAGCCGGACGTCGAGAAGATGAAGCCATAAGCCATGTTGATGAGGCCGAGGCTTGACCAAGTGATAGACAGGCCGATCGCGAGCGTACCGTAGATACAGGCCAGCGTGATGGCGTTGACGGCGACGAAACCCCAGTCCATGACGTTTCAGACCTCGCGCCTTGTTTGGTGGGCGAGAGAGGCCGACGCTTCGCCCTTGAGCTTGCCGACATGCATGCCGATGACGCGGTCGACGCGGCCTTCCAGAAGCGCCACGTTCTGCTCGGCGATGACCATGGCGGACTGGCCCAGTTCGATCGCGAGCAGCGCATCCAGGACGGCCTTGCCGATCTTGGGCGCAAGGCCCAGCGTCGGCTCGTCAACGAGATAAAGCGAGGCCTCGGACATCAGGCCGCGACCGATCGACACCATACGCCGTTCGCCTCCGGAAAGCCGCCCGACCGCGGTGCGCTTGAGCTTCACCAGCGGCGGGAATATCTGGTAAATGCGCTTCTTGCGCTCGGAGCGGTCGCGCCAGGCTTGCGGGGTGAACGCGCCGGAATCGAAATGCTCTTCGACGGTGAGGCCGTGGAATATTTCGTCGCCCTGCGGAATGAGCGCGAGGCCATGCAGCACGATCTGGTGGGTGTAGCGGCCGGGACCCTGGCTGCGGGTGCGGCCGACCTCCTTGCCGTTGAGCTCGATAGAACCGCGCTGCCATCCGGTCAGCCCGGCGATGGCGAGAAACAGGGTTGATTTGCCGTGGCCGTTGAGGCCGACGAGCCCGACGCGCTCACCGGCACAGACCACGAGGTCGAGATCGTGGATGACTCGCAGCGCCCCGTATCCGGCGGAGAGGCCCTTCACCGCGAGCACTTCGCGCTTGATCTGCGGTGCCATCGACACAGACGAGGTTTCGGCCATTGTCATGCCGCGTCTTCCTCGTCGAACGAACCCTCGGTGAGGTTCTCGAAATAGGCGGCGTTGACCTTCGGATCGTCGAGCACATGCTCGAGGCTGCCTTCAGAGATAATCTCGCCCGCGTCCATCACGACGACCCGGTCAGCGATGGTGGCGAGAAGCTCGATGCGATGCTCTACGATGATGATGGTGACGTTCATCTCCTTGGAAAGGATGCGGATCAGATCGTCGAATTCATCGACCTCGGAATTGATGAGTCCCGCAGCCGGCTCGTCCATCAGCAGCAGCGGCGGCCGGCGCATCAGCAGGCAAGCGAGCAACAGCTTGCGGCGGTCGAGGGTGTCGAGCTGTGCCGACGGCATGTCCGGCGGCGCGCTGAGCCGCACCAACTCGATACCCCATTCAGCATGATGACGCGTCAGATATGGCTTGTAAGCCTGCCGCGCGGCTTTCAGCGTCTGGCCGACGGTCAGTTCGTCGGGCACCACCGGCGTTTGGAAGGTCCGGCCGATGCCCAGCCGCGAACGGGCGAACAGCGGCAGGGCAGTGACGTCCTTGCCTCGAAAGAAAACCGCACCGGACTTCGGCCGCATGCGCCCCGACAATACCTCGAACAGGCTGGTCTTGCCTGCACCATTCGGCCCGATGATGCCCAAAACGTCGCCCCGTTCGACCGACAGCGAGATGCCTTTCAAGATCTCGCGCCCGCCCAGGTCCAGGCTGATATCCTTGCAGCCGAAGAGAGGCTCGCCCGTATGCGTGGCGTCCGTCGCCGAAGCGACGGACGCCATTCCGCTTAAACCCATGGCCAAGGCCTCAGCTTCGACTCCGACAGGACGTCCGGATAGATGATCTTGTGTTCGCCGTCCTGCACCTGGACGTATAGCTGGCCCATACCCTCTTCCAGCGTCTTCGCCGCGATCGGGTTGCCGTCGTCGGGGAAGTGACCAGCCTCCTGCCACGGGTTATTCAGGTTCATGAGGCCGCAGACGCCGCGGAACGGATTGGTGCGGATCCAGTCGCAGACCGCCTTGAACTTCGAGGGGTCGCCGACCGCCTCCCACGCAGCCTTGAGATAGTTGACGGAGTCATACCCGTTGCCGGTGTAGCAAAGCCCCATGATGCCCGGGAAACGCTTCTTGTACTTGGCGCGGAATGCCTTGCCCTTCTCGTCGGCGTAGACCCCGAGCACCGTCGACCAGACGAACCCTTCGGCCGCGCCGCCGGCAAGCTCCAGAAACTCCGGCTGCGAGGGCCCATATTGCAGGTAAATAAGGGGCCCCTTGGCGGGATCGGACACCCATTGCTTGCAGAAAGCGGCATATTCAGCGGCGACCCAGTGGTCGATCATGACCGTGCCGGCGCCGATCTTCTTGATCTGCTGGATGACCGGGCCCCAGTCCTGCACCGGGAATTGGATGTCGGTGACCCCGGCAAGCGTGAACTCGCTCTTCGGCAACGCCGCTTGCAAGGATTTGGAGATCGTCTGGTTGTAGGCGATCTGTTCCTGGACGATGTGGACGCCGTTGTTGATCGGTTTCCAGAGGCCGCGATCTTTCATGGCTTTGAGGAAGGTAGGGAAGGTAAAACCGTAATGGACTTCCGAGGGGTCCGTTTGGAACATGTGGCCATATTTATCCGGAGCCTTTCTGACCTCTTCGGTGCAGTCCCGCTGCGTCACTCCCCAGAGGAACGGGCATTTGTAATCGACCGAGGCGTCCATGGTCGGAATCGGCACCAGCGTGAACGCGGTCGTGATCGCATGCACCTTGGAGTCGACGAGCTTGTGGATCGAGGCCTGACAGCCCTCAGGGGAAAGCACGTCGATATCGACGACGACCGGTTTGATCTGGCGGCCGAGCACGCCCCCGGAGCCGTTGATCTCCTCCATCGCTAGCGTCGCGCCGTTGAGGTGGTCGGCGTGGTCCGCGACCCCGGCCTTGGCAGTCTGGGCGATCGGCAGGCCGAGCAGGATAGGATCGGCCGCCAGAGCCGACATGCGTGAGACCCAGGGCATTGGGAGCGTGGATGCGGCTACGCCTGCGGCGGTGCCGATCACTGTTCGACGACTAATCCTTCGCGACATGGTATTGGCCTCCCTCTATCCTATGAATGCAATGCTCCGGTTGTATCGCAGCAAGTCTATCGGCTGCGGCGCAATTCGTTATCTTCCCTAGCAAATCTTAGCGCGTGAAGGGGCTGCTGTCTTTTCTGACAATGACTCAGCATTTATGCCCGAGTGCATAGAATGTTGTCGGGGGGCACTCGACAGAACGAACCAGTTTTGCAACGATGCCTTTTGAGAACCTTACCGAAGTTGCTGCCATGCTTGTACAGGCGCGCTCCTTCTCGACCAAGGATCTGCCTCGCGTTGGGAGCAATGACGCGTGGCACCAGTTCATGGAACAGGTCTATTATCTCGTAAACATCAAGGTCGACGATGACGAGTGGGTACGCGGCGAACTCAAGGAGCTGAAGCTCGGCGAACTCGGAATCTCGAGCTTTCAGGCTAACCAGCAGCGGGTATTACGGCCAAAAGCCGCGGCAGCCGCAGATCCCAGTGATAATTACGTTTTTATCTTCCCCCGTCGCGAATATATGTATTTTGATCAGCGCGGCGTAACCGGGTACGTACCGCCGGGCTCGGTTGTAATATTGCGCTCCTCCGAGCGATATGAGGCGTCCTGTCCGGACGGTTTCGAGAACGTGACGATAAAAGCGCCGACGGCGCTGCTCGACGAGCGCATTCGTGGCATCGACGAGCTCTGCGCCAGGGTTGGCGTCGGCAACTCGCCTCTCGCCCGTATCGTCGGCAATATGGCCGAAGAGCTAATTCGCTCGTCCAATGAGCTGCCTGCTCGATCCGGCCCACAGCTGGCCGACAGCCTGACCTCTCTGCTGACACTGATGCTCGAGGACGCGACATCCCCCGGAGTGCGGGAAAGCGCGACCCCGTCAGCGATGGAGGATTGTTTCCGCCGCATCTGCGCTTATGTGCGAGCCCGTCTCTCGGATCCCGACCTCAGCCCGCTCGAAGCGGCGCAGAGCCAGGGCATTTCCTTGCGTTATCTGCATCGGCTGTTCCAACTGCGAGGAGTAACGTTCGGGCGGTGGCTGTTGAAGGAGCGTCTTGCCGCGGCTCGTCGGCTGATCGAGGCGGGCGCGCGCGGCGAGGTCAGCCTGCATCAAGTCGCCTACAAATGTGGCTTTGCCTCGCAGGCGCATTTCTCGACGCGCTATCACGAACGCTTCGGCGAGCGGCCGCGCGACACGTTGAAGAATGCGCGCTGAAGCGCGATACTGTCGTCGCAAACGGATCACCGGCCGGATGCGAAACGCTAGACGCTGCGAGGAGGATCGTCATGCTCACCCCGATCGCCGGGAAATCCGTCGTCGTCACCGGCGCCAGCAAGGGCATCGGCAGAGGCATCGCCGGCGTGTTCGCGCGCCATGGCGCCAAGGTGCTGGTCGTGGCCCGCGGCCTCGAGCAGGCGGAAGCTTGCGCGGCGGAGTTGCGCGCCAGGGGCGGGACGGCGAGCGGCTGCGCGGGCGACGTGACCAGCGCAGCGGATATGGAGGCGATGGCGCGCACAGCGGTCGAGCGGCACGGCGGCCTTGACGTGCTTTGCGCTAATGCCGGCATTTTCCCGCAGGTCAAGATCGAGGATATGAGCGGTGAGACCTGGGACGAGGTGCTGTCGACAAATGTGAAGGGCGCCTTCCTCTCGGTGCAGGCGGCGCTGCCGGCGCTCAAGCGCTCAGGCGAGGGTCGGATCGTCCTCACCTCGTCAATCACGGGACCGGTGACCGGGTATCCGGGCTGGGCTCATTACGGCGCGAGCAAGGCGGCGCAGCTCGGCTTCATGCGCACCGCCTGCATCGAGCTCGCCAAATACGGCATCACCGTCAACGCTGTACTGCCCGGCAACATCAAGACCGAGGGGCTCGCCGAACTCGGCGCGGAGTACGAGCGCTCGATGGCCGCCTCAATTCCGCTCAAGCGTCTCGGCACCGTCGAGGACATTGGCTACACCGCGCTGTTCCTCGCCTCGCGCGAAGCCGGCTACATCACAGGCCAGACGATCATTGTTGACGGCGGCCAGATCCTGCCTGAAAGCCTCGACGCGCTGAGCCATGCCTGATGTTGATACGGCTTCGGCCCGGGATGATCTGGACGGCGGCGTGTTTGAGCGCCCAGCGGTTAGAGGCAGGGGGGTCGGCGTCATTGACGAGGCTTGAGACTACGCACCAGGTAGTGCGGATCGCCTGGTGAGAAAACGTCATGTCGACCGCCAGGCAGGGGACTGTGTTGGAGAAGGAGCCGCACTACAACGAGGTGACGCTGGCCGACCTGCAGGAGATGGTGGCGACCGTGCTGCCTACCTACGGATACTCCCCTTTGGCTCAGACACGGCTTCTGAACGTATCGGAGAACGCGACCTACCTTGTCGAGGACAAGGCCATGGGACAGCGCTCGATCCTGCGAGTACATCGCGTCGGCTATCATACCCGCGAGGGCATCGAGTCGGAGCTCGACTGGTTGGAGGCGCTGCACCGCGACCGTGTGGCTGAGGTAATCGAACCGGTCGCCGACCGTTCCGGCGCGATCATCCAGACACTGGTGTCTCGCCAAGGCGGGCCCGATCGGTTCGCCGTCATGTTCAAATTTCTTGACGGCACGGAGCCTTCCCCGGATGACGACTTGCTGCCGTGGTTCGAGATCTTGGGGGAGCTGACCGCCAGGCTGCATCAGCACGCCAAATCGTGGCAGCGGCCGCAGGGCTTCGTGCGGCAGGTCTGGGACGCCGATGCGATGCATGGGACGCGCCACCTCTGGGGACCTTGGCAGGACGCGTTCGGCCTCGACCGTGATGGCCACAGGCTGCTCGACCGCGCGGTGGCCAAGGTGCGCGAGCGGCTTGAAGAATTCGGCCACGGACCACAGCGCTTTGGCCTGATACACGCCGACCTGCGCCTCGCCAATCTGCTCATAGATGGCAACCGGCTGAAGCTTCTGGACTTCGACGACTGTGGGATGTCCTGGTTCATGTACGATTTCGCCTCAACGGTGTCATTCTACGAACACCTACCCAATGTAGCGGACCTACGCGACGCCTGGTTCAGGGGCTACACGAAAATCGCCGCTGTGATGCGCGAAGACCGTGCGATCATTCCGACCGTCGTGATCGCGCGGCGCATTCTGCTGCTCGCCTGGGTCGCCTCGCACAGCGAGGTGCCGACCGCGCAGCAACTCGGGACCACCTATACCGAGCAGAGCCTGGATCTCGCTGAGCGCTATCTTGGCGACAGCTTCCTCGTGGATTGAACCATGGGACGCTGCCAAACGGAATATGTCGCGCCGACGGTTCCACATCCTGAATGTTGTCCGCTGTTGTGGTAGCTTCCACCATGCCCCCAAATCTTCGGAAGGAGACTGTATGTCGCGCGACAAGGACATTCTGGCGCTGAATGCCTTCGACCCGAAGGCGCAGACATCCGCAAGTCCGGAGTTGCGCGCGGCGGTGAAGCGGCGGCTGCGGTCTTTCGGTTCGAACTCGGTGCTGTTCTACCGGGAGCCGATCCGCATGGTGCGTGCCGAAGGCGTCTGGATGCATGATGCCGAAGGCCGGCGCTATCTCGATGCCTACAACAACGTTCCCTCGGTCGGGCATTCGCATCCGGCCGTGGTCGAGGCAATCCGCCGGCAGGTCGGCCAGCTCAATACACACACGCGTTATCTCAATGATGTCGTCGACACCTATGCCGAGCGGCTGCTCGCAACGTTCCCTGCGTCGATCAGCCATCTGGTCCTGACCTGCACCGGCAGCGAGGCCAATGACCTTGCGCTGCGGATCGCACAGGCCGCCACCGGAGGCACCGGCTTCGTCGTCACCGAAATGGCCTATCATGGCAACACGGCGGCGGTTTCCGACGTCTCGCCTTCCTCGCGCCCGGGCCGCACGCCGCCGCCCCATGTCCGGCTGGTTGCCGCGCCGGAGTCGTTTCGCTCGCCGGGAAGCGATGCCGGAACACGCTTCGCCACCGACGTGACCCATGCCATCGCCGATCTCGAGCGCAGCGGCATCAGGTTTGCGGGTCTGCTCGTCGATACCATTTTTTCAAGCGATGGCGTTTATGCCGATCCGCCCGGTTTCCTGGTGGCGGCAATCGAGGCCGTGCACGGCTGCGGCGGCCTATTCATCGCGGACGAGGTGCAGCCCGGTTTCGGCCGGACGGGTACCGCTTTCTGGGGTTTTTTGCGGCACGGCGTCAGCCCCGACATTGTCACCATGGGCAAGCCGATGGGCAATGGCTTTCCGATGGCCGGCGTGGCGACGCGGCCGGCGCTGATGGATTGCTTCACGGCAGAGATGAAGTACTTCAACACGTTCGGCGGCAACCCCATGGCCGCGGCCGCCGGTCTCGCCGTGCTTGATGTCATCCGCGATGAAGGACTGATGGAGAATGCGCGCGATGTCGGCGGCCATCTCATGGACGGACTGCGCGCGATCGGCCATCGACACATTCAAATCGGCGACGTTCGCGGGGCCGGTTTGTTTGTCGGACTCGAAATGGTGCGCGATCGTGAATCGAAGCAGCCCGCGCCCAAGGTTGCCGGCCAGGTCATCAACGGCCTGCGCGACCAGGGCATTCTCATTGGCGCCGCCGGCCCGTACGGCAGCACGCTGAAGATTCGCCCGCCGCTGTGTTTTACCAGGGACCATGCCGACATGGTGGTGTCGGCCTGCAGCACCGTTCTGCGTGATATTTCACGGCTCTGACGCCCGGCTATCGGTGGTCGGGGCAATCGCCTGTTCGTCTCCAGCACAGCAAATTCCACTCCGCCGGATCATGGCGGAGCGGACCCGTCCTCAGGTGCTGGCGTTGGCGCAGCAACTCGCCTCGTTCACGTCGGCCGGCAGGTCGATGCAGGGATTGCCGTCGAAGAAGCCGTGCGGCACAAGCTTGAAACCGGTGGAGATGCAGGGCTGGACTGGAAAATCCTCGAGGCGAACGGGGTGATGCAATCCGAACACGTGCCAGAGCACGATGTCGGCATTCTCGATCGGGCGGTCCTGCCGGATGAAGTCGACGATGCCGCCGCTGCCGTCGGAATGGTTCATGTACTCGCCGGCGGGATAGCGCTCGTCGGGATCGAAAGCCGTCACCCAGACGTGGTTCTGGATGAAGTTGGACCGTTTGCCCGACGGCGAGTCGGGGTTGATGAATGGCGTCACGCAATTCATGGCTTCAAGCTTATAGCTGACCGGCGTGCCCGCATAATTGGTCTTGTTCGGGTTGACCACTTTCCAGTAGCGCTGGCTCGCCGCATTGGCCCGGCGCGCCGCCTTGAGCTCGGTGTCGAGGACCGTTTCGCTTTCATAGAAGGCATTGCCGTAAGGGTTCTCCGGGCCTGCCGGCTCCGCATAGGTGTTGCATTCGACGAAGCTGTTTTGGTCGCCATCGACGGCCACGTCGAGACGGGCGCAGAAAAGATGCTGATGGATGTGGCCGACGACTCCCGGCAGCACCTCGCGGGCGTATTTGCCGGGCTGACCGGGAATGCACGCGGCGGTGTTGATGATGCCGGTCGCCTTCATCTGGAACTCGATTGAGCCGTCGATGTGGAGATACCAGTACAGGGCATATTCGTAATTGCCGACCGTGCAGATCGTCGAGACCACAAGCTTGCGGGCGCGCCGGATCTCGGCGCGGTCGGTGCGGAAGTCCCAGTGTTTCCACAACAACCCGGAATCTTCCTCATGGATGCAGATCGCCTTCTCGATCGTCATGACGCCGCCGTTCATCGTGTTCAGATGCACGTCGAGATATTCGATGACGCCGAGGCAGTCGCAGCCGAGCTTCAGCGAGTTGGCCAGCTTGCCGATGCCGTATTCGCCGATGTCGAACACGTTCTTGCGGAAGTGGCCGTTGACTGGGGTCCCATACGGCACCACCATTTCGACCAGCGAGGCGCGGTGCAGCACATGGCGGCCGTCGTACCTGATGTCGTGCAGGGTCAGGGCTTCACGGGCGTTGAAGCCGACCACGAAGGACCATTTGTCCCAAGTGAGCTGGCTGCCCTCGATCTTGAAGTTGACGCCCTGCGGCTGGACCACGTCGATGGGCTTCAGCGGCTTGCGCGTCGTCTTGACGTATTCCCTCTCGTAATTGGCTTCGTTGGTCGGGATCGGGATCGCGCCGTAGTCGTCGACGCGGATGACTTCCCAGGTCTTCAGATCGATCACGGCATTGAGTCCCTCGATCGGATGGGCGTAGAAATTCTCGTTCTCGCCCAGGCGTTGCCACGCGAAAATGTGGCACAGATGCCGTCCCTCCTCGCCGGGTATCGAAAAATTGCCCGCCGACCAAGGATCGACGCAGACCGTGGTCATGTCAGTGATGCCGCGCCGGGCGCAGCCGGCAATGAATTCTGGATTTGCGCGTACGAAGCCTTCGATGGCGAGGAACTGCTCTAGCTGGATCATCGGGCGAGCCGCGGGAAATTCTTTGCGGGAGGTGATCGTGCCCTTGTTGAGTGAGATGTACAACCTCGTCACGCCGATGGTCTTAGTGCTGAAGACGCTGACGCGTGCGTTCCGCGCGATCGGCGTTCCCGGTTTGAATGCGCGGACGACGGCCTTTTCCGGTTCCAGCAGTTCGATCGTCTCGAACCGTGTGTCTACGCCATAGGGCGGATTCGCGTTGACGATGGCGGCGACCATCGAGATCTCCGCCGGCGTCAGGGCCTGCAGAGGATGCAGGACGGAAAACGTATCCGGCTTCGGTTGGGCTGTCGTAT
>Ga0182030_10014559_pt1 | contig 15506 bp, 5 predicted proteins | sample 812S3MmetaG_FD_121299 | JGI IMG/M metagenome (GOLD analysis project Ga0182030, IMG submission 121299) | Permafrost microbial communities from Stordalen Mire, Sweden - 812S3M metaG (Illumina Assembly) | ecosystem: Environmental > Terrestrial > Soil > Wetlands > Permafrost | place: Sweden... | reverse complement strand
GCAACTTTTTGAAAGGCTCCAAGAACTTATTTAGGCGTCCCAAGAACTTTTTGAGCGGCTTAAAAAACTTATTTAACCGTTCCTACAAACCGTGAAACCGCCCCCAAAGCCCAAAAAACGGGTAAAAAGCCTCTTGGAACCCCCAAAACCACCCTTGGCGGCCGGAAAAAAGCGGCGGAGGGCCGCCGCAGTCCAAGACGCTGCGCATTGGCAACGGCGTTTGGCCGGCGCGGAGCGTTTTGGAGTGCTCCCGCCCGCTGGAGCTTTGGTCTGGTTTGGCGCGGGGCGGTTGGCCACCAAAGCGCCGTCGGCGCGGCATCGGTGTAGAATTGTGATGAAAACCGTATTCAACTCCGTCGGAGCGACATCGGCCGGGGAATATGCCGCTCCGACGGAGCTGGGGAAATTGGGGCGCGGCGTTGCTACAAATATGCCGCGCCTAGCGGCGTTGGACGCTTCATTCGTTATATCCCGGCCTCTTTTTTGTCTTATTCCACGCTTCGGAAATTGTTTTGCAAGTGAGGAGTAAATCAAGAGCAACCCGCGCGCGACCGCTTCGAAAGATTTTCCCAGTCCGCACTTTATGCTGTGGCTGAATTGCTGGGCCGAGTGTATAAACAATATAGGCATCTTCCCATTTGCTTGGACGAACTTCCGGTATATGTTTGGGAACATTTTTCCAAGCAACAATGTCATATTTTTCCACATGATGAATGCTTTGAAGTCTACCGTTGTAACGGAATCCAAGATAATTCGGTGGAGTCAAAGGCCAACCGCCAGGGCCGCCAAATGGATGAAAATATTTACGATTGTTTTTTAGAACAGCTACGGCCGGAGTCGTCAGCCACTTTGGCTTTTTGGTGCTCAAAGCCACAACAAAGACGATGTTTGATTCCTGATTTTGCATATTCATAAGTCCGCGAAGGTAGGCTTTTAGTTCAAGCAATAATTTTCTTTCTTTGGAATGTTTCAAGCTGGCCGATGCAATCTTTTCGATTTCGCTCCAGCTTTGATGAACGACAGGGATTCGTTTGATTCTTTCAGGCAGATAAAGTTTGGCATATTCATTTGAACATTCGGAAAGAACCACTAGCATTCTCTGACGCCGCGCTGAAAGTCGCTTGAAATATGTTTCCAACTGACGTTTTTGCGGAAGATTCCAACCCTTTTTTGCTTCGATAATGCAGTTGAAATTATCTCCATGAATTTCGATGTCCGTGAAGCCACCGAAAGTTGAACTTTCCTGAAGACGGATCATTTTACATGAACGAGCATCAGCTTTGGGGAAAACATTTTTGAGGAATTGTCGGGTGAACTCATCACAGCGTGACAATGCCAAGCCTACGCTGAAGGTAATGTCATTTTCTTTTTCTCCGAGAAGACCAAAGATTGTTTTTATTGGTCGGTTGTGAAGATAAAGTTCCATTTGGTTTTCTCAAATTTCCAACGTTTCACACGGCACATCCTGCGCGGCGATTTGCATCTGGACGTGGGCGGCGCCGATTTTTTGGAGGCAGGCGGACATGACGCGGTGGGCCAGTTCGATCTTGTTGCACTCGCGGCTCAAGTGCGCGAGATAGAGATGCTTCAGTTCGGCGGACATGATTTGCGCGGCGGCTTCGGCGGCGGCTTCGTTGGACAGATGGCCGTGCCGGCCCAGAATGCGCTGCTTCAAACTCCACGAGCGGCGCGGACAATCCTGCAGCATTTTCACGTCGTGGTTGGATTCGAGCACGAGGACGTTCGCGGCGCGGATGCGGTCCAACACCAGTTTGGTGACGTGGCCGAGATCGGTGGCAAAACCAAAATTGCCGGCGGCGGTGCGCAACAAATATCCAACCGGATCCTGCGCGTCGTGCGGAATGGAAAACGTTTCGATGCTCACGTCGCCGATTTCAAAACTCGCGCCGGTTTCAAACAGCCGCCAGTCAATTTTCTTTTTCAATTGCTCCGTGCCGTCGAGACCGTCGAGCAGGGGATTTTTTTTGCTCGCCCATTTCGTTTTGAACGCCCAGACGGTTGCGTCCTGCGTGCCCCGGTTGCAGTAAACCGGAATGTGAAATTTATCCGCCATGCCGAGCAGTCCGCTGATGTGGTCGGAATGTTCGTGGGTGATCAAAATGGCGGTGAGATTTTCCGGCGCGCGGCCGATGGTGGCGAGGCGCTTGCGGATTTGCAGCGGGGAAAAGCCGGCGTCCACGAGCACGCGGGCTTCGGCGGTCTCGACGTAGGCGCAATTGCCGGACGAGCCGCTGCCGAGAATGGTGAATTTGACGGACACGAAGTGAAGTTAAAACGGAAAGTGGCAAGCGGAAAGCGGAAAGCGCGCGGGCAAATTGCGTTGGCGGAAGTCAGCTTAATGTTTTCTTAATGCCGCAGGTGGCAGATTGCCCGCCGATAAAGAAATCATGGCGGCAAAATTGACTTGGTAAGAAGGTGAGATATTTTATTTAATCATTGCTACTTTGAATTGGAACGCAGCCTGCTATTGTATATCGGAAGCGGAAGTGAAATTGAATGATGCCTTGTAAAAGAGCTATTTTGACGGCTTTTGGCGTGCTGGGCCTGCTCGGCGCGCTGGGAAGCTGTCCTGTTTTTGGCGCGGGCTGGAAAACTTTGCCCGACCATGTGCCGTCGGCGGCCAAAAATATTTCCCCGACCGGCCGTCTGCCGGCGACGAATGAATTGCGGCTGGCCGTCGGCGTGCCGTTGCGCGATCCGGCGGGGCTGGACAATTTCCTGGCGCAAGTGTCTGATCCGGCCAGCCCGAATTACCGGCAATTCCTGACGCCGGAAGAATTCACCGCGCGCTTCGGCCCGACGGAAGCCGATTACGCGGCGGTGAGAAACTTTGCGCAAACGAACGGTCTGAAAATCACCGCGACCCACGGCAACCGGCTGGTGCTGGACGTGAGCGGGCCGGCGGCGGCGGTGGAAAAGGCGTTTCATTTCAACCTGCGGACTTACCGGCATCCGACCGAGGCGCGGGATTTTTTTGCGCCGGATGCAGAGCCGACGGTGGACGCTAGTCTGCCGGTGGCGGACATCCAGGGGTTGAGTGATTTTTCCAAGCCGCATCCGCGTTTAAAAAAAATGGCGGCGGCGAACGCCACGTCCAGAGGCGGTTCGTCCCCGGACGGTGCCGGCGCTTATTTTGGCGGCGATTTTCGCAACGCCTATTTGCCGGGCGTCACGCTGACCGGCGCGGGCCAGATGGTCGGGCTGGTTCAATTCGACGGCTTTTACGCCAGTGACATCACGGCCTATGAAACGGCGGCGGGTATTGCGGCGATTCCGATTCAAACCGTTCTGCTCGACGGCTACAACGGCGTGCCGACGACCGGTGCCAACAGCGGCAACGGCGAAGTTTCGCTGGACATTGAAATGGCGATGTCCATGGCGCCGGGGCTGGCAAAGGTCATGGTTTTTGAGGCCGGCCCCAGCGGCTTGCAAAACGATATTTTGAACGCGATGGCCGCGAGCAACACGGTTAAAAATTTAAGCTGCTCGTGGGGTTGGGGCGGCGGGCCGAGCACGACCACAGACAATATTTTCAAAACCATGGCGGCGCAAGGGCAGTCCTTTTTCAATGCTTCCGGCGACAGTTGCGCATTCACCACCGGCGCAAGCTCGGCCAACGGCGTGGACAACACTTCGCTGGCGAACGCACCGTCCAGTTCGCCTTACATCACGCAGGTCGGCGGCACCACGCTGACGACGGGCACGGCGGCGGCTTATTCGTCGGAAACGGTTTGGAACTGGGGTGGCGGTCAAGGCAGCAGCGGCGGCATCAGCTCGTATTATTCCATTCCAAGCTGGCAGACGAATGTCAGCAATCTCGCCGGACGCGGCGGCTCGGCCAGTTTTCGGAACATTCCCGACGTGGCTTTGACCGGTGACAATGTCTATGTGAAATACGGCAACGGCAGCAGCGGCGAATTTGGCGGCACGAGCTGCGCCGCGCCATTGTGGGTGGCCTTTCTGGCGCTGGTCAACCAGCAGGCGACGGCGAATGGCAACGCCAAAGGCATGGGCCTCATCAATCCGGCCATTTACGCGATTGCCGCCGGATCGAGTTATGCGAACTGTTTTCACGATGTCACCACCGGCAATAATTTTTGGAGCAGCAGTCCCAGTTTGTTTTCCGCCACCGCCGGTTACGATCTTTGCACCGGGCTGGGCACGCCGGCGGGACCGTTGATCACCGCGCTGGCCGGGACCTCCGATTCCTTGGCGATTTCTCCAATGTCCGGTGCCGCCAGCGGCGTGGCCGGCGGACCGTTCAGCGTGACCGCCGGAAATTTTCTGCTGACCAACACCAGCAGCGCAGCGCTGACGTGGTCGCTGGTCAGCACTTCGGCGTGGCTGAAAATTTCCGCAACCAGCGGAACGCTGGCGGCGCATATCGCCACCAATCTGACCGCCAGCCTCACCGCCACGGCCAGCAATCTGGCGGTGGGAACTTATTCGGCGAACCTGATTTTTTCCAATGCGGTTTCCCATGTGGCGCAAACCGGGCTGTTCACGCTCCAAGTCAACCAGCCATTGGTCGTTTCGCCGACGAATGCGTTGGCGACTTCCGGGCCGGTTGGCGGCCCGTTTGGCGTAACCTCGCAAAATTATTTGCTGATCAACCAAGGCGGCAGTTCGCTGCCGTGGAGTCTTGTGAACACCTCGGCTTGGTTGAGCGTTTCGTCATCGAGCGGCACCTTGGCCGGCGGCGCGCAAACAAATGTGACCATCAGCCTGACGGCGGCGGCGAACAGTCTGGCGTCCGGAGTTTATTCGGCAAATGTGCTCGTCACCAACCGCACCGGCGTGGCGGCCAGCCTGTCGTTCACGATCAGCGTCGGCCAGCCCATTCTGAACAACGGCGGATTTGAGACCGGCGATTTCACCAGTTGGACCGAAACGGGCACCACCACCTATATGTCGGTCAGCACCACGGCCAGCTATGTTCATTCAGGAACGCACGGCGCGGAACTTGGTCCTTCCGGCGCGGTGAGTTATTTGTCCCAAAACCTGGTGACGACGCCGGGAGCGAATTATTTATTATCGTGCTGGCTGACGAATCCCAAGAGCGGCACGCCGAACCAGTTTCTCGCGCAGTGGAACGGCGTGACGATTTACAACCAGACGAACCTTCCGGCGCTGGCGTGGACCAACCTGCAATTTCTGGTCACGGCCACCGGCACCAGCACGGCGCTGCAATTCGGTTTCCGAAACGACCCGGCTTATTTTGGCTTCGATGATGTCAGCGTGACGCCGGTGGCGCCGCTCACCTTCAAATCCACGGCGAGATCGGCCGGCAATTTCCAACTGGTCTGGAACACCACCACCGGTGTCGTTTACCAAGTCCAATACAAAACCAATCTGCTCCAGGCCAACTGGCTCAACCTCGGCGGCGCGACCACGGCCGTCACCAACACGCTGACGATCACCGACACCAACGCTTTCCAGGTTTCGCCGCAGCGGTATTACCGGTTGTCGGTGTTGCCGTAATTGGAGACTTCGGTGCAACGCCATTTCTGAAAAAAGATGTTTGGTTCAAGAACAACGGCGCTGGCGTTGATGTTGGTTTGCGTGGCCGTGGCCGGGTTCGGCGCGGAAGCGGATCGGAAAATTTTGCGCGGCCACGTTCCGCCGTTGGTGGCGCATTTGACCGCGACGGGCCGGTTGACGGCGACAAACCAATTGCCTCTGGCCATCGGCTTGTCGTTGCGCGATCCGGCGGGGCTGCATAATTTTCTGGCGCAGCTTTACGATCCGACTAGTCCTGATTTTCGGAAATTTCTCACGCCGGAAGAATTCACCGCCTGTTTTGGTCCAACGGAAGCTGATTACGCGGCGGTGAAAAACTTTGCGCGGACGAACGGATTGCAAATCACCGCGACGCACGGCAACCGGCTGCTGCTCGACGTGACCGGCCCGGCGGCGGCGGTGGAAAAAGCCTTTCAAATTTCGCTGCGGACTTACCGGCATCCGACCGAGGCGCGGAATTTTTTTGCGCCGGACGCGGAGCCTTCCATTCCCACCGGCCTGGCGATTTTGGACATCAGCGGATTGAGCGACTTGGCCCGCGCCAGATCGTTTTTGCACCGAAGCCCGGTCAGCGCCGGCACCGAAAAAGCTTCCGGCTCCGGTCCCGGCAATGGCTACATCGGAAAAGATTTTCGGAATGCCTATGCGCCGGGATCGCCGCTCAACGGTGCCGGCCAGATGGTGGGTTTGTTTCAATTGACGGGCTACAATGCGAGCGACATCGCCGCTTATGAATTGCAGGCGGGACTGACGAACATTCCCGTGCAAAATGTGTTGCTGGACGGTTACAGCGGTGCCGCCGGCGGCGGCGAGGATGAAGTTTGTCTCGACATTGAAATGGCGATGGCGATGGCTCCCGGCCTGGCGAAGGTGGTGGTGTTTGAAGCGCCGAACAACACGGCTTATTGGAACGACGAGTTGAATGCGATGGCCGCCAGCAACCAGATCAAACAATTCAGTTCCTCCTGGGGTTATTCCGGCGGCAGCCCGAGTGCGACTTCGGATCAAATTTTTCAGGAGATGGCGGCCCAGGGCCAGTCCTTTTTTCAGGCTTCGGGCGACGGCGATGCGTGGACCAATCCAATTTGGGAACCAGCGGAAAGTCCTTATTTGACGGTGGTGGGCGGCACGACGCTTTCCATGAGCAGTCAAGGCGGCGCTTATCTTGCGGAAGAAGTTTGGAATCTGGGCGATCTCGGCACGAATATCTGGTCGCCCAACGGCAATGGCTATTGGGGCAGCGGCGGCGGGGTCAGCGCCAATTATTCCATTCCCGCGTGGCAGGCCAGCGTGAACATGACGACCAATCTCGGTTCCAGCACCATGCGCAACATTCCCGACGTGGCGCTCACCGCCGACAATGTTTATGTCGCCTACGGTGGCGGATTGAGCGGCATTTTCGGCGGCACTAGTTGCGCGGCTCCGCTTTGGGCCGGTTTCATGGCGCTCGCCAACCAGCAGGCGGCGGCGGCCGGCCGGGCACCGATTGGTTTTATCAACCCGGCCATTTACGCGATTGGCGGCGGCACAAATTATGTGAATTGTTTTCACGACACGACCACCGGCAGCAACACCTGGAGCGGCAGTCCGACGAAATATTTCGCCACCGCCGGCTACGATCTTTGCACCGGCTGGGGCACGCCGGGCGGAACCAACCTCATCAACGCACTGGTGGCGCAGGCGGACACGCTGGGAATTTTTCCGGGCTACGGTTTCAGTTTCAGCGGCACCAACGGCGGGCCGTTCGCTCCCGGCTCGCAAATTTTTCTGCTGACCAATTCCGGCAGCAGTTCGTTCGGCTGGCAGATGTCCAATGCCCCGGCTTGGTTGAGCGTGCAACCCACGAACGGTTTTCTGCCGGCGGGCGGCCAGATGAACGTGGCGGTCGGCTTGAATTCCGTTTCGAGCAATCTGGCGGTTGGCAGCTACCAGGCCAGCCTGGTGTTTTCCAACCTCGCCTCGTCCGTCACGCAAATCCGGCCGGTGAATTTGCTGGTGCTCACTCCGTCCATCGTTCAAAACGGCGGCTTTGAAACCGGCGATTTCACGGATTGGACGCTGGTGGGCAACGGCGTCGTCGGCAACAACATTTTCAACGCGGTCATCAGCGCCGGTTCGTTGAGCGATAATTCCGGAACCAATTTCATTCATTCGGGAACTTACGGCGCTTTTCTCGGCGACAATCAAATCGCCACCTTGTCGCAAACTTTGAACACCGTTTCCGGCCAGCGTTATTTGCTGTCGTTCTGGCTCGCCAATCCGGTGAGCGGCTCGGGGCAGCAGTTTCTGGTCAACTGGAACACGAACAGCGCCGGCACCAACCAGATTTATTTTCTGAACAATCCGCCGGTGCTGCCGTGGACGAATCTCACCTTTGTCGTCACCGCCGCCGGCACGAACACCACGCTCCAGTTCGGCGCGGCCAATCCGCCGGACGGTTTCGGCCTGGACGATGTCAGCGCCGTGCCTATTCCCGTGCCGGCGCTCACGCGGGTCACCCGAAATGCCGGCGCTTTCACGTTCGCCTGGAATTCACTCGCGGGCGTGACCTATCAGATGCAATACAAAACCAATCTGCTGCAGCCGAACTGGATTGCGCTTGGCTCGGTGACGGCCACCAACAATACTTTGACGGTCATGGATACCAACGTCATCAGTTCGTCGCCCAGCCGGTTTTACCGCGTCGTGGAATTGCCATGAAGGTTCACTTTGCCGAAATCAAACTGCATTGTTCCTGACCGGATTATTTATCAAATATGAAATTCCGAATGGCAACTGTCCTTGGTGCGGCAATTTTTTTCAGCGCCGCCATTGCGCTTTTCAGCGCGGAAGCAAATCGAAAAATCCTGCCCGGCCACGTTCCGCCGGTGACAGCGCATTTGATTTCCACCGGCCGGCTGCCGGCGACCAACCAACTGCATCTCGCCATCGGCCTGCCGCTGCGCGATCCGGCGGGGCTGGAAAAATTTCTGGCGGAGGTTTATGAGCCGGCCAGCCCGAACTACCGAAAATTTCTCACGCCGGAAGAATTCACCGCGCGCTTCGGCCCGACGGAGGCGGATTACGCGGCGGTGAAAGAATTTGCGCGGACGAACGGACTGGCCGTCGCCGGCACTTACGGCAACCGGCTGGTGCTGGACGTGACCGGCCCGGCGTCGGCGGTGGAAAAAGCGTTTCACATTTCGCTGCGGGTTTACCGGCATCCGACCGAGGCGCGGGATTTTTTCGCGCCGGACACCGAGCCGACGGTGGACGCGGCGCTGCCGGTGAAAGACATCCAGGGCTTGAGCGATTTTTCCCGGCCGCATCCGAACAGCCACCGGCTGGATTCGTCCGCCGGCGCGCGGCCGAAAAGCGGTTCCGCCCCGGACGGATTCTCGTTCATCGGCAATGATTTTCGGAATGCCTATGTGCCCGGCACGGCGCTGACCGGCGCGGGCCAGATGGTCGGGCTGTTGCAGTTCGATGGTTTTTACTCCAACGACATCGCGGCTTACGCCACGGCGGCGGGCGGCGGGCGGACGAACATCGTCATCCAGACAATTTTATTGCGGGGATTTAATGGTGTGCCGGGTTCCGGGAACAGCGAAGTTTCGCTCGACATTGAAATGGCCATGGCGATGGCACCCGGCCTGGCAAAAATCGTGGTCTTTGAAGCCGCTTCCGCCACTTACGCGAACGACATTCTCAATGCGATGGTGACGAACAGCGCCATCAAAAATTTGAGCAGTTCCTGGGGTTGGACTTGGACCGGTGGAACCGCGACTACGGAAACTATTTTCATGGCGATGGCGGCGCAGGGGCAGTCCTTTTTCAACGCCTCCGGTGACGGCGACGCCTTTGCCACCGGCTCGGCCAATGATGTCAACAATCCGAATCAAACCACTTATCCGTCCGGCAGCCCGAACATCACGGAAGTTGGCGGGACGATTTTAAGCATGAACGGACTGGGTGCGTCTTTTGCGTCGGAAACAAATTGGAATGACAACACCGCCAATCCAAACGGCGGCAACTGGGGCAGCAGCGGCGGCATCAGCACCAATGGCATTCCATATTGGCAGACCAACATCAGCATGACGGCCAACAAAGGTTCAACCACGCAACGCAACATTCCCGACGTGGCGCTGACGGCGAAGTATTGCTATGCGGTTTACAGCAACGGTGCCACCGGCACATTCAAGGGCACCAGTTGCGCCGCGCCGTTGTGGGCGGGCTTCACGGCGCTGGTGAACCAGCAGGCGGCGCTGGCCGGACAACCGCCGGTGGGCTTTCTCAACCCGGCGATTTACGCGATTGGCAAAAGCGCAAACTACACGAATTGTTTTCACGACATCACCGTGGGCAATAATTTCTGGCCAAGCAGCCCGGCGAATTTTTCCGCTGTGACCGGCTACGATCTTTGCACCGGCTGGGGCACGCCGAACGGCCCGAGCCTGATCAATGCGCTGGCCGGTCCGCCGGCCATTTCGCCGCTGACCGGTTTTGCCGCCACCGGCGCGGTGGGCGGGCCGTTCAGTCCGGCGGCGATTTTTTTTTTGCTGACTAATTCCAGCGCGTCCAATCTCGGCTGGTCGCTCGTCAACACGTCCGTCTGGCTCAACGTCTCGGCGGCCAGCGGCACGCTCGCGCCAAATAATGCGAGCAATGTCATCGTCAACCTGTCTGCTGCCGCCAATCGTTTGGCGGCGGGCGTTTATGGCGCAACGCTGGTGTTCACCAATCGCAATACCGCCACCGCCGTGAACTTTCCGTTTCAGTTGTCCGTCGGCCAGTCGCTCGTGCTGAACGGCGGGTTTGAACTGGGAACCAGCCTGCCAGATTGGACGCTGAATGGAGATGCCGCCTGGAACTTTGTTGATAATGGATCGTATATCAAACCGCACACGGGCGCTTATGACTTTGTCTTCGGCCAGGCCGGTTCGCTGGCTTACCTTTCGCAAGGCTTGGCGACAGTTCCGGAACAAGGCTATTTGCTCTCGTTCTGGCTTACCAATTCCGGCAGTGCTGCCACCGAAATATTTCAAGCCAACTGGAATACAAACGCCACCACTACCAACTCTGTGTTGAGCCTGACAAATCCGCCCGTTTTTGGCTGGACGAATTATTTGTTCGTCGTTACCGCCACCGGCACCAACACCACACTTCAGTTCGGCGCGCAGAATGATTACTATTACTTCGGCCTTGACGATGTCAGCGTCACTCCGATTCCTTTGCCGACCTTTACCGCGTTCAGCAAAAAGACCAATTCGTTTTCGCTCACTTGGAATACGCTGGCCGGCGTCGCCTATCAGGTGCAATACCAGACCAATTTGCTCAAGACCAATTGGATCATTCTGGCCACCAACACCGCCACCGCCAGCACCTTGACTTTTACCAACACGTTGGGCGCGGATCCGCAGCGATTCTATCGTGTCCGCCGCTTGCCTTGAATGAAGGCCCGCCCTCGCGTAAGTTAAAACAAACCGGAATTATCCATTGATTTATTTATGCGCATTCGCCGGCTGACCTGTTTCACGATCCTGATTTATTTCGGGATGGTGGTCGCCAGTCTTGGCGCGGAGCCGGGCCGGACGAGTTTGTCCGGCCACGTTCCGGAGGTCGTCACGCGACTGACGCCACAAGGCCGTTTGCCGGCGACAAACCAGCTTGCGCTCGCCATCGGCCTGCCGCTGCGCAATGAAGCCGGACTGGATGAACTGCTCCGCCAGCTTTACGATCCGGCCAGCACGAATTTTCACAAGTTTCTCCAGCCGGCGAAATTCACCGCGCGGTTCGGCCCGACCGAGGCGGATTATGCCGCCGTAAAAAATTTCGCGGCGACGAACGGCTTTGCCGTCGTCGGCACGCACGGCAACCGGCTGGTGCTGGATGTGCGCGGAAAATCCGGCGACGTCGAGCGCGCCTTTCACGTCAAGCTGCGGACGTTCCGGCATCCGACGGAAGCGCGCGATTTTTTTGCGCCGGACGTCGAGCCATCCGTGCCGACAAATTTGCCGGTGGCGGACATTTGGGGCTTGAGCGATTACGGCCGACCCCGGCCGCTGTCGCACAAGATAGATCCGTCGAAAGTCCGGCCGCTGGGCGGTTCCGTCAGCAGCCTTTATGGCGGCAATGATTTTCGCAACGCCTATGTGCCGGGCACCGCGTTGAACGGCGCGGGACAATCGGTCGGGCTGCTGGAATTTTCCGATTATTTTTCGGTGGACATCACCAACTACGAAAACACCATCGGCCTCACCAATTACGTTCCGGTGAACCGGGTCGTGGTCTCCGGCGGCACACCCAGCACCGCCAATAACTCGGAAGTCGCCTTGGACATCGAGGTGGCGATCGCGATGGCTCCGGCCTTGTCGCAGGTGATTGTTTATGAAATCAACTCCGGCCCCAGTTCCATTTTGAGCCGGATGGCCAGCGACAATCTGGCCAAGCAATTGAGTTCGTCCTGGACGTGGAGCGGCGGTCCGAGCACGACGGTGGATGCGGATTTCAAGGAATTGGCCGCGCAGGGACAGTCGTATTTCCAAGCTGCCGGCGACAGCGATGCCTACACCGGCGCGCAGCTTCTCGGAAAATCCAGCCAGACGGACGCGCCGGTGGACAGCACCAACATCACCGCCGTGGGTGGAACGACTTTGTATATGAACGGTTCCGGCAATTCGTGGTCGTCCGAGACGGTTTGGAATTACGCCAGCTACGGCGGCACCTATGCCAATGAAGGTTCCGGCGGCGGCATCAGCACTTATTACAAAATTCCCTATTGGCAGGCCGGGTTGAACACCAACGCCAATCTGGGTTCGACCGTCTGGCGCAATGTGCCTGACGTGGCGTTGACGGCCGACCAGGTTTATGTGGCTTACAACAACGGCAGCTCCGGCGGGTTTGCCGGCACCAGTTGCGCCGCGCCGCTGTGGGCGGGTTTCTGCGCGCTGGCCAACCAGTTGTCGCTCGCGACGAACGGGACGACGCTCGGTTTCCTGAATCCGGCGCTTTACAATATTTTCAATTCGAGCTGCTACCAAAATTGTTTTCACGACATCACCACCGGCAACAACATCGGCACCAACACCGCCGGGCTGTTCAATGCCGTGGCCGGCTACGATCTTTGCACCGGCCTGGGCACGCCGAGTGGAACGAATCTCATCAACGCCCTCGTCTGGCCGCCGCCGTCTTTCACCGCGCAGCCGGCCGGCAAAACGGTGACCAACGGCGCCAGCGTCAATTTCAGCGCCACGGCCGGCGGCACGACCCCATTCGGCTACGCGTGGTTGTGCAACGGCACCAATCTTTCCAACGGCGGCAATGTCTCCGGCGTCACGAGCAATGTCTTGTCCATCACCACGGCCACGACCAACAACGGCGGCAGCTATCAGCTTGTCGTCACCAACCTCACCGGGGCCGTGACCAGCAGCGTCGCGGTGTTGAACGTCGGCTTTGCGCCCGTCGTTGCCACGGCGCCGGTCAGCCAGACGAATCTGGTCGGGAGCAATGTGGTTTTTGCCGCCAGCGTCACCGGCACTTCGCCGCTGGTTTTCCAATGGCGAAAAAACGGAACGAATATTTCCAACGGCACGGGCATTTCCGGCGCGACCAGCAACGTCGTCACGCTCACCGCCATCACCACCAACAGCAGCGGCAATTACAGCCTGTTCACGACGAATATTTTTGGCGTGGTCACCAGCAGCGTCGCGGCCCTGACGGTGGTGGTGCCGCCGGGCATTGCCAGTTCCTCAATTACCAACCGAACGATTCAATGTGGCAGCAACACGCTGACGTTCACCGTCACGGCGTCCGGCACCACGCCGCTGAAATATCAATGGAGCCTGGATGGCTCGCCGGTTTTGAATGCGACCAACACCAGTTATTCGATCACCAATATTCATTTGCCAAACCACACCGTCAGCATCGCCATCACCAATCTTTACGGCAGTTTCGCCAGCAATGCCGTGTTGACCGTGCAGGACACCATCGCTCCGGCCATCACGTTGAATGGAGCCAGTCCATTTTACGTCGAGCTGGGCAGCGTGTTCATCGATCCCGGCGCGACGGCCACCGATATTTGCGCGGGCGTGGTCGGCGTGATTGCCAGCGGCACGGTCAACACCAACGCCGTCAGCACCAACACGGTGACTTACAAGGCCGGCGACGGCAGCGGCAACACCAATACCGCCACATGCACCGTCATCGTGCGCGACACCACGCCGCCGACGATTTTGTGGAGCTTCACGAATCTGGTTTTGGCGGCAAATTCAAATTGCATCGCGCTGATGCCCAGCGTGACGGGAACAAATTTTATTCTCGCCACCGATTTGTCCGGCGCGCTGACGTATTCGCAAAGCCCGACCAACAACCAGATTTTATTCCTCGGCACCAACAGCGTCGTCATCACCGTCAAGGACGCCTCCGGCAACGCCGCGTATTCCACCAACAAAGTAATTGTGCAGGATCAAACGCCGCCGGTCGTCACGCTGAACGGCAGCAATCTGCTTTACGTCGAATTCGGCAGCGCGTTCGCCGATCCGGGCGCGACGGCGAACGACAATTGCGCGGGTGCCGTTCCCGTCACCGTCAGTGGTTTGGTCAACACCAACGCCGTCGGCACGAACGCGCTGACTTACACCGCCAGCGACGGCAACGGCAACACCAACACCGTCGCGCGCACCGTCATCGTGCGCGACACCACACCGCCGACGATTTTGTGGAGCTTCACGAATTTGGTTTTGGCGGCGGACACGAATTGCAGCGCAGCGATGCCGGATGTGACGGGAACAAATTTTATTCTCGCTTCGGATTTGTCCGCGCCGCTGTCCATTTCGCAATGCCCGACAAACACCACGGTTTTATTGCTCGGAACCAATGTCGTGGTCATCGCCGTCGCCGACGCGTTCGGCAACACGGCTTATTCGACAAACGCCATTGTCGTCCAAGATCAGACGCCGCCGCAAATTTTGACCCAGCCGCAAAGCCAGACGAACAACGCCGGTGAGACAGCGATTTTCAGCGCCGCCGCCACCGCCTGCACGCCGCTCGCGTGGCAGTGGTTCTTTAACATCGCGGCGCTCACCGCACAGACCAACAGCACACTCACGCTCTCCAATGTCAACTTGGCGTCAGTGGGAAATTATTACGTTGTTGCGACCGCAGCCGGTGGTTCGGGCACGAGCAGCGTCGCCACGCTCACGGTGAATTTGCTTGCCACAACCGTTGCGCTGGTGTCGCCGGAAAATCCTTCTGGTTTCAAGGACACCTTGAATTTCACCGCCAGCGTCACGCCGGTGAACGCTACCGGCACGGTGCAATTTTTCACCAACGGCGTGGTGTTTGATTTGGAAACATTGGTCACTGGCAGCGCCGCCAGCACCAACCTGTCCACACTGCCGCGCGGCACGAACTTGGTCAGCGCCGTTTATTCTGGCGATATTTTTTATTCGCCGGCCACCAATTCGCTGGCGCAAATCGTCACTAATCATCCGCCGGTGGCGACTCCGGCTTTTTATACCAACACCGCCAGTTTCACGCTGAATATTTCCATTGCTGATCTTTCAACTAATTGGAGCGACGTGGACGGCGACGCCGTTTCGCTTGCGGATTTCAGCGTCAGCACGAACGGAATTGTTTTGACGAACACCGGCACCGCGCTCGTTTATGTCAATTCCAACAACGTCGCCGATCAGTTCACCTGCACCATCACCGACGGCTGGGGCGGCACCAATTTCCAGACCGTCACCATCGCGCCGTGGCCGGCACCGGACACCACGCCGCTCATTAACGGAGTCATGCCGGCAGGCAATGGCGGTGTGACCTTGAATCTCGGCGGCGCGCCCGGCAGCACTTATATTTTGGAGACGACGGCGGATTTGTCCGCGTCCGGCGGCTGGCTGCCCGTCGCCACCAACACGCTCGACAGCAGCGGCGTTTGGCAGTTCAACGACGCGCAGGCCACGAATTTCACGCAGCGGTTTTACCGG
>Ga0182030_10014558_pt1 | contig 15507 bp, 10 predicted proteins | sample 812S3MmetaG_FD_121299 | JGI IMG/M metagenome (GOLD analysis project Ga0182030, IMG submission 121299) | Permafrost microbial communities from Stordalen Mire, Sweden - 812S3M metaG (Illumina Assembly) | ecosystem: Environmental > Terrestrial > Soil > Wetlands > Permafrost | place: Sweden... | reverse complement strand
TGGTGTCCGCTGGCCCTCCTGTTGGGGGTGAACCGCTTTCGACACTCCGTGCATCGACGCCTGGCCATGGGCCGTTAGCGTCGGCCCAGTCGACGTCCAACACTCACTTCCTCGCTCGACCGCAGATCGAGGTGGGTCACGATCCCGCCGCCCCGAGGGTCCCATCACACGGCGCAGTGGATCACGATCGCGCCGCTGGGTGGGTCACGACGAGGGCGCCGCTGAAGGACTGCGCCGGCCGCTGTGGATTCGGCGGGCGGCACCGGCACCTCCGCGCTCTCTGCGCCGCGAAGCTCTTCGCGCGCGGTCACGACATCCGGGCGCGTGCGTAGCGATCCGGAGAGCGTGTCAAGCAACTGTCCGGCTGCGAACCTGTCCCCGAGCTTCTCGAGGGCGTGCGCCTCGTTGAGGAGGATATGGTCAAGATTCTCGCCGGGCGGAAGCAGCCGCTTCGCATCCTGGGCTACGGCGATCGCCTTGAGCCAGTCCTGCGTCCGAAGGTGCAGCGCGGTCAGGTTGGCGAGTGCGACCGCATTCGCTGGCTCCGTCTTGAGCACGCCGGCAAGCGCCTCCTCGGCCTGGGAGAGGCTGCCGGTCTCCATGAGCGCGAGCGCGCGCATGTTCTCGAGAAACCGGGCCTGCGGCGAGACCACCATGAGATTTCCCTGCGGCTCGAAGGTCAGGAGTTCCTGCCAGAGGCCCTGCTGGGCGAGGGCGCCTGCAAGCTGAACCCGCGCAACGGGAGTGAACGTGTCGCTGGCTCCTCTGGGCAGGTCGCCCAGGATCTGCAGAGCGCGCCTCGCGAGACGCTCCGCGTCCTGGGGCATGTCCGCCTGGCGCAGAAGGTTCGCAAGCTCCAGCGCGTGGCCGAGCGCGATTCCGCCCTCCCCGGTGAGCAGCGCTTCGATTTGGGCGGCAAGCTTCGGCCGGATCGTCGCCGCAAGCGGGTGCCGAGACCCAAGCCCGGCAAGCACGCCTGCAAGCACGTGCGGCTCGGACTCATCGCGAAGGAACGCGTCGAGCCATGGCGCACCGGCGGTTACGCGCGCAAACAGTCTTCCGATCGCGACGAAGAGCGGTTCGCCGGCGGGCGCGGGGCCAAAGCGGGAGATCCGCGCGAGCGGATGCCACGAGAAGGCCGGCACATACAGTCCCGCTGTGCGATCGGCGTCGATGAGCGCAAGGGCGGCCCGAAGCGGCTCCTCGAACGCGTCGATGGAACCAGCAAGCGCGACCAGCACCTCGGCATGCGCTCGCAGGACCTGTGGCACCACGAACCCGGGACTGTTCGAGGAACTGCCGCCTCCGCTCTGCTGCTCATCGAGCGCGCGCCGCAGATAGTCGGCCGTGTCGAACGGCCGCAGAAATCGTCGCCATGTCTCGCTATCCGCGTCGAGCGACGCCCTCAGGCTCGCGACAAGCTCGCCGTAGGCAGTAAGGACCGTGGGGATCGCGAGCGGCCCGGCGTCGAGCGCCAGGGAGGCGACGTAGCCTTCGACGATCGCGCGCGCCAGGCGGGTCGCAAGTGGAGTCTGGCCGGACTCGCGGAGCGGGCCAAGGAGCCGCAGTGCGAAGACCAGCGCCGCGTCTGGCTGCCAGGCCCGCTCGTGAAAATGCCCATCGAGGGCATCGACATAGTGTCCGCTCCTGGCGGGCTCGGATAGGGCGTCGGCCCAGAGCGCGGCCCCGTCGTATTGCGCCTTTCCACGATCGATCCCCATAACGCCGTGGTGGCGTCGGCCGAGGGCTTTGCTCTCGTCGTGAACGCCGAGCGCCACGAGGCTCGCCGCGTCCTTCGACGGATCTCCCAGCAGCAGGAGCTCGCGGCCAAGACGCTGGGCCTGCAGCCATTCCTCGGCCAGATCGATCTGACCGGCCTGGAATCCGAGCACGTTCTGCTGCTGTAGCTGCAGCAGCGTGTAGGCGCCCTCGGCCTGAAACGCCGAATGCCAGGTAAAGGTCCCGATAAATTCCGGGCGGTCGAGAGCGACGGCGTCCAGCGCTGCGATCAATGCGCTGCCCGGTTCAAGCTTGAGCAGCACGTTGCCGATCGCGAAGGGGTGCGCCGCGAGCCGGGCCAGCGCCCGCGCGACGGAGTCGTAGTACCAGTCGCTGAACCGGTGCCGGGCACGTTCGAAGAAGTTGTCGACCGCAAGCAGCTGTGCAAACCGCGACGCCGGCAGCGGCTGCGCGGGCAGGGCGGGGGATGCGTCCGTCTGGCCCACGGCGAACCGAAGGAGACGGATGTCCTTCTCGAGCGTGAGCCGGCCGGCGGCTGCCTCGAGCTCATTGGCCAGCAGGTCGGCGAGCGCCTTCGCCGGGCCCACGGGCAGGGCGGGCAGGAAGCGGTATTCGACGTTGAGCGCGAGCGAGACTTTCCAGAGGCGCGTGAGTTCTTCCGGCGCTGCCAAAAGCGCGTCACGGACCAGCGGCGCGATACTGTCCGTGCAGTTCTCCCAGGTACCCCAGGCGATCACCTCGTCGTCGTGCACGTCGACGTTCTGGAACCGCTTCTGAAGGACCGGCTCCGTGTCCTTGCCGTCGACTTGGGAGGGGACCAGAAGCGACCAGTGATGGCCCAGGAGTCCAAGGCCAGGCAGCTGGCCGTGAACCGCCACTCGGTCGTCGAGCGCGAGAATGACCCCGTCGCGCTCGAGATCGTCCAGGCGCAGCCCATGCAGCCGCGCATAGACGCGCAAGCCGTCCATATGGTGCCGGGGAGGGACCGGGTCCGCGACTCGCAGAATCGCAAGCCAGAGCGCCAGCTCCTCGGGCGTAAGCGCGGTGCTCGCGGGCGGCGTCGGCCGCTGGCCGTCGTAGTAGAAGAGCCGTGGGAAACGCCAGGCCGGGAGCACGGTTTCGAGTCGCCGCTTGCGCGAGCCCGGGTCGGTGGTTTCGCCTTGGTAGGGTTCGGTGATCTTCATGACGGTCTCGCGCGCGATGATGAGCGTGGACGCTCCAGCCTACCGTCGTAGCCGGTGACTGCACACTTGACCAGTCTGCTGTGTATCTCTATGTCTTCACTGGATAAAGGGGCGTCATCAGAATCTCGCAGCTCTCTCCGCGTCATGTAATGCACGACGGGCCGGAGCCCGCTCCGCTCTAGCATGCGATCCATGCTGGACGACCTCTGGTTCTCGGACCCGACGACGCACATCTTTCATGAGATCAACGACCCGCGCGGTCTTCAAGACCGCCGCGTGTTGGGCGTATATCGACAGAGACTCGACGCGGCGAATTTGAAAGTGCGCTTCGCCGCGCAGGCCCTTGAGGATGTCGAAGGCATCATCCGTCAACTTGAGCACGGTGAATTTATTTATTTCGATGATGCGAGCCGGTTGAAAGCGTCCTTCAATCTTGAGGCTTTTGTAGTGTTCCTACGCGCGGCGATCGACACGACACTTTGCGCCTACGCTGCGTACTTCACCGGAAAGACAACCTTCGACAGCGTCAACGACGTCCTCAGCAAGTGGCCGGTGACGTGGATCCCGCCCGAGCGACTTGGCCCCTGGGAAGAGCTAAGGGCTGCGTACGATAGCAAGAGTTTTACCTGGATTCACGCACTTGCGGGCCGTGAGCAGGGAATGTCGTGGCGCGATCTGGCAGTACATAAGACGACTCTCGCCATCGACACGATCATTGACGAAAAAGATCGCGGCAAGTTCGTCATCGCGCTCGACAAGGAGACGTTCGGACCCGCCGGGCCTTGGCTCAAGAATATTTTCGACGAGGCACTGCGGTTTGTCCTCGTACTCATGAACCAAGTGCGAGCGGCCGAGATAGTGCACGCAGCAGCACTCTCACGGAGCCCTTAGCCGTCTTGGTTGATGAAGGACGAGCCAATGGCAGGCCAATTCGCGCCGCAAACCGGCTGCTGCAGCCTGTCGGCGCGGGAACGAAAAAAAACAGAGCCACGGCGGGCGCGAGCCAGGCCTAGTTCGCGCTTCGGGTCAGTTCGTAATAGTGCTTCGCGCCCTGGTAGGAGAGATTAGACAGAATATCGGCGTCCGATTCCGGCTCGAACATCGCCATGACGGAAACCCGCAGGAAGAGCGGGCCGATAGAGGTGCTCTCGTTTCGAAGAATCACGTCTGCGGCTTCAGCGATACTGGCGTAACTGCCGACATCGACGAAGGGCGTGCCGCGCGCGCCGCGCATGATGAGTTTCCACATGGCGCGCGCCTCAGGCCGGGTCGGTGGTAGCGTCGTCCGCCATCGTCGTTTCGGGCCGCGCTGCCATCGGTTCTTGGGGCGGCTCGTCCAGATGCACAAGCTCGATGCCGTTCTCCGAACTCAGCGCGCGCTCGCCCTTGATGAGGAGGACGCCCTCACGACGGTATTTCTCGAGTTCTGCGTGGCCGTACAGGCGACGGAAAGCGTCGGCGAGCAGATTCTCGTGGAAGCCCTTGGCTTTGGGAAGCTCCCGCTCGAGTATCTTGAACACGATGAGTGCGAGATCGCCTGCGGCTCGCTGCTCGAGACGCTCGTTCGCGAAGCGCTCGGTGTCGCGGGCCAGCTGCGCCAGCATCGCGGGACTCAGCGACTCAAGCCACGGCCCCAGTACGAAGCGGCAATCTGCCAGGTCGGTGCGCGCAAAGACGGCGCGCGCTCTCTCGAGCAGAACCGGAGGACGGCCGCGACGTGCTGGAGGTGATGGTGGTGGTTCGTCGGTCATGGGCGCATTCATATAGAGCGAATTTGCGACTGGCAATGAGATTTGCGATGGCTTGTGGCATATGCGCCACATTGACCTGGTGCCCCTGTCCCGGTAGTTATTATGGGAGATAAAAGACGCTATATCCCGCAAATTCGACCGCTTGAGGGGGCATGGACGGCGCAGTCTTAGACATCCGGGGCGAGGCCCCCTCCTCCGCCGTCACCGTGCACGCCGCTGCCGGCGTCTCCATGGCCCTGCCCGCTGTCGTCGCCGAGGCCGGTGAGCACGCGGCCCGCACGACCCTCGAATTCTTCACCGCCCGCATCCCGAACGCGCACACGCGCAAGGCGTACGGCCGTGCGGTCTTCCATTTCTGCGCATGGTGCCAGGCGCACCGCGTGGGCCTGCGCGCGCTCGATGCGCCCACGGTCAGCGCGTACCTCGACGGGCTGCAAGCCTCGGCCGCGAGCGTAAAGCTCACCGCCTCGGCGCTCCGCCACTGGCTCGACTTCCTCACGCAGCGCGGGGTGCTCACGCACAACCCCGCCCTCTCCGTCCGCACCGCGCGCCTCGTCGTCACCGAGGGCAAGACCCCGGTGATGGAACGCGACGAGGCACGCGCCCTCTTCGCCTCCTTGGGCGGCGGCGGGCTCCTCGAGCTGCGCGACCGCGCCATGTTCGCCGTCATGCTCTTCGGCTTCGTCCGCGTCGGAGCCCTCTGCAAGATGGCCGTCCGCGACTTCGAGGACGAGAGCGCCTGCGCGTTCCTCGTCCTCCACGAGAAGGGCGGCAACGAGCGCCGCATCCCGTGCCATCACCTGACCCGCGAGTACCTCCGCGCGTCCATCGCGGCGGCCGGCTTCGAGCATCGGTCGAAGGCCCCCCTCTTCCAGACCGCGCCCGGGCGGTCCGCCTCGCTCTCCGGAGAGCCGCTGCGGCCCGGCAAGGTATGGGAGGCGGTCAAGCGCCGCTGCAAGGCGGCCGGCCTCCCCTCGACGATCTCGAACCGCTCGTTCCGCGCGACCGGCATCACCCTCCATCAGGAGAACGGCGGCCGGCTCGAGGACGCGCAGGCGCTCGCCGGCCATGCCGACGCGCGCACCACGCGCCTCTACGTCCGCAAGGAACGCAAGCTCGCCCAGGCCGAGGTCGAAAGGGTGCAGCTATGACCGTGCTCTCGCCATCGTTCGCCGCTCTTTCGAGAACGGCGCCTTTCCTGAACCGCTGAGGAACCACCGGATGCGCTTCAATCCCGACCGGAGACTCATTGACCTGATGGTGGGTCAGAATCTCTACACGTCCCCGGACGTCGCCATGCGTGAGCTTGTTCAGAACGCTGAAGACGCATGCGCGCTTCAGCAGCTTAAAGGCGGCGCCTATCAGCCCGACATCCTCGTCCGGTACTCGGTGAAAGAGAACTGGGTCTCCGTTACGGACAACGGCCTCGGGATGAATCAGGAGACTATCGACAAGAGTTTTGCCGCCGTTGGCGCTACCAAGGACAACGTCAGTCACATTCGTGACTTGCTCGCAGCCAATGGCGGCAACCGCCAGATTGCACAGTTCGGCGTGGGCATCCTGAGCTGCTTCGGCGTCGCCGAGAGAGTCACGTTCTGGACCAGAATGGACGACCAGGACAGCCTGGCGTTTGCGATCCCGGACTATCACGAGGAATGGCAACCTCTAAACGAGCCGCGTGACCAGCGCGGAACGACGATCCGCCTCCAACTAAAGGCGGGCGGACCGATGCAGGCTGCGCACGTCCCCACTGCCGTAGAACGGTACGCCAGGCACGCGGCGCACGTCCGGCTCGAGGATGTCGACAACAACAACACCAAAGCCGTGCGCGAACAATGGCACGGGAAGCAGTCGCCCGGTGCGATCGTGCTCGAGGACCCCGCCCTGCGCGGCGGCTATCTCGCGCTCCATCCCGCCTGGGACACCGTCGACGCCATCTCTCAGGTGGAGCTGGTCCTCTGCAACGCCGGCTTCCTGGTGAAAGAACGGGAGCTCGGGCTGCTCCCGAACGAGGCGATAGGATGCGTCGGCGAGCTCGACGTGAAGCCCGGCGCCCTGACGATCCAGATCAGTCGAGAGAACTTTCAGCCTGACCAGCGATGGCAGGAACTCCGTCAGCGTCTGATCGGTGTCTACAACGCACTCGTTAACGCGAAACTCGACGAATGGGAGCGGCTTCTCACCGAGCCCAAGAACAAGGTTGCGACCGCGATCGAGAGGGGAGTACTTCTGCTTGCCCGTGGCCCGGTGCGAAACACCCTCCAGCCGGAGGTGGGACAGCGGGTCGATAACCTCATCCCGACCATCCTTCGCGTTCACCGGAGAGGCGATTCGATCCCTACGGCGGTTCACGAACTTGTCGAGGCAGCACGGGAACGAGGCGTCATCTACTACACGCGCGACGGCGAAGGGCCGCGACAGTTTCAGCGCTCCCTCCAGCAAGGGAGCAGCACCATCCAGGTCACTGAAGTAGCCCAAACCGAAAGCATCCGCGCGATGCACTTGCAGGCTAAGGGAGCGATTGTCCTCACCTGCAGGCAGCGCCAGTACCCCTACTTCCTCGGTGGCGCGCAGCAAAACCTCGCGCTCCATGAAGCTGATCTCGTCAACGAGCAGTGCCAGAAGCGAGGGCTCCGGTTCGTGCTCGTCAATGATGCCAGTCCGGAGGAGGTAGCCCTCACCGGTGCCGACGACAGCGCTCTCTTTAGCAACCTGCTCGGCTTGGGCGAACCCCTCAAGCTGGTCGCCCTCGACGGCTTCTCTGACCGGGTGCTTTACGATTTCGCCGGCAGGCTCCTGAATTGCCGCAACGACGAGATCCGGGAGATCTTGCGATACCTGCCCGATGCCGTCGGCAGCCCGGTCCGCCGCATGCTGCTGAAGATCTACATGGACATCCAGACCTGGCGCTTTGAAGAGGCCCGGAGGAGCACCAAGGAGCTCCTGACCATGCCGGACCTGGCCGAACAAGCGCAATTGACCACGGGGACCTTTTTGCGCGCGTTCCTTCAAGAGCGCCTGAAGCCGTTGATCGATCCACCGGAGAAGCCAGCATGACGAGCCCGATCGCATCTCTGCTCGGCGCGGGCGCATCGTACCCCTATGGGGTGCCGATGATGACCGGCTTCTATGCCGAATTTCGCACACACCTCGAGCGACGGCATCAGCATTGCTTTGCTTTGCTGAAGACGCTCGAAGAACACGGTGACCATGCGCGCCCCGATCTCGAGACGCTTCTCTCCGATCTGCAGTCCGTCCTCGGCCTGGAAGTCGGCCTCTCCGCTATTGGCAAGGAACCCGCGACGCACGAGGAGATCGCCGTCGCGCGCGAGCTCCGGGGATACCTTGATGCCTTCATCGTGGATCGCTGCGAGCGTTTTGACAGGGAGAAGGCAGGCCGTGAGCTGCCCGCCCTGCTCGCCTTGCGGAAAGTGGCCCCCGTATGGGTATTCTCCACGAACTACGATCGCATCGTCGAGCATGCTTGCGAAGCAAACAGCGTCCAATGGTCGGACGGGTTTCAGAGCGGAGCGCCGCAGGCGGTTGTCGATTGGCGCGGAGACTTCGACAAGGATATCCGGATCGTCAAGCTGCACGGCTCGGTAAACTGGTACGAAGACGATCCCGGCGGAGCAATTCATCGTCTGGATCGGGGCTATTCGCTGCCCGCCCATGACTTTCGTTTGCAGCGCGCAAATCAGGTCCTGCGGCCATTGATGATAATTCCGACGTTGGAGAAGGCCGCAATGCGAGACCCCTACATTGGACTCGCCGTCCGCTTCACCGACGTTCTACGGGAGACCCGCCTGCTCGTCGTGGCAGGCAACAGCCTGCGCGACAAGCATATCAAGGCGTACGTGAAAGGCCGGCTTGCACACTTGCACGTGTTGCTCGTGAGCCCCTCCGCCGCGAGTAGCAGGGACATTCTCGGCGACACGAGCCGCACGCACGCGCTCAACGCCGGCTTCTCCGAGTTCCTTACGTTGGGCGGTCAGGCACTCCTTCAGCTCGCAACGACCGTGAATGCCGCAGGAGACGATGCGGAGGTCGGGGCCGCGATCGAGAAGTTCATCGCCGATGTGTCGCGCGAAGTGTCCGATGAGGGCGTCGTCCGGGCGGACCCGGGGATGGCTGCTCTCTGGCGACAGCTTGAAGACGGCAGCACGGCCAAGCGAATCGAGGCAGTAAAGGCGCTCACCGGGTACACGCACCCTGCGATTGTCCGACGCATCAGCACCGCTTTGGCGCACGATGCGAGCCCCCATGTGCGGGTCGCCGCCGTAGACGCCTTGATGACCTTGGCCGGCACCCAAGCTGCACCCGCGCTTGGCAAGGCGCTTATCGAGGACACGGTGGAGGACGTGCAATTGGAGGCGGCGCTTGCTCTCCGTGCCTTGGGTCCCTCCCCTGAAACCATGGCAACGCTGTCACAACGTCTGGCGCGGCCCGACGTGTCAGCGGCTCTCAGGAGCGTGCTGAACGACATCCTCGAGGGGGCGGCCGTTCGAGCGGCCGTCGCGGCACAATGACCACCGGCAGGACAGGAACGCCGACCGGGCGGATCGCACTCGCGGAGGCGTTGGAACGCTACCTCCTTCCCGACGGCACCGCCGCCGCGCGGTACGAGTCGCTCCGGAAGGACGCCGCGCGAGGCGGCAACCTGTACCTCGGGCACAAGCGCATCGAGGCGGTGAAGCAGAGCGGCCGCTGGATGGTGGACGCCGGGGAGTTCGCATCGGCGGTGAGTGCGGTGGCCAAAGAGCAGGAAGCCGAGCGGCGCGCGATCGTGCAAGCCGACGCGGACTACGACGCGCACAAGCTGAATCCCAAGGGGGCCCGGCTTTCCTGGGGGAGCTACTACGTGAGCGGCCCGTTCCACTTCGTGTCGTCGGACTATCAACGCATCCGCAAGCGGAGCGACGGCGGGTGGATTTGCAGCGGATGCTGGAAGCAAGCGAGCCTGGAGCACGACAACCCGGAGTGCCACACGTGTAGCGACTGGAACGGGTGCGGCACCGACTGCACTCTGAGCCGCGTCTTCTGTGCCCCCTGCGGCACATCACTTTCGGTCGCGTGAGGAGACTATGCCTCCGAAGGACACTGACTTCCGCACCGCCCTCCAGGTTTCGCCCGAGGTTATCTCGAACCTGACCGATACGGGCCTGACTGCGCTGATACGCGGCCTCCTCCACGACCATGCCTACCGCTGCGGCGCTCCCGTCAGCGAGGTTCGGGTCAACACTGAGGAGAAGGCGGCAGATGACGGATGTGATGCGTGGTCGCCAGCTCCCGCGCAACCGGATCAATGGTTCGGCGACAGCGTGATTTGCTGGCAGCTCAAGGCAGGCGTAGCGGGGCAGCCCGCCAAATTGGCGGGCGAGATCACCAAGCCCATTCCCGCCGACACCCTCAAGAAGGGCGGACGAGTCGTGCTCGTCGCGAGCGGTTCCACCAACGGAGCCGCCGGGGAGCGCGACCGGCTCAAGGCCCTGCAGGACGAGGCGACCGCACCCGGTCTACCGGCAAACCGCATTGACGTCATCGGAAGCGAGAGGCTCACGACCTGGTGCAATCAGCATCCGGCAGTGGCCGCCAGATTCAGCGGAGCACCGGAGGGGTTGTGGCTGATCGACCAGTGGGGCGCCCTGCGGGTCCACCAGGCTGCCTGGCAACCCACGAAGGACATGGAAGCGGAGCTCGCCAGACTGCGTGCGGAGCTCGATTTTTCCGCGAACGCCCTGCTCCACCTCCATATCCAAGGCCGCCCGGGTGTCGGCAAGTCGCGCTTCGCATTGGAGCTCTGCAAGGGAGCACCGTGGAGTGGGTCGGTCGTGTACCTCCGCGACGCGACGGACCTTCCCGTGCAGAAAATCATCCAGGGCGCGGTCGCTCAACCCGGCGTGCGCCTTGTTCTCGTTGCCGACGAGATACAGCTCCCGCAGCTCCTCCCGCTTCGTGACGCACTGGACGCCGGTGAAGGTCGGGTGCGGCTCATCACCATCGGTCACTGCGAGACGCCGGACCCGGCACGAATTCCCGCCCTCGCGCTCACCCCCCTCGACGAACAGACGATGCGCGCCGTCGTGCACGGTTGGCATCCGTCGATGGCGCGTGAGCGCGTCGACTTCGTAGCGCGATTCGCGGACGGCTACGTGGGGCTAGCACGTCTTGCGTCCAACGCAGTTGCCATCAACCCTGCCATCGACGTTCGGGGCATCCTCGATCAACCGCACATCCGCACCCTACTCGACAGCATGCTGCAGGGAGGGAACCGTCGCGCCCTCCATGTCGTCGCTGTCCTCCGCAGCGTGGGATGGAAGGAAGACAAGGAGATCGAAGGACAGACGATCGCGAAGGAGCTCGGGCTCGACTGGCGGGAGGTGTGCGCCGCCGTCGAAGACTTCGATCGGCGCCTCGGGATCGTTCCTCGCGGTGGCCGGTATCGGTACATTTCGCCAACGCCCCTCGGCATTCACCTCGCCCTTGAAGCGTGGGGAAGCTACCCGGACATCCTGCGCGCACTCCCGGACAAGCTTCCGAACGAAGAGGCCAAGGTCGCGTACTACGACCGCCTGGAGGAGATAGCGAGTAGCCCCCACGCCCAGAAGTTTGCGCGGGAGGAGCTGGCCCTTTTTTTTCGGGTAGCTGACTTCCTTGAGGCGCGTGCGGCGCGCCGTTGGGGCGCCCTCTCCGCTGCCGACCCGGAACTTGCAGCAAGCAACCTCGCCAAGGCGTTGCTGGGTGCATCGCTGGAGGAGCGGCTCGCCATCAGCGATTACGCGCGGCGCGAGATCGTGCATCATCTCGTGCTGCTCGCATGGAACCGAGTGTCGTTCTACGACGCCACGCTGGCACTGGCGCTGCTGGGCGAGGCTGAAAACGAGAACTGGGCGAACAACGCGAGCCGCGAGTTTACCGCGCGCTTCGAGCTGATGCTCGGAGGCACCTCCGTGCCCTACATCGAGCGATTGAGGGTGCTCGATGAGCTGCTGGGCCTCGGGCGGCCCACCGTCGATCGCCTCATCATCAAGGCGCTCGCACGCGTCTACAACCAGCACGGGTTCCGCATGGAAACCAGCGGCCCGGCAAACACACCGCGCGAAAAGGAGTGGCACCCCAAGAATGGACTCGAGGTGCTGGCATGCGTGCAGGAAGCCGTCGGCCGGCTGACGAAGATCGCAGCACGCAGCAGCGAAGAGCTGCAGGTGGACCTCGTCAAGGCAGCGCAGGACCTCTCGATGCTGCTGCGCGAGGATGACGCGCGGGACATGGTTGCGGGCTTCTACTTCGCGATTCGCGAGAAGCATCCTGGGACGAGGGAAGCGCTCCGCCGCATCGTCGCCGACATCCTCTATCTCGAGGAGAAGTACTGGAAGCAGCTTCCCCCCGAGGCACTGGCGACGGTGACAGCGATCCATGCCACCTTCGAGGAACAGTCCCTCGAAGCAAGGCTCCGCCAGCGCGTGGGCCCGGGCCGGTGGGAAAAGAATGACGACAAGGGCGCGCTCGAGGCGCTGGCGCGCGAACTCGTGGCTGACCGGCCGTCACTCGAGCGTGAATGGCCGTGGCTAACCTCGGGGAACGCCGGAGACGCGTGGGACTTCGGCGAGGCGATGGCGGTCGCCGATGCCGAGGGCACCCTCGACGACGTCCTCGCCTCACTAGATCGTGGACCGGATCTCCGTACGCTCTGCGGATTCGTGTCGAAGCGACGCGACCAGCGCGGAGCTCCGTGGTTCGACGCGTGGACCAGGAAGACCTTTGCGGCACGTCCTGACGACTGGCCGCTGCTCTTCGAGCTCGGCTGGCGATGCGGTGTCACGGCCACCATTGCGGGCATCATTTCCGCAGCCATCCGCGAAAAGGATGTGCCGGAGCAGTTCACCAGGCAGCTCGAAAACGGCGCTTGGCCCTCCTCCCTGCCCCTCCATGCGCTCAAGGAGCTGCTCGAGGCTCTGTGCAGCCGAGGGCATGAGCGAGCGGCGGTCGCCGTCCTCGAACATCGGCTGAAGGCGCATCCGGGTGACCTCGACGCGCTCGAGGCCCTCGCGCTCCAGGTGGTCACCAGCACCGACGTGATTCGCGATGGTGCCACGATGACCGACTACTATTGGAAGGAAGTCGCGTTCCGGCTCGCGCCGCGTCACGCCCAGGCCATCGTTGCCGCGATCTTCCGCGAGCAGGCGGACCGGACGTCCGAGACGTGGTTCGCCGAGTACAGCACCGCGAAGGAGATCCTGTGGAAGTGCGTCGAGCTCGATGCTGCGGCGGTCTGGCAGGCGTTCATCCCGCACCTTTCCTCGATGCTCGAGGGCTTTCATTTCGCGATCGGATTCCCCCTCGGCTTGCTCGACCGCATGCCTGCCGAGGAGGTCTGCAAGTGGGTCGCAGAGAACCCCGAAGAGCGAGCCTCCATCGTGGCGCGGCTCGTCAACAAGAGCCTGATCAATGACGAGACATTGACCGCACGCATTCTGGGCCAGTTTGGCGATGACAAGATCATCGCGAACGAGTTCTTCTCTGCCTACGTTACCGGCAGTTGGAATGGACCAACTTCACAGCACTGGGGCAGCCTTGCGGAGAGACTGGACCGCGTCGTGGAGAACACCAAGCTCCCGAAGTTACGACGATGGGCAGCGGAGTCCGCGCGCCACTTGCGCGAAATGCAGGCGCGCGACGCACAACGGGAGGAAGAGGAGGACGTGCGTGGGCGATGAGTCGCACATTCTGATGCCCTGACGAGAACCCTATGAAGCGATTGGAGCGAAAGAACAGAGCCATCGACCACGTTCGCCTCCTCGCGGACTTCTCGAAGAGCAAGGGCATCCAGGAGTACACGCAGCGCGCGCTGCAAGAGTTCGGGGACGAGGCTTCGCGCGAACTGGCGTCGTTCGTGACGCAGGAGAGTCGGCTGACGGGCATCCGTGCCGAGGCTATGTTCCTGGCGGTGGTGGCCGGCCTCGGGAAAGTCGGCCTCATCAAGGCCGAGGACGAAGGCGAGGTGTACTACCAGGGGCCGGACATTCAGAGCCCGGACTACAGGATCGTGCTGGCTGATAAGTCAGCGCTGCTCGTCGAAGTGAAAGCGCATCGGATGAAGAACATCCGTTCGCAGCTGAAGCTCGGGGATACGTACGTGCAGCAGCTTCGCCGCTACGCGGACATGATGAAAACCGAGCTTCGGTTCGCCATCTATTGGGATGGCCTGCGCACCTGGACGCTCAATCCGCTCGAGGCGTTCGAGGCCGGGAGCCACGGCAAGAAGTGGAGCCTCGACTTCGGACGAGCTTACGGGGCCAGCGAGATGGCCGTGCTGGGAGACCGGTTCATTGCAACCCCTGCTCCCCTCCGCTTCCGAGTCAACGTCGATCCGGACAAGTCAGACCGCATTCCCCCCTCGGGCGGCCCGATGAACATCACAATTGCCCGCGTTGAGCTTCTCTCGCGCGAACGCGCCTTGAGCGGCAAGGCAGCGGACATCGCATGGAAGCTCCTGTGGCACGGCAACTGGGTGGACGCCGGACAGCACGTCGAGCAAGACGGCGATCGCGTGCTCTGGATCGATCACCTGTTCGGTCCGACGGAGGACGAGGAAGACTGGGGCAAGGGTTGCGAGATGATCGGCTCGTGCAGCGGCATCATCTCGAACGCCTACCTCTCAGGGGCCGAACGCACGGTGCACACGACGTCCAAGAGCGGGGTACTCGAACCGGGCGCGATGGGACAGTTCATCCCGGACGACTTCATGAAGCTGGAGCTGCCGCTGGCGCTCATACACCTGCAGTCGAACCTGAAGCCGGCGAAAGCCGCAGCCAAGGGCGGCACCCGCCGGGGCCGACGAAAGGTCGCGGGCAAGTAGAGTGAGGACGGCCCGCATCATCGTGTCAATCTAGCTTAGTACTTTGATATCATGCTTGCTTGCTAACATGGTATCAATGGCAGCGCTGACCATTTCCTCGATGCTCTCCCCCGTGTCTGCCTTCCGATGGAGAAGCTTCTGCCGCGTTTCTGGCCATACCCAAACATTGAGCTGAACTTTGCCGGCCCTGCTCGGGACCTTGCCAGTCGACACTAACGGCTTGGCTGGCGGCGCAACAGCGGGCTCCGCTACGGGAGCCGATCGGGAGACAGGCTGCGCGGTTGCGATCCGAACCGGATCTGGTTGAGGCACGGCGGCCGCTGCAAACGCCGAAGCGTCAAGTGAAGGCATCGTCGGTTTCTTCTTTTCGGTCACTGGACGCTCTCTAACTTGCTAGGTTGATACTTTGATACCTTGCTAGCGTGGCGCTCCACGGCTTCGTAGAAGGCTGCAACTTCCGCTGACGCCTTGCTGTTCGGCTCGTATTCGCTGGCTGCGAGGCCACCGTTGATGCTCTTCGCGAAGGCAGCGCGGCGCCCGAGGCCCCCGGACAGCACTTCCACGCCCACACTCGCCAAAGCGCCACGGACATCATCGGCTTGTGTTCCCTGCGGCTCGATCTGCGTCAGCAGGATGTGCGGTGTCCGTCCGTGAACGCGGCAAAGTCGAACGCTATTGGCTGTGGCATCGCGGTCGAAAAGCGAAGGACGGCAAGTAATCAAGGCGACACCTGTCGACGGCCGCGACGATCCGGAGAATTCTGGTTCTGAAATCGCGTCCAGGAACTTGGCCAGCCAGTCGAGTGGATGGGTAGCGTTCGCCCGGATGCACACGTCCGGCGACGGTTGTAGGCGGCCATCGAGATCCGGACAATTCTGACGCGACAGATCGCAAGTGGAGCTCGATGACCTGGGATTTGGATTCAGCGTCTTGTTTTCTTCAGGGTGGCGAGTGAAGTTGCCGGCGTCGCAGC
>Ga0182030_10014557_pt1 | contig 15507 bp, 12 predicted proteins | sample 812S3MmetaG_FD_121299 | JGI IMG/M metagenome (GOLD analysis project Ga0182030, IMG submission 121299) | Permafrost microbial communities from Stordalen Mire, Sweden - 812S3M metaG (Illumina Assembly) | ecosystem: Environmental > Terrestrial > Soil > Wetlands > Permafrost | place: Sweden... | reverse complement strand
CAAAGGGGCGAGGGCAATAAAATCCATCCTCCCCTCGGTGGCCGTGGCGACCGAGGGGCCCGGGGGTGAGGGGGTCCTTGCAACATGCCATTGTCAAATCTTATCCGGGACACCACACTAGCGGAGTCTGGTGGAAGGGATCGCGTGGATGGTCGGAACCATTTCAAACTATGTCCTCGCTTTTGCTCAAATGGCCACCCGGCAATGCCCTGGGGCGAAGAGCACGATGTGAGCCGCCATCTGGGGTGTCTGCGTCTAAGAAGTATGTGACGTTCTCAGGGACGGTTAGGAAATAGGTGCCCCAACCCAGAATGGTTACTGCCTGACGACTCTTCGGTCATTCTTCGAGGGAGATTCCCATGGACGAAATGCTATTGGGGATTGACGTCGGAACCACGGGGGCAAAGGCCGCTCTCGTCAGCCCCAGTGGGCGGCTCCAGGCTCTAGGTCGATCCGAATATGGGCTTCATCACCTTCGTCCGGGATGGGTGGAGCAAAGCCCCGAAGACTGGTGGCAGGCCGTCTGTTTGGCTACGCGACAGGCGCTCGGGGCCATCCCTAATGGTGCAGACAGAGTGCTTGGCCTGGCAGTTAGTTCACAGGCTCCCGCTTTGCTTCCCGTCCGCCGCACGGGGACTCCCCTACGACCCGCGATGATCTGGATGGACCGTCGGGCCGAAGCAGAAACGAAACAACTCGATGAGACTCTCGGGGAAGGGACGATTTACCGGGTGACCGGCAACCGCCCGGACGCCTTCTACGTCGCGCCGAAGTTGCTTTGGCTCAAGAAGCATGAGCCTCAACTCTTGGGACAAACGTTCAAGTTTGTTCAGGTCAATGGTTATATCAACCATCGCCTGACAGGTGAGTTTAGTCTTGATTCAGCGCACGCGTCGCTGTTGCAGCTCCGTGATGCTTCCACCGATCAATGGTACAAGCCGATTTGCGATGTTTGCGGGATTGAGCCGGGGCAATTCCCCGAGGTAAGAACCGGCCATCACCATTGTGGAGTGCTTACCGCCGCGGCAGCCGAGGCCACGGGGCTGAGGCCGGGAACCCCGGTCATGGTGGGTACCGTCGATAGCGCGGCGGCGGCGCTGGAAGTGGGAGCGGCGGAACCGGGCGTGTCAGCCGAGATGACGGGGACGTCGACAGTCCTTATCATGCCCAACCACGAAGGTCTTACGGAGCCAGCCTTCATCGCCATGCGGCACGCTATCCCGGAAGTCCACCTTCTCCTGGGAGCCATGGTCGCTACCGGCGCCAGCTTGCGTTGGTTTCGTGACGAACTGGGAGGGGCAGAAATTTCGAGGGGTGCGGGGCAGCGCGCGGATCCCTATAATCTCCTCACCGAGCAAGCGGCTCAGGTTGCCGTGGGGAGCCGCGGCGTGATTTTCTTGCCCTACATGGCGGGAGAGCGATCGCCCCTTTGGCATACTCAGGCCCGAGGCGTGTTTTTCGGACTCTCTCTCTCGACACCCAAAGCTGCCTTGGTGAGGGCGATCTTGGAAGGCACCGCGTTTGCTTTGTGCCATAACGTGGAGGTGGCCAGACGCGCTGGAATTCAAGTAAGTGAAATGCGCTCGGTCGGAGGCGGTACGCGCAGTTCCCTGTGGAATCAAATCAAGGCTGACGTGCTCGGCATGCCCGTTCAATTGCCCCAGGCGCCCGTAGGAGCCGCATTTGGCGCGGCGGTCCTGGCTGGGTTGGGTTTGGGCCTTTATCCTGATTTCGGTGGTGCGTTACGCGACATGGTTCGGCTAGAAACACGATATGAGCCGAATATGGAGAATCATCTGAAGTACCGGGACATTTTCAGGGTGTATCGCAATCTTTACGAGCACCTGAGGACTGATTTCGATGAGTTGGCAGCTTTGACGCTGTAGACAACGTGAACTCTTGTGGCGGATCCCCCGCCGATTTGCAGCGTGAATAGCGGGAACGGATTTATCACATTTATGCTGAGGTCAATTCCGTGGACAAAAGCCTTGCGGGCCGTGTAGCTCTGGTTACGGGAGGATCGCGGGGCATTGGGCGCGCCACATGCCTGGCCTTGGCTGCGAGGGGCGCAGCCGTTGCGGTGTTATGCCGGAGTCACCTCGACCAGGCGAAGGAAGTTGTTCAGCAGATTCAAACCGGCGGCGAGCGCGCCCTGGCCGTGCAAGCCGATGTGCTCGTCCCAGGCACGATCAAGCGATCCGTTCAGGAAGCCGTTTCCGGACTTGGCAGAATTGACATTCTAGTAAACAGCCTGGGAGAGATGACCGATGGGCCGGTCGCCAATATGAAAGATGAAGATTGGGACCAATCTCTGGCGGTTAACTTGGGGTCAGCTTTTCGTTATGCGCGTGAGTGCATTCCCTCCATGCAGGAGCGCCGTTGGGGTCGTATCATCAATGTTTCATCGCAGGTGGCCTATACGGGATCAAACAATCATGCCCACTACGCTGCCGCAAAATCAGGGCTACTGGGGTTTACCTTTTCCCTGGCAAAGGAACTGGGCGCGAGTGGGGTCACAATAAACGTGGTGGCGCCAGGGCGAATCGTCACCGACTTGCTCCTGGATCGCATGGCAGGGCGCGAGGAGGAATGGATTCGCCAGACTCCCCTGCAGCGTTTCGGCCGGCCGGAAGAGGTGGCGGGCCCCATAGCGTTCCTGGCCTCGGAGGATGCCAGTTATATTACTGGTGCGGTGATTAATGTGAGCGGCGGCCAGTTGATGGGTTAGAAGTATAAGGGCGGCTTGTAATTCATCTTTGCGCTTCTGCTAGCCTTACGCCGTGGAATTTTTCCACGAGCCTCACCGTGTCTGCTATTTCCCGGTGCGTTCTCGCCTCCGGCCAATCCAGCACCGATGCCAGCAAACCCTCCAATTCAACCAATAAATCAAAACTCAATTTACCCAAGAGCGCCATCATGGTCCTTCTCAAGATCAAGTCATCCATGTGGACAATTTTCTCCTGAACAGCCATGAACAGAATTTCCCGCCGGCTGTACTCGGGTAGAGCACGGAGGGGCTCATCGCTTGCGGTGCATATGAACTCGGCGACGTCCCTGGCGCGAGCCCCATATCGATCCAGCAATATTGCCAAACGCTCCATCGGCAGTCCATATCTCTCATTTAGAGAAGCCAGCCATTCTCTCTTTTCTGCCGCGCTCTGCGGGTAGTTCCGACCGCCACCAATGGGCATATCTTCGGACTTTGCCCGGCGGGGCCTACCCAAGTGCGCGAGAATCCTGTCAGCCACCTGTTCACCAAACGCGCGAAAGGTGGTCCACTTCCCTCCGATTAGGGAATAGATCGGAAATGAGAATCCATTTCCCGCGGGGAGAATCGCGCAAATATGGTCCCGACTAATGTCTCCCGGAGTAAAGGAGTTGCTGTGGGGTAATGGGCGTACTCCGCAAAACCTGTAAATAATGTGAGATCGGTCCAATCGAATGGCAGGAAAAACTCGCCGGATGGATTCCAGAATGTAGTCAACCTCATCTTCGTCACAAATCCTCGTCTCGGGGTCAGAAACGGGAATGTCTGTTGAGCCGGCGATGACCTTCCCGTAAACGGGATAGAAGATACAGATACGTCCGTCCGCATTGGCGAAGTAAAGCATTTGGCCCTGTGTAGCATGCACGAGTTCCGGATGGTCAATTACGATGTGCGATCCTTTAGTGCCGCCAATGTATTGAGTCTCGCGCTGTAGAGCGTGATTGGTTGAATCGATCCAGGCTCCGCTTGCATTTATTACGAGCTTGGGCTTGATTCTAAATGATTGGCCAGAAACTTCATCCTCCAGAATTACCGCATCCCCATCCGTTCGATTGGCACGGACATAGTTCAGCGCCTGAACATCGGAACAATGTCGCTCCGCGTCCAGAGCCAACTCCAAGCCGAGCCGTTCGGGATAGCTAATGCACGCATCGTAATAGGTGGCCGTGCAGACAATTGCCTCGTGGAGTTGAGGCCGGAACGCCAGAGAAGCCCGGCGCGAACTGAATCTGTTCCGGGGCAATGGATTATAGCGACCGGCAAACTGGTCGTAAAAAGACAAACCTATTTTGAATAGCAACGCCCCCTTTTCATGGGGTGTCACTCTAAACCCGAGAAGCTTTCCCAAGGCGGAAAGCAGGCCAGCGGTCCAATGGAATATGGGAATGGTTGTGGGGAGAGGCCGCACGTAATGCGGAGCGTTCTTAAGCAGGCGATTTCGTTCCAACAAGGATTCTTTGACCAGGCGGAATTCACCGTTCTCGAGGTAACGGAGTCCCCCGTGGATGACGCGGGTAGAGGCAGAACTTGCACCGGAACAGAAATCAGACTTTTCCACGAGCAGTGTATCCACCCCTTGAAGGGCCAATTCGCGAAGTAGTCCGACGCCATTGATGCCACCCCCTATGATCAGGACCGACACCTCCGGCCGGCGGCTCATGACCTCAAGTTGCTGCATTCGGTTCATTCGGCGGACCGCTCCGCAATTATATTCTTCATGAGTGTTGCTGCCTCTGGCGTGCTTGCCAACCACCTTGCCTTCGCGTTCCCGAATTTTCGGCAAAATGCTTCCAAACGATGCGGGGTTGTGGACTATGCTTGAATTCTACAGCGTTTAGACCGAGTGCGAACACGGGTCTGTAATGTAGCACCGCCGCCTCATGCAGTCGTCACCTGTTTGCTCTGCATCGGGATGGCATCGAGGTTCTTGAGAGTCTGCTTCGTGACTCCGATCTGTGGGAGGATGGAATTCAGCGGCACAAAATTGTTGCTGTTCAAAGGCTCGTACCCGACTTGGACGGGCGGGAGCCGTGTGCGTTCCGAACGCTCACCTGTGCGACAGGGCTGAGAAGAGCAAAAAGAGATTCTATCGCGATCGCACGGGTGCCATGGCTTCGCGAAATTCTTTGGGGTGGGAGATGGTAATAGTTCCCCCGCTTACCAGAATTACACCCCGTTGCTTCCAATCGCTGAGGATGCGACTTACGCTCTCGCGAGAGGCGCCAATGTTGCGAGCGATTTCCTCATGGGTCATGTGCAAGGTGATGCGCAGGCCGTCAGCAGTAGCCTGGCCGTGCTTGTCTGCCCATCCGAAAAGGAATTGCGTGAGTTTGGCATGCGTATCCGGCGCCAGCGCCAGCATGCGCGTCTGCTGCCACGCCTTATTGATTTCCATGCTGAGATGCTTGGCCACACGCAGCGAAACATCGGGATGCGCACGCATCAACTGAAGAAACGACAACCGAGGCAGGAAGCCCACCTGGCTGGGACACAACGTTTCAGCCGTGACCGGGTAGGGTTCATCGGCAATGAGAGAGCTTAAACAGAGTACTTCGCCCGGCTCCACGATCCGCAGCGTGAGGCTCTGTCCCTCTGCGGAATTAACGTAGAGCTTTGCCTGGCCGGCGCAGATCAGGAAGAGCCCGCGAGTCGGTTGCCCCTCGACAAACAATAGTGCTCCCTTGGGATAAAAAGTAGTTTGGCGAAGAGTATTAAGCGTGGTCAGCGCGGCGTGGGGCAGTTGGCAGAATAGCCCATCGTCCTTTGTGACACATCCAAAGCAGTTGTCGATGACCTTCAAATTGTAGGGGCCGCGTGGTGCTTCATCAGACATGGGGTCACCTTGCTCACGCTATTATGTTGCAAGGCGCAACATCCAACCTAGCGAAAAAATCAACAAAAAGCGAATATTGGCGGTAATTAAGTCAGAAAGCCGTTGGTAGTCGGCCTTAATGTCCGATATTGCGACTCCGATGTGACGCGCATCACAACGCGTGTGGTTACCCATCACTGACCCGACTCCTTATCCCCACTTATCCTCCACTCATAGCGCAGTTGCTCTTTTAGGCAAAGGCTGGCGCTGTCGCTCGTCACGGGGTAGTTGAAGAACCGCCGCAATCTTGAATTTGAGGTGAATACATGAAGAAGAATCTATACCAGGTTGTTGCACTTGCCGTCGTGTTGCTTATTTTCGGAGCCCTGGCATCTGCCGGGCAAATCAAGGGCAAAGTCACCGCCCATGGTATGCGGTCTGCCCAAGACATCGCCGTCTATGTTGACGCTATTCCTGGCAAGACGTTTACTCCGCCAGCGAACGCCCCGGTGGAAGATCAAAAGCACATGACCTTTGTGCCGCACGTGCTCGTCGTTCTAAAAGGCACAACAGTGCAGTTCCTGAACAGCGATCCGGTGGGGCACAACGTTTACTGGCCCTCGATCGACCGCAACAAAAAGCTTGCGCACAACATGGGCACTTGGCCGCAGGGTCAGCAGAAATCGTTCACGTTCAACGATCTTGGGGTTGCCCCGCTACTCTGCAACGTGCACCCGGAGATGTCCGGCTACGTGGTGGTCGTTTCCACCCCTTATTTCGCCGTGACCGATAAAGATGGAAATTTTGAGATCAAGGATGTTCCCGACGGCAGCTACACGCTGAAGACATGGAGCGAAGCCGGAAAGCCTGCATCGCAACCGGTTTCGGTTTCGGGTGGATCGGCCACCGCTGACATCACGGTGTCGAAGTAATCCCGAAGTAGCGCGGACCTGTTCTCTAGGTCCGCGGTTCGCACCCGCCGAGCAAGGGAAATCTATTTGGGCAAAGAAAATCCGCGGACCTACAGAACAGGTCCGCGCTACACGAAGCGAGTGGAGTAGTAGCGTGGGTGAACAGCAAACAAAACTCGTTGACCTGGATTGGCTGGAGTCGAACTTTCCCTGCATGCAAGCCTGTCCGGTCCACACGCAAGCCGGCCGCTATGTGGCGCTGATCGCGGATGGCCGGTACGAGGAGGCCTACCGTTACGCCCGCGGTCCAAACCCTCTCGCCTCGATTTGCGGCCGGGTCTGCGGCCACCCGTGTGAAACTGCCTGCCGCCGAGGAAAGTTTGACACTCCAATCTCCATCCGCGCCCTCAAGCGCTTTGTCACAGAGCGTCACGGGCCGGAATCACGCAATCCGGTTGAGCTCCACCCGGAGAAACCTCGCGCGACTCAACCGGAGCGCGTTGCGGTGATCGGTTCCGGGCCCGCGGGCCTTGCGGCCGCTCATGACCTCGCCTTGCGGGATTATCCCGTCACCATTTTTGAAGCTGCCCCGGTTCCCGGCGGCATGCTGCACCTGGGGATTCCTGAATATCGCTTGCCTCGCGACGTGGTGCAGGCACAGGTGCGCGAGATTCTCGCCCTGGGACCGGACTTGCGCCTTAACAGCCGCCTGGGCGATTTTTCCCTCGACGACCTGCGCGCGGAAGGGTTCAAGGCAATTCTGTTGGCCATCGGACTGCACCGCAGCCGCGAATTGATGCTTCCGGGGCGCGATCTCGACGGCGTCATCACCGGCACGGACTTTCTGCTCAACGCGAACCTCGGCTACCGCTTTTCGATCGGCAGCAGCGTGGTGGTGATCGGCGGAGGCAACGTGGCGATCGACGTAGCGCGCACGGCGCTGCGCCAGCAGCAATCCCAAACCCTCGACGCACTCAGCAGATCCCTGCTTCCTGACCGGCTCTCCGACTCGGAACGCGATGTGGCCATGAAGGAGTTGATGGATGTGACCCGCACCGCTCTGCGTATGGGAGCACGGGAAGTTCACATGGTGTGCCTGGAATCGCGTGCCGAAATGCCGGCCTTCGAGGAAGAGATTGACGAGGCCCTCGACGAAGGCCTGAAAATTCATCCCTCGCGCGGCCCCCGGGGGTTTGTCGGTAAGAACGGGAAGCTTACGGGGCTCGAGACAATTCACTGCACTTCGGTATTCGACGCCCAGCATCGCTTCAATCCCGCTTTCGAGCCCGGAACCGAAAGCGTTCTCGATGTTGACACCGCGATCCTGGCCATCGGACAGACCTCCGACCTCTCGTTTCTGAAGCCGCAGGACGGAGTTGAGACCACGCGGCAGGGTACGGTGAAGATCGATCCCGAGACGCTCAAAACCACGGCGCCGGGCGTTTTCGCAGCGGGCGACATCGCCTTTGGCCCGCGCCTCATCATCAGCGCTGTGGCTGACGGCAAGAAGGCCGCGGAGGAAATCGACCGTTACCTGCGAGGCGCCGAGTGGAAGCCCCAACCTCGCTACGTGCAAATTACGGTGCTCGATCATCATCAGATGGCGGCGGGCTACGACGAATACTCGCGGCTCACCGTCCCCACGATTCCGCTGGAACGCCGCACGGGCGTGGCGGAAGTGGAGATCGGGTATACCGAGGAGCAGGCTCGCGAGGAGGCTTCCCGCTGCCTCAAGTGCTGGATCAATACGATTTTCGACGGCAACGAAAGCAAAGGGTCGGAGTGCATTCTTTGCGGCGGTTGCGTGGACGTTTGCCCGGAAAATTGCCTGCAACTGGTGCCGCTCAGCCAACTGGGCAAATCCATTATGGATATTCCACAAATCCCCGCGACTGTCCGAACGGACCCGATCACTTTCCAGCACCTGACGCTCGACGAACTTACCGCCGCGGAAGGCTCCGTGATGGTGAAAGACGAAACCATCTGCATCCGCTGCGGACTCTGCGCGGAGCGCTGCCCGGCGCACACCATCACCATGGAAAGTTTTGAGGTCTTTGACCACGACCCGGAAGGCGCACAGGAAATGACCAGGGAGAGTCAATATGTCCGATGAGCCCAAGGCTCCGGGAAAGCCGGAAGAAAACAACGCGGTAACCCGGCGCGACTTCTTCAATGAAATCGCCGGTGGTGCTCTGGCCATCGCGGGGCTAGGCGCCGCCGTGGTGACGGTGAAGTACGCGTCCCCGAACGTTCTGTTTGAGCCGCCCACCACCTTTCGCGCCGGCTCGCCGGACGACTACCCGGTGAATTCCGTCACTTACCTTCAGGACCAGCAGGTTTACATCGTCCGGACGGACAAGGGGATGTGGGCGTTGTCCGCGGTGTGCACGCATCTCGGCTGCATCACGCAATGGAAGCCCGAATCCGACCAGATCGCCTGCCCGTGTCACGGGAGCAAATTCCAGAAAACGGGAACCGTGCTCGCCGGGCCTGCTCCGCGGCCGCTTCCCCATTTTTCCCTGCTGCTGAGTGAGGACGGGTCTCTTGTCGTCGACAAGCTCGAAATTGTCAAGGAAACAGAGATTTTGAAAGTCTGAGGACGCATGGCCACAACCGCCTGGACCCATCAACGGCTCGAACAGCTTCGGCAGACCCGCGTCTGGCGCTCGATCTTCCGGCGCGGCCCGGCGCGCACCAATCGCACCCGCAGTCTGGCGGTGTTTGGCAATCTTGGGCTGCACATGATGCCCGTAAAGGTGCGCGAAAAATCCCTGAGCGTCAGGGCCACTTATTACCTCGGGTCGATTTCGTTCTTCCTCTTCGTCGTGCTGGCGATAACCGGGGTACTGCTGATGTTCTATTACCATCCCGCCGTCCCCGACGCCTACCGCGACATGAAAGATTTGATTTACGTGGTGTCCAATGGAGTCTTTCTGCGCAATCTTCACCGCCTCGCGGCTCAGGCGATGGTGGTGGCGGTGTTCTGGCACATGTTCCATGTGTTCTATCGAGGTGGGTACAAGCCTCCGCATGAGTTCAACTGGGTGATTGGCGTGGGCTTATTGATGGTCACCCTTTTCCTAAGCTACACGGGTTATCTACTTCCCTGGGATCAACTGGCCTTCTGGGCGATCACCGTGGGGACCAACATCATCAGCTACGTTCCCGTGATGGGGCGGCCCATTCGTTTCCTATTGCTCGGCGGCCACATCATTGGGCAGAACGCGCTGTTGCGTTTCTACGTTCTTCACTGCGTCATCCTGCCGCTGGCTGCCGTGGGCCTGATCGGGATGCATTTCTGGAGAATTCAAAAGGACGGCGGACTGACGGTGCGAGACGATCATGAGTGAGAAAAACAGTTACGAAGCGGGTTTAAGCTCGGACGCCGTGCGGCAGCCAAGACGCGTTGTGTTTATCACGCGCAAAGTGTCCGCCAAGGTTAAAGAGGAGACGGGTCCGCAGCTCATGTCCTTCCCGCACGTCATCCTGCGGGAAGCGATCGCGTTTCAAATTCTCACCATCGTTCTGGTCGGGCTGGCGCTCTTCTGGGACGCACCGCTGGAGCAACTGGCCAACCCGCTCCTGACCCCCAATCCCGCCAAGGCGCCGTGGTATTTTCTGGGGCTTCAGGAATTGCTCCACTACTTCCCGCCGCTCGTTGCCGGAGTTCTGCTGCCCACGCTGGTGGTGCTGGCGCTCGTCGTCATCCCTTACTTCGACGTGAATATTGAAGGCGAGCCGCTCTGGGCGCATCGCGGCCGACGACAGTTGCTGATCTATGGGGGAATCTTCGCCGCACTGTTTGTTTTGCTCGCCCTTTACGACGCGTGGACCGTGCTGGTTCCCACCGCGGTAATGGGAGCGCTCGGTCTGGTCCCTTATTTCCATCCCGCCAGCGACTCGCGATTCCAGAAATTCCTGGGGTCGCGGCCGCTGCCGTGGTGGGTAATGACCTGGTTTATCGTCGTCGCCCTGACGCTCACGGCGGTCGGGACTTTTTTCCGGGGGCCGGGTTGGTCATGGGTCTGGCCTTGGAGATGAAATGCCTGCTGAAGACATGGGAAAAGTCACAAAACGCCTGCGTGTGATCTTCGCGGTCTCGAGCGTGGTATTCCTCGCTGTCCTTGCCATCTCGCCGGTTCGCGACTACCTGAGCGCCTGGAGACGCTACGAGAGGGATTACGTCCGTTTCGCCGAGTCGCGACCGGATACCAAGCGCCTGTTGGCCGACTTTCATCCTGAGATCGATCAAATCTGGCTTCCGCAAATGCAAGTCGTCGATCGATGCACCACGTGCCATCAAGGCATCACGCGGCTCAGTCTCGCGGACGCTTCCGTGCCGCAACCCTTTCGCGCGCATCCGGCCATTCCTCACCGCGTGCGGGACTGGGGATGCGTGGTTTGCCATCGCGGCCAAGGTCTGGCGACGGAGGTTCGCGACGCGCATGAGACCACACTCGCCTGGGAGCAACCGATCTTGCCGGTCCGGTACATCCAGGCTTCTTGCGGGGTTTGCCATCGCTCCGAACTGCCCCAGACACCGCGCCTCGATCGCGGCCGCAAGGTTCTTGCCACGCTCAATTGCGTCGGCTGCCATCACCTGCAAGGAGTGGAGCGGCCCCCGATGCTGGCTCCTGACCTCACAAACATCGGAACCAAGGTCAGCCGTGCCTGGATCTATAAGTGGCTGAAAGACCCTCGCACCATCACCGCGAGCGATGGCAGCGTGCTCGTCAACGGCTACGTCAGTGAAGACGAGCCGCGCATGCCCAAGTTCCGGCTGAACGATAAGGAACTGCGCGCACTATCCGGTTACCTCAGCACGCTCGCAAGCGCACCCATTCCTCCCTACAAGTTCGATCCCAAGACAGTGGCGGCGTGGGAAAAACGGCCCGACCTGGTCGATCAAGGCGAGACACGCTTCCGGCAGATGTTCTGCACCACCTGTCATTCGCTGGCGGTCACGCGCGCTGGCGAGACCAAATTGATCGGTGGCGATATTGGGCCGGAACTCACCAAAGTGGGAAGCAAAGTGAATCCCGACTGGCTGGCCGCCTGGCTGCGCGATCCGCAATCGTATTTGCCCCACTCCCAGATGCCGCGCTATCAATGGTCCGACCAGGATCTCTATCTCATCTCGCAGTATATCCAGTCGAAGCTGACTGACCCCAGCCTGCTCAGCGATGCGCCCAAGTTGGAGGCGCCAAAGTCCGATGAGATCCAGCTTGGGCGGCGTTTATTCGCAGAAAAGGGTTGCTCCAGTTGCCATGTCATCAAGGGCATGTCGCCACAGACCGACTTCGGACCGGATTTGGCGAGTCTGGGCAGCAAGACCGTTTCGCAATTGGAATTCGGCAATTCGAAGATTCTCCGCACACCCGTCGCCTACATCGAAGCCAAGATTACCGATCCGGTGACAGTGAATGTGGCCGCACGCATGCCGCAGTATTCACTGGCACCCGGCGACCTGGATGCCCTTACCACGGTGCTCTTGAGCATGACGGGGAAATCCGCGACGGCCGGCTTGGAGGGTTTGATTCTCCCCGCCGCCCACCCGCAATTCCGCCCCGGCGGGACGTTCGGCGAACTTTACGAGCGTTACAAATGCTACGTCTGCCATCGGTTTAACGGTTACGGTGGAACGCTTGCGCCCGATCTGACCAACGAAGGCAGCCGCGCGCAGAAAAAGTGGATCGCCGAATTCTTGAAAAATCCTCAAACCTTGCGTCCCACCCTCACTTTCCGCATGCCGCAATTCAACATGACCGACGAAGAGGTTTCAGTCCTGGCGGATTACCTGAGCATGGCGATGCAGACTCCCGCGGTGAACCAGGCCAAGGCCGGTTCCCAACAATTCACGCCGCAACTGGCGAGTCTCGGCAAGGAACTTTATGAAGTGAAGTATCAGTGCCAGTCGTGCCACACCATCGGCTCGGCGGGTGGCTATGTTGGCCCCAATCTGACCAATGCCGGCAACTGGATCAACGCCGCGTGGGCCGAGGAATGGCTCAAGAACCCGCAGTCTCTACAGCCTGACGTGATCGAGCCCCATCGAGATTTTACTGACGAGGAGCGCACGGCCTTGACCGCCTATCTGATGACACTTAAACAGAGTGCCCCCACCCCTGCCGGCGGTTCGGCCGGGAGGGGCCAATGAAACTTCGACTGCCCAATACCGTTGTCGCGCCGGGCTTTAGCCCGGCACCGGTGTATATATCTTGCGGGCCGGGAATCGACACCGACCTTGGCGCTGGTAGATCCGTGCGTGCATCGGCCATCGCTGTGAATTCCCTTACCCTCGCCCCCTTGGGGGAGAGGGTGGATCGACGCGGCGTTTTCTCTAGCCGCGGCGAGACGGGTGAGGGGGTCAAAACCGTGCATTTGAATCGAACCATGCCCTTTGTCTTTGGAAGCTCGCCAGCTTCTACCCACGGGTTTTCCCCGTCGCGGAACCACATCAACCATTTGTTCCCGTCGCTGGGGAGTGGAGCGCCACACGCAGACCCCCTCACCCGTCCCACCCCGGCTGATGAATGCGCCGGTTGCGGTCCACCCTCTCCCCCAAGGGGGCGAGGGCTGAGATTTTCGATTGTGCGCTTTCAAAATGTTGAAACTCCACGTGCCGGGTTAAAGGCCGGCGCTACCACCAGTAGCGCAGCCACTCCTGGCCATGCACTCCTCGTCATACTTGCCCTCATCCTGATTACAGGTTCGGCCACTTCTTGCCGCCAAAACCACGCTGCGGCCGCGCCCGATCCCCTGGCGCGAGCTTACGACAGCGAGCCGGATTGGAACGACTCTTCGAAGACCATTCCGCTCAACTATCAGCAAGCCCAAGGTAAGCGCGTGTTCTATCAGTATTGTGTTTGGTGCCATGCGGATTCGACGCCCGCCGGCCCCTCAAACCGCTCAAACCTGAATCCCAACCCTCCGCTGGGCAACGATGGCGTCACGTTGAACGCGCTGAGTGACGATTTCATGCGCAACGTCATCACGCTCGGAGGAGCCGCGGCAGGAAAGTCAGCTTCCATGCCTCCGTGGGGAAAGACGCTCAGTCAAGACGACATCGACGCGGTTATCGCCTTTTACCGCGCCATCGCCCAACCGCCTTATCAGCCTCCGGCGCGGCCGGGGCCCAAGTATTCGGTGAGATAGAACGTATTTTGCAGGCAAAGGGGTCGAACCCTTCGACTCCACGTCAATCTGGCGTAGGGGCGGTTCGCGAACCGCCCTTACCTTTCATCGTCGCGATCCGTAGGTTTCAACTACGGCGAATGATTTTGCTCCCCATCGGGGAGATAAGGAGAGTCCCGTATGAAAAAAGTGCTGATTCCTTTGCTTGCGTCAGTTCCCGCGCTGTCTGTCGCCTTTCTAGCCACACTGAATCCGACCAGCGTACGAGCGGTTCCGAGCTACGCGCGCCAGACAGGGTTGCCGTGCAGTGGCTGCCACTACACACCTCCGGAGCTTAACCCCGCGGGACGCAAGTTCAAGCTCCTCGGTTACGTTGATAAGGATAAAGAGAAGAAAGGGGTCACGGACGATTCAACCAAGCGGCATGCCGGGCTGGATATTCTCTCCTCACTGCCCCTTTCCGCCATGTTTGAGACCTCATTGACTGCGACGAAAACCCCTCAGCCGGGGACTCAGAACGGCAGTTTTGAATTTCCTCAAGACGTGTCGGTGTTTCTTGCGGGGGCCTGGGCAGACCACGTCGGAAGTTTTCTGCAAATAACTTATGATGCCCAGGACGATCATTTCAGCATCGATAATACCGATATCCGCTACGCGAATAAGAGAAATGTTGGCGGCAAGGAGCTCGTTTACGGCGTAAACCTCAATAACAATCCGGGCGTCGAGGACCTTTGGAATTCTACGCCGGCATGGGGTTTCCCGTGGATCGCGAGCGATTCCGCACCGACTCCCACGGCCGCTCCCATCATTAGCGGCCCTCTGGCGCAGGACGTCGCGGGAATCGGTGGCTACGCCATGTGGGACAATCATTTGTATGCGGATGCAGCGATTTATCGCTCGGATCACGTGGGCGTTTCCCAGCCTAATCCCGGAAGCGGTGCCTACAACATCCGCGGGGTTGCCCCGTACTGGCGCGTCGCCTGGCAGCAATTAACACCGAAGACACAGTATGAAGTCGGCGCCTATGGAATGCACATGGCGTCCACCCCCGGCGCAGTCGTCGGCCTCGAGGACAAATACACGGATTATGCAGCGGACTTCCAGATTGATCGAACGTTGTTCAGGAAAGACGTGCTTTCGCTGCGCGGCACGTACATCCGCGAAAACTCAGCCTTGGCCGCAACCTATGCTGCGTTGGGAGCACAGCAGAGCAACCACCACTTGGACACAATCTTCACCAATGCCGAGTACCATTTCGGCAATCGTCTTTCTGGAACCGTCGGTTGGTTCGATACCGGTGGGACTGTCGACCCCTTGCTGTATGCACAGAGTGCGATAAGCGGCAGCGCCAATGGCAACCCTCGAGGCGCCGGTTACATCGCCAACTTTTCGTTTTTTCCCATGCAGAATATTCAGCTTGGCGTCCAATACACCGGGTATACCCGTTTCAACGGCGCCGCAACCGACTATGATGGTGCAGGTCGCAACGCGAGCGGAAATAATACCTGGTATCTGCTGGCGCGATTTATTTTCTGAACTACACCTAAGCCAGAGTCACATGATTTCTTCATGCAGCCATTGACCCCTAGTAGCGCCGACCTCCGCCTTGGAGGTCGGCGGCGCTGTCCTGGACTTTGACTTTCCCGGTTCTCGCAACAGAAGGGCCGCGGACCCTCGACCTCCGACCGCGTGATCAATCAGAATTGGGTGAGTCTTCCTTGGGCAGAGATTCGGATGCGCGGCGCGGAGGAAGGATGCCGCTAGCCCGGATTTCTCACCACGACTCTGGAAGGGCGGGGCTTTAGCCCCGCCGTTGCAAGGCCGTCCTGATTATTTCCAAGTCCCGCACCCCGCGCAGCTTGCAGCCGCAAGCTGCGCGGGGT
>Ga0182030_10014556_pt1 | contig 15508 bp, 18 predicted proteins | sample 812S3MmetaG_FD_121299 | JGI IMG/M metagenome (GOLD analysis project Ga0182030, IMG submission 121299) | Permafrost microbial communities from Stordalen Mire, Sweden - 812S3M metaG (Illumina Assembly) | ecosystem: Environmental > Terrestrial > Soil > Wetlands > Permafrost | place: Sweden... | reverse complement strand
GACCGCGTACCGCCGTGCGCGAGCTGATCCTCAACGACGTTGACGAAAGCCCACCGGGCGGACTGGTCAAAAAGCGCTAAAAGCTATGTCGAAAACCTGATTCGGGCGCTGGGAGCTGCCAACGTAGCCGTCCTGGGCATCTCTGGGTGGATGGGAGATGGTTAGTGCTGGTTATATGTCTTCCAGAGGTGTTGCAAGACAACGCAAATCACATGGTGTCCGACTGGGGGTCAAGTGGTCGCAGAGTCAAATCAGCCGAGCGACAGCCTTGCCAGCCGCAACTCCGAGGTATCGCTGGAGCGCCAACCTCTCGTCCCTTGCAGGCCGCCAGTCCAAACCCCCGTTGTGCCAATAGTGTGACAAGACGAGCTGACACAGTCCGACAAACCGTGGACACAGTAAGAACGAACCGCCTCTGAACTGGGCGTACGAAGACGCTATCGCACGATCCGAGATGCGAAAGACGGTAGAGCTCTGGTTTTACACACCAGCGGTCGGCGGTTCGATACCGTCCGCGCCCACCATGTCGGCGAGCTGGGCGGTGTCCCCATCTGGCGCCTGCCGCAGTCGTTCCTATTCGGCGAAACCAGCTGCCGCGCAATAATTTTGCAATTGCGGAGTGCGCAGTGCGCGCGGCTGGATTAGAGCGGCTCCAGGGCACGCTGTTGTTGGAAGGCGGCTCGCACGATCGCGCCCGCGGTCTGGAATACCGGCTTGTCGCGGTCGCCGGCCTGGACGGGTAGGTTGGCGGCGCAGCGCAACACCATGATGGCGAGCCCGCTGTGGGTCGTATACGAGACGATCAGCAGCTTGGCGCACGCGTGCGTGCCGGTGACGGTCATTACGTGTTGGTGTTTGTGTTCCCATCCCGGCCAGTTGAAGTCGGGTGGTCGTTGCAGCGGTGACCAGTTGACGTTGATGGAGGTGATCTCTCCGAGCAGGGGGGTCAGGACAGCGACGAGGTTTGGCAATTCATTGGTGATGCGGTCTGCGCGCGGCCACCAGGCGCCGTCGATGTCTTGGCCGAGCTCGCGAGCCACGGATACCCGCACGGGATTGGTTGAGCCGCGGCTTCTCAGCGGGCGAGTCACGGGAGATACCGCCAGTGGCGCAGGAAGCAATGTCGCGCCGTAGCTGGGGCCGCACAATCCACGGAGAGTTCCTTCACGGTTGGCATCGTCTGCGAGCGGGCGCACAGCAAACGGAGGAATCACATCGCCCGTGGCGTCATCTGCGCCGAAACGCGAAGAGACCGCCGCCGACAACGAAACGGCTCACGGTTAACGCTACGCCACCAGCATTGCGGTTCGGTGACGACCCGAGGGTGGGCGCGCTCAATAGGGTCGCAGTGTCGCTGGTACTGACGGCGGCGGCGCTCCTCAACGACACCGCGTCGGCGAAGAACGCGGCTCGCCGAGTAGCCTGGCAGTTACAACGGGGAAGATGGGTGGGTCATGGGCATACAAGACTGGTGCGACTTGCCCCAGATTCATCCGTCGAAGATCCGGGTCGGCGACATCATCGGGACGCTGAAGCCCTCTAAATCGCGTCTCACCGTCAAGATGATCAGTGGGCCGCAAACAAAGCCAGGGCGGTGGACATTTTTCGGCCGTGACGACACCGGCCGGCAGCACACGAGCACGTTCGGAGACGACGAGTTCGTTCGCAAGTACTCCTGACCCTGGGTAGCTCACTCCGATAGGTCGTCTGATGCGGTTCCGGCCAGCCGAGGCCGGGGCGACGGTGGCCGGGTTCAGACCGGGCGGCACTATGAATGCGTGAAGCCGTTTCGAATCGACGTTCCCGACGACGTTCTTGACGATCTGCGAGCACGTCTAGCGCGCACCCGATGGCCGGAGGTCGAATGCGTGGACGACTGGAGCCAAGGCATTCCGCTGGATTACACCCGGCAGCTGGCCGACTACTGGGCCAACGACTACGACTGGCGGTCTCGTGAGGCCGCGCTCAATCGCTTCGACCAATTCGTCACCGAAATCGACGGATTGGACATTCATTTCATTCACCAGCGCTCGCCGCACGAGAACGCCTTCCCGCTGGTGATCACGCATGGCTGGCCGGGTTCGATCGTGGAGTTCCACAAGGTGATTGAGCCGCTGACTAATCCGTCGTCCGGACGCGCCGAAGATGCCTTCCATGTCGTGTGCCCGTCGCTTCCGGGATATGGCTTCTCCGGCAAGCCCAGCCGTACCGGGTGGGGCGTGGAGAAGATCGCCGAGGCTTGGGAGACGCTGATGCAGCACCTCGGCTACGACCGCTACGGCGCCCAGGGCGGCGACTGGGGCGCGGCCGTCACCACACAGCTCGGGCGAATCGGTAGTGCCGGTGGGAACCATTGTGCGGCAATCCATCTCAACATGCCGATCGGCAGGCCGACGAAGGAATCGCTGGCCAATCCGAGCGAGGAGGAAAAGGCCGCCCTGGCCGCGCTGGCCGAGCATCGGAAAACGGGCACCGGTTATTCCAAGGAGCAGTCCACCCGGCCACAGACGTTGGGCTACGGGCTCGCCGATTCGCCGGTGGGGCAGATGGCGTGGATCGTCGAAAAGTTTTGGGCCTGGACGGACTGCGACGGTCACCCCGAAAACGCGCTGACCCGAGACGAGCTGCTCGACAACGTGATGGTGTATTGGGTGACCGGCACCGGGGCGTCCTCGGCCCGTCTTTACTGGGAGAGTTTCAGTTCCTGGGGGAACATGGACCGCGTCGAATTGCCCACTGGCATTGCCTCTTTCCCCGGGGAGGTGCTGGGCGCGCCGCGGACCTGGTGCGAACCGGTCTACAACATCGCCCACTGGACCGATATGCCGAAAGGCGGTCACTTCGCCGCATTCGAACAACCGGAGTTGTTCGTCGACGACGTCCGCGCGTTCTTTGCAACAGTGCGCTGAGTCCGTCAGCCAGGCGGGGCGAAGAACTCCAAGGCAACACCGTCGGGGTCGCGAAAACTCAGTCCCGACCCGTACGGCGCATCCACGATGCCGCCGTGCGCGATGCCCAGCTCGCCCAGCCGCGTGACCCAATTCTCCAACTCGCTGCGGCTGGCGCAGCCGAAGCCGACGTGATCCAGGCCGACCCGCAGCTCGCTGAATTCCTCGCCGGGGGCTGGGCGGTCATGCTGATGGATGCCGAAGACCGTGCCGCCATCCAGCAGCCACACAAGATGCCGGAAGCCGGCCTCGGTGTGCTCGTCGAGCACCGGGTCGGCGCCGAAAAGGCGGCGATACCAGGGTCCGCTGACTTCGAGGTCGCGCACCGTGACCGCGACGTGGTTGATCGCTGGGAAAGTCATGGCCTGACTTTACGCGCCGGGCTAAGCATGGGTCCCGTCTAGACGATCCGCCAGCCGCGTCGGGCTCGAAACCGTATGTCCCACAGGTAAAGCTGATAACCGAAGATCCAGGCGCGGTGCGGAATCACCCGATCAGCCAAGCGCAGGGCGGACACCAGCCGCTCGAATCGGCGCTGCTGGCGCTCCGACCAGTCGAGCTGCATCATCGACCGAAACTCCGGGGCCAAGAACCCCGTCGTGGCGAACAGGTTGAACGGTCCCGCCAGCGCTCGAAGCGGCCACGGCAGGAACGCGACCGACGCCACCCCGAGCAGATGCTCGCGGACCGGCGGGTCGATACGCAGCTCCTCGAGCGAGCGCTTCCAATACTCGTCGAACGCGACCCGGTCCGGCGGCCACATCCGCTCGGCCACTTGCAGTGTGGTGCCCAATCGTTTGGCGTCGCGATAGACCGCTTCGGCGGTGGCGTCGTCGAGCGGGCCGTAGAGAAACTCGTGCTGGTCAACGAAGTAGCGGTACAGGCAGGCGGCCACCCACAGCTGCAACTTGGGGTCAAAGGCGTTGTAGGACAACGGACTCGACGACCTGGACCGCACTTGCCGGTGTGCGACGTCGACGGCATCGCGGATCAGCGCCCGGTCGGATTCGGTCCCGATGGTGGCGACCGCGAGATAGGTGCCGGTGGTGCGGGCCCGCTTGAACGGATGCTTGTAGACGTTGCCGCTGTCCACCGGGCTTTCCAACACGCCGTACCCGACACCGGGCAGTGACAGCTGCATGATCACGTTGGCGGCCGGCAGCAACGTCGCGGCCGGGTTCAACAGATCGGCGACCCTGGTTGCGCGCCGCTTCATCGGCACCATGAGATCGAGTAGATCACTTATGAGACGCTGCCGGAGTGTTTGTGACGACACGGCAAGCCAGGATCGTCGGCGTGCTGGGTGGCTATCTGGCCGACCTCGCGCTGAGCGACCCGAAACGGGGCCACCCGGTCGCGGTATTCGGCCGGGCGGCCGCCGGGCTGGAGCGGGTCACCTACCGGGATGCCAGGGTCAGCGGGGCGCTGCACGTGGGCCTTGCGGTCGGCGCGGTGGGCCTACTCGGGACGGTCATCCAGCGGGCCGCCGCACGCCGGGGCAGGCTGTGGTCGGTCGCGGCCACCGCCGCGGCCACCTGGGCGTCGTTGGGCGGCACCTCCTTGGCGCGTACCGGCCGACAGATGGCGGCGCTGCTGGACCGCGACGACGTGGAAGCGGCGCGGCGGCTGCTGCCGTCGCTGTGCGGACGCGATCCGGCCCGACTCGACGGCTCCGGCTTGACCCGCGCGGCGCTGGAATCGGTGGCGGAGAACACCTCCGACGCACAGGTGGCCCCGTTACTTTGGGCGGCAGTAGGGGGGACGCCCGCGGTGCTGGGGTACCGGGCCGTCAACACCCTGGATGCGATGATCGGGCACCGTTCGCCACGGTATGCCCGATTCGGTTGGGCTGCAGCACGATTAGATGATCTGGCCAACTACGTCGGCGCCCGGGTGACCGCGATGCTGGTGGCGGCTTGCGCGCCGGTGGTCGGCGGATCGCCGTCGGATGCGTTGCGGACCTGGCGTCGGGATGCGGGTCGCCATCCCAGTCCCAACGCCGGCGTCGTGGAGGCGGCCTTCGCGGGGGCGCTGGGCGTGCGGCTCGGTGGGCCGACCCAATACCTCCATGAGCTGCAGATCCGGCCCACTCTGGGCGACGGCCCGGCGCCTTCGGTGGCCGACCTGCGCCGCGCGGTGGCGCTGTCGCGGGCGGTGCAGGCGGCCGCGGCGCTGCTGGCAGTGTTCTCGACCGTGCGCTAGCAGCGCACACTCACTGCCGGCGGCCGTAACGGTCGGCGATTTTCTCCTCGGCGGTCATCGGAGTTTCGGGAGCCGGCGCGTGTTGGCGCGCTTGGCGTTCAAGGCGGCGAGCCCGGATCTCGGAGTAAGCGAAATAGCCCAGTCCGATGGGCGCCAGGATGCCGAACGAAATCCACTGGATGCCGTAGGACAAAAACGGCCCAGCGTCCAGATGCGGCACATCGATCACGCCGAGTCCACCGGGTTGGCCCTCGACCAGTTGCAGATAGGATCCGGCGAGCGGAATTTTGGTCAGCGCCGAAACCTGTTCGGTGTTCACGGAATACACCTGTTCAAAACCGTCTCGGGAGAACGGGTCCTTGTTCGGCACGGTGGGCTCGGAGTCGCGCAGGCGCGCAGTGAGGGTGACCGTTTCCTGCGGGGGACGGGCGATCGGCGGGACGTGGGAGCCTGGCTCGGGCCGTACGTAACCACGGTCGACGAGAACGGTTGGCCCGTCGTCGACGGCAAATGGCGCCAGCACCTCAAAAGCCTGATCTGAATCCACGACTCGCAGCCGTGCCAGCACCTGAACGTCGGGCAGGTAATGCCCGGTCGCCGTGACCCGACGCCATTGTGCGTCCGGAGCTGACGAGTCCTGCTGTGGCAGCAAGGTTTTCAGTGGAACGGGGGCAGTGTTGAGGGAATATTCGATCTGCTGGTTTTGCCGCGATGTCCTGGAGTTCTTTCCCAGCTGCCACGGCGCGAGCACCATGAAGCACAAGTAGGTGAAGGCGATGACCACCAGGATCAGCGCTATCCAGCCTGGCCGCAGCAGAAACGACAGGCGACGCATCAACCGTGTCCGTTCTGCGCCAACTGCTCGTCGACCCACTCGTGCAGACCCGGCAGGGCGGCCTCGATGACGGTGAAAACCTCCTCGAAGTCGGCATTGTCGCCGTAGTAAGGGTCATCGACGTCGAGCGCATGGGCGGCCGAGCGCGGATCGAACGACCGCAGCATCCGGATCCGGTCTCCGTCGACGCCCAACTGTTGCAACTGCCGAAGGTGGTTGCGGCCCAAGGCGATTACCAGATCAGCAGCCAAGTGGTCGTCGTCGACTTGTGCGGCGCGGTGATCGGTGGAGTACCCATGGGCGCGCAGAACCCGCGCTGCGCGCTCGTCGGCGCCGCTGCCGACATGCCAGTTGCCGGTGCCCGCACTGGTTACCCGCACGGCGTGCTCGAGACCACGCTCGCGGAGCTGGTCGGCAAACATCTTCTCAGCCATCGGCGAACGGCAGATGTTTCCGGTACAGACGAACGTCACGTGGAGCTCAGACACCCAACGCCCTCCGCAGCTCGTCGATGGTCGCGGCGTGCGTCACGCTGGTAACGCTGAACCCGTCCGCGAAGTCGGCTTGTCCATAGCCCCAGCCGACCACCACCGTGTCGATACCGTGCGCGGCGGCGCCGTGCACGTCGTGGCTGCGGTCGCCGACCATCAGCACCCGCTCGGGCAGCGGACGCAGCTGGGCCAGGGCGTGGCCCAGCACCTCCTCCTTGCTCTTACGGGAGCCGTCCGGGCTGGCACCGGCGATGACCTCGAAATGTTGGTCGAGTTCGAAATGGGCCAGGATGCGCTCTGCCGTCGGCTCCAGCTTGGAGGTGGCCACGGCCAGCCGCACCCCGGTGCCCCGCAAGTCGGCCAGCAAAGTCTCGATCCCGTCGAACAAGGTGTTCATCGCCCAGCCCCGATCGCCGTAGTCGGCCCGATACGCCGCGATCGCCTCGTCGGTGAACTCGCCGAGCTCCATCGCGCGAAAGGTGTCCTCCATCGGCGGGCCGATGATCTGGGCGGCCAAATCACCCTCGGGCACGGTCGCGCCGATGTGGCTGAGCGCATGCAGAAAGCTGGCGAGGATCCCTTCGGCGGAGTCGGTCAGGGTGCCGTCGAGATCGAAGATCACCAGCTGCGGCGTCGCGCCATCGGCTGAGACTGTGCCTGTCACCCCACCATTGTCGTTGATGGGGTATTGCGCGGCGCCAACGGTGTGGCCAGCAATGCGCCGGGTTCATTTCTGGGGGATTCTTACTGTGGCTGGCAAACGTCTTCTGGCATAGCGTTTTGGCAGCGGCGGGCACTCTGGAAGCAACCACCATGACCGATAGCATCGTTACCGCCTGGGAGCAGGCGGAAATCGAAAGAGCCAACGCCTCTGGTCTGACTCCAGTGGTATTCGTGCACGGTCTATGGCCGCTTTCCAGCAGTTGGCAACGCTGGCGCGATCTATTCGAAGCCAATGGCTACACGACCATAGCTCCCGGCTGGCCCGACGATCCGGCTACCCTGCAGGAAGCGTTCGAACATCCAGAAGTGTTCGCGCACAAGAAGGTTCAAGCCGTCACCAATCACTACCTGAGCGCCATCAAGGCGCTGACGAAGAAACCGGCGGTAGTTGGTCATTCCTTCGGCGGATTGATAGTGCAGAAAATCGCCGGTTCCGGAGTGTCCGCGGCGACGGTGACCATTGACAATGCGCCGTTCAGAGGTGTTCTGCCGCTGCCGATCTCGTCGCTGAAATCGTCGTTTCCGGTGCTGGGAAATCCGGCCAACTACGGCAAGGCGATCGCGCTGACCCTCGAACAGTTCAAGTACGGCTGGGCTAACAATCTCGACGACACCGAAGCCAAGGAACTTTATGAAACCTTCCATGTGCCGGCGCCGGGCTTGCCGCTGTTTCAGGCGGCGGTGTCGAATTTCAACCCGGTCAGCGAGACCCGGGTGGACTCCAAGAATCCCAGTCGCGAGCCACTGTTGGTAATCGCGGGCGAAAACGACCACACCATACCGTTGGCGATTACCGAGGCCACCTTCAAAATCCAGTCCAAGCACAACTCGGGCGTCACCGAGATCGAGCGAATTCCCGGTCGGGGTCACTCCCTGGTCATCGACAACGGGTGGAAAGAGGTCGCCGACGTCGCGGTGAAGTTCGTTCAGCGCTTCACCTGATTTCGCCCCGCGGCCACGTCCGGGGGCCGCCGACGATTTGCTGCAGGCGCAGCGCGCCCAGGCTATGCTCCGTTGACCACGGGGCTCTGAAGGGTGACAAACGCATGCGCGGATTTGCCGTCGGAGTCGCCGTCGCTGCTGTCGCGACCCTCGTTGTTGCGTGCGGCGGCAGCAAGGGGAGCGGGCCCGCCGCGTCGACCACGAGCACCACGACGACCACGACGACGTCGTCGAAGCCTCCGATCGCGCAGGCCGCGCTGTCGAATCTGTTGCTCACGCCGGCCGAGGTCGACGGCGTGCTGGGCGTCACCGGGACGGCGAGCAAGGACAAGATCGACAAGCTGCAGGACGACTCGACTAATACGTCGGGACCGCCGGGGTGGAAATTTCCCGACGAGTGCGTCTACGCCAAGGGTCCCGCCGGTGCCCCCGTATACGCGGGCAGCGGCAACACCGCGGTCAGCGGCGAGATGGACGCCACCTCCCTGGGAAACGACCAGGACATCATGTTGGGCCAGGTGGTGGTGTTGTTCCCCTCCGCCAAAGAGGCGAATGACTTCTTCGCCACGTCCGCCCAGCGCTGGCCTGCCTGTGCGGACCGTCAAATCACCGCGCCCGCCAGCCCGGACGGACCGCAGACGACATATCAGGTCGGCCCCTTCTCCAACGCCAACGGAATTTTGAGCGTTACGCAGACAACGACCATGAGCCTGAGTGGCCAGCCCCCGCCGATGGTCCTCACGGTCCAGCGGGCGCTGACGGCGCGCAACAATGTCGTCGTCGATGTCGTCATGATGCGCAAAGACCCGGCGGACTTCGGCGTCAAGGTCGCAGCTCAGATCGCCGGCAAAATCGACAAGCAGCAGTAGCCTCACCGGGCCGTGCCCGGGCCTGCCAGCGGCGCACTAGTGTTTCACGGATGGCGAGTCTGGACCCGAGCGTGCTTGCCGCGGCGCGCTATCACGGTGACCAGGCCGTCGGGCCCGGCATGCTGGACTTCGCCGTCAACGTGCGTCATGGGCGACCGCCGGACTGGCTGATACAGCGGCTGGCCGCCCGGCTGCCGGATCTGGCGGGTTATCCCAGTGCGCAGGACCAGCGCCGGGCGCAAGACGCGGTCGCGCAGCGACACGGTCGAGCCCGCGACGAGGTGGTGCCGCTGGCCGGCGCCGCCGAAGGATTCGCTTTATTGCCCAACCTGCGTCCGTCGCGGGCGGCGCTCATCGCGCCGTCGTTCACCGAGCCGGCCGTCGCGCTGAGCGCGGCCGGGGTGCCGGTGCACCATGTCGTGCTCGAGCCGCCCTTCGCGCTCGATGAGGCCCTGTGCATGGTGCCGGAGGACGCCGACTTGGTGGTCGTGGGCAATCCGACCAATCCCACGTCCGTGTTGCACACCCGTGAGCAGCTGCTGGCATTACGGCGGTCGGGGCGAATTGTGGTGGTCGACGAGGCTTTCGCGGATTCGGTTCCCGGCGAGCCGGAGTCGTTGGCCGGTGTTTCGCTGCCCGACGTGCTGGTGCTGCGCAGTCTGACCAAGACGTGGTCGTTGGCAGGATTGCGGGTGGGCTACGCGCTTGGCTCGCCAGAGGTGTTGGCGCGATTGACCGCCCAGCGCGCGCACTGGCCGGTGGGCACGCTGCAGCTGACCGCGATCGAGACGTGTTGTGCCGCTGACGCCGTCGCCGAGGCCGCCGCCGACGCCGTACGGCTGGCCGAGTTGCGCACGGAGATGGTGGTCGGTTTGGCGTCGGTGGGCGCCGACGTCGTCGCCGGCCAAGCCCCGTTTGTCCTGTTCCGTTCGCCGGACGCCGTTCAAATACGAAAAACCCTGCAAGAAAAGGAAATTGCCATCCGTCCCTGTGATACCTTCGCCGGCCTGGACGAGCGGTATCTACGCGCCACAGTCCGCCGGGAGTGGCCGCTGCTGGTGCAAGCCATCTCGGAGGTTTCGATGTGCGCGAGCAAGGGGGGCCATCGGTGAGTGTGCGGCTATTCGACGTCATCGAGGTGCTGGACGAGGCCTATCCGCCGCAGCTTGCGCAATCGTGGGATTCGGTCGGCCTGGTGTGCGGGGACCCCGACGATGTGCTGGATTCGGTGACCGTAGCCGTCGATGCCACGCCGGCAGTCGTCGACGAGGTTCCCGAGGACGGCCTGTTGCTGGCGCATCACCCATTGCTGTTACGCGGCGTCGATACCGTCGCGGCCAGCACTCCCAAGGGTGCGCTGGTGCACCGTCTGATCCGAACCGGGCGTTCGCTTTTCACCGCGCACACCAACGCCGACTCGGCATCACCCGGCGTCTCCGACGCGCTCGCACACGCCCTTGGCCTCACCGTCGAAGCCGTGCTCGAGCCGGTCTCAGGCGCGGCCGATCTGGACAAGTGGGTCATCTACGTGCCACGTGAGAACGCAGAAGCGGTGCGGGCGGCGGTGTTTGATGCCGGCGCCGGCCACTTCGGTGACTATTCGCACTGCAGCTGGAGCGTCACCGGAATCGGGCAGTTTTTGCCACACAAAGGGGCAACGCCGGCGGTGGGCAGTGTTGGCAACGTCGAGCGGGTGTACGAAGACCGGTTCGAAGTTGTCGCACCCGCACGACTTCGGGCCGATGTCCTATCGGCGATGCGTACCGCTCATCCTTACGAAGAGCCTGCCTTCGACATCTTTGCGTTGATTTCCCCGCCCAGCGACGCCGGGCTGGGCCGCGTCGGTGTGCTACCGCAACCGGAACCGTTGCGCGCGTTCGTCTCTCGCGTTGGCGCTGCGCTTCCGCGGACGTCCTGGGGGGTGCGCGCCGCTGGCGATCCCGACATGGCAGTCTCGCGAGTCGCGGTCTGTGGCGGCGCCGGGGATTCACTGCTGACCACCGCGGCCCGGGCGGGTGTGCAGGCCTATGTCACGGCCGATCTGCGCCACCACCCGGCCGATGAGCATCGCCGGGCTTCGGAGGTGGCTCTGATCGACGTCGCGCACTGGGCCAGCGAATTCCCCTGGTGCGACCAGGCCGCCAATGTGCTGCGGTCCCATTTTGGCGCCGCACTGCCGGTGCGCGTGTCCGCTCTGCGCACCGACCCGTGGAACCTTGGCAATTGTAGCGGTGGAGAAGAGTCATGAAAGCTGAAGTAACACAGCAACGTTCGCTCCTGGAGTTGTCAGATCTGGATGCTGAGCTGTCCCGGATCGCGCATCGGGCCACGCACCTGCCGCAGCGCGAGGCCGTTGAGCAGATGCAAACGGAATACACCGCCGCCAACGACCGGCTGGCCGCGGTTCGAATCGCGGTAGAGGACTTGAACACCCAGGTGTCGCGGTTTGAGTCCGAGATCGAGGCGGTGCGCCAGCGCGAAGATCGGGACCGATCATTGCTGCAGTCCGGGGCGACCGATGCCAAGCAGTTGTCGGACCTGCAGCATGAACTCGAAACACTGGAACGCCGTCAGGCCAGTCTGGAAGACTCGCTGCTGGAAGTCATGGAGCGCCGAGAGGAACTACAAAGCCAGCTCACCACCGAGCTGGGGGCCATCGAGGCGCTGCAGGCGGATCTGGCCACCGCGCAGCAGGCCCTGGATGCCGCATGTGCCGAAGTCGATCAGGCCCGCGAATCGCAATCGTCGCGGCGTGACGCATTGTCCGCGACACTGGATCCCGATTTGTCGGCCCTCTACGAACGGCAGCGCGCCGGGGGAGGGCCGGGGGCCGGACGACTGCTGGGACACCGGTGCGGCGCCTGCCGGATCGAGATCGGCCGGGGCGAAATGTCCCGCATCTCGGCGGCCGCGGAAGACGAGCTGGTGCGCTGCCCGGAGTGCGGCGCGATCCTGCTGCGAGTCAAGGGCCTCGACTAGTGAAGGTTGTCATCGAGGCCGACGGCGGATCCCGCGGCAATCCCGGCCCGGCCGGCTATGGCGCGGTGGTGCGCTCAGCGGAGCGCTCAACTGTGCTCGCCGAGTCCAAGCAAGCTATCGGCAGGGCGACCAATAACGTTGCCGAATACCTTGGTCTGATAGCCGGTTTGGAGGAAGCGGTCGTGCTCGGGGCCACCGAGGTCCAGGTCTTCATGGATTCCAAGCTGGTGGTGGAGCAGATGTCCGGGCGGTGGAAAGTCAAGCACCCTGATCTGGCGGAGCTGCACGCGCAGGCCCGCGCGCTGGCATCGCGGTTCGACTGGATCCGCTACGAGTGGATCCCGCGGGCCCGCAACTCCCATGCCGATCGATTGGCCAACGAGGCGATGGACGCGGCAGCTGATATCGATGATCTCGTCGAGAAATCCACAACGCCGGTTACCGAGCCCGCGAAAACGGTTGCGGCGCAATCATCGCCCGGGTGGAGCGGAGCGCGCGGTGTACCCACCAGGCTGTTGTTGCTACGTCATGGTCAGACCGAGTTGTCGGTGCATCGGCGGTATTCGGGACGGGGCAATCCCGAGCTGACCGAATTGGGCCGGGGCCAGGCAGCGGCAGCGGCGGGGTATCTGGCGCAGCGCGGCGGGATCTCCGCGGTGGTGTCCTCGCCGTTGCAACGTGCCTACGACACTGCCACGGTAGCTGCCAAGGCGCTGGGCTTGGACGTGGTTGTGGACGACGACTTGATCGAGACCGACTTCGGAGCGTGGGAGGGATTGACGTTCACCGAGGCCGCCGAGCGTGATCCCGACGTGCACCGCCGCTGGCTACGCGACACCCGCACCAGGCCGCCGGGCGGGGAAAGTTTCGACCAAGCGCTCGACCGGGTGCACCGGGCGCGGGAACGAATCATCGCGGCCCATCAAGGCACGACGGTGCTGGTGGTATCGCACGTCACCCCGATCAAGATGCTGTTGCGGCTCGCCCTGGACGCCGGTCCGGGCATCCTGTACCGGTTGCATCTCGACCTGGCGTCGCTGAGCATCGCCGAATTCTATTCCGACGGAGCATCTTCGGTGCGACTGGTGAACCAAACCGACTATCTGTGAAGCGTGCGTCGCCGAAGTGGTGATTCAGGCCGCGTCGTGAAAGATCAGCCCCATGGCGTACCGCTCGCCGGAACGGATGGTCGATACGCCGTGGCGCACCGGCGCGGCAGACCAGCCGCGGGTCGTTTGCACCGGCCGATCGCGGGTGGTGAACACAAAGCCGTGTCCGTGCGGCAATTGCATTGCGATCCCGCGGGATTGGGCCCGGTATCGTTGCTCGACGAGCAGAAATTCACCGCCGGTGTAGGTGTCGGGGTCGCTGAGGTTGATCACCACTTGGAGCGGAAACACCAACTCCCCGTACAGATCTTGATGAAGCGCATTCCAATCGTTGGTGCCGTACTTCAGCATCAGGGCGGTGGACCTGGTCTGGCCGACGGCATGGCACGCGGCCAGCCACTCATCGAGGTCATCCGGCCACGGCGTGTTCCGGCCCAGCTTGGTCCACCAGTCGCGGGCTATCGGTAGCAGCTTGGGATACAGCGCCTGTTTGAGCTCTTCGATCGGCTCGGGATAGGGCGCATGGAAGTACCGATACTGCCCGGCGCCGTACCGCTTCGGCGCCATGTCCACCGTCGACCGGAACAGCTGGTCGTCGGCGTAGAGCTTGCGTAGCCGTGCGGCTTCGCCGGGTGTGACCAGCTGCGGGAGCAGCGCCCCGCCGTATTCGTTGAGACCGTCAGCGACGGCCTCCCAATCGCCGGAGCCGACGCGCTTTTCCCACCGGGACATCACCCGGACAGGATAATTGCCTGCTCCGGACAGTTCTGCTCGCCGGTTTTGGCCTGCGGCTCGAGGTCAGCGGAGACGTCCTCGACAAGGAGGACGCAGTGACCGACCTCGTCGGCATCGAAGACGTCCGGAGCCAGGCTGTAGCAGCGCCCGTGCCCGACGCAGCGGTCGGCGTCGACGGCGACGTGCGTCATGGCTTAAGCACCAGAGGTCACCGGGAAGATCAGCGGAAGCGACTCCACGGATCGCAACGCGGCGGTGTAGGTCAGCTGGGTGCCGGGCTTGATCTCGTAATCGGGTATGCGCCGGTGAAATTCGCGCAATGCCACCCGCAGCTCCATGCGTGCCAGATGGGATCCGAGGCAGCGGTGCGGTCCTCCGCCGAACGCGCGATGCCGATTCGGGCTGCGCCGGAAGTCCACCAGGTCCGGATCGGGAAATTCGGCGGGGTCAGTATTGGCTGCGCCGAGTAACGGGCTGACCCGCTCACCCTTGGTGATCGGGCATCCGCCCACCTCCGTGTCTTGCATGGCGACTCGGGCGACGCCGGGTACCGGTGTCTCCCAACGCAACAACTCCTCAATCGCATGCGGCAGGATATCGGGCTCGGAGACGAGTTGGTGCCGGTGATCGGGGTGTCGGGCCAGGTAGACGAAGAAGCAGTCGAGCGAGTCGGTGACGGTGTCCAGCCCCGCGATGAGGAACAGGAAGCAGATGTCGAGCATCTCCTCGCGCGACAATGCCCGACCCTCACTTTCCACCTTCGCGTCGATCAGCGACGACAGCACATCGTCCCGTGGGCCCGCGATGTGGTCGTCGATGGCGCGCTCGAAGTAGTCGTAAATCTGTTGCGCCACCGGCGCCGACGCGTCGTGCCGGTTGTTGAAGCCATCGGCCCCCTCCGGGCGGATCACCCCGTCCTTCCACTCCAGGAACTGATCGAGGTCGTCCAGCGGCAGACCCAGCAACTGCAGAAAAACGGTGCACGGCAGCGGTACCGCGAATTCCTCGTGAAAGTCACACTCGCCCCGATCGGCGAACCGGTCGATCGCCTCGTTCACCAGCTCGGCGACGAGTGGTTCCCGTCGGGCCATCTCCCGTGGAGTGAACAACGGGTCGAGGATCCGGCGGTACTTGGCGTGCTCGGGGGGATCGACCTGCAGCGGAATCAGCGGGCGGATGTTGCCCAGATCGACCGCGTCCATGTTCGACGAGAACAGCTCTGTGTGCTTGAGCGCCATCTCGATGTCGGAAAGGCGACTCAGAACCACCGCCGCCGGCGACCGGAACACCGGGGTCGATTCACGCAGCGCCTTGTACATCGGCTGCGGCTCAGCGAGACCCGTTGCCGCGTGATCGACGTACCCATCGGTTTCTGTCATCTCGACAGCGTGACACCAGCCTCCGTATTTTTCCAATGATTGAATTGATTGGCCAATAGACGACCCGCTCGGTAATGCCGCTGGCCAGGAGTTTGCCGGGCGGGTACCGTGTTCCTGCGGACGAGTTGGCCGGGCGGCCGCGGCTCGTACCGGACCGAAAGGCCCGGTGCCGGGTCGAGGAAAGTCCGGACTTCACAGAGCAGGGTGATTGCTAACAGCAATCCGAGGCGACTCGCGGGAAAGTGCCACAGAAAACAAACCGCCACCCTCGCGGTGGTAAGGGTGAAACGGTGCGG
>Ga0182030_10014555_pt1 | contig 15509 bp, 12 predicted proteins | sample 812S3MmetaG_FD_121299 | JGI IMG/M metagenome (GOLD analysis project Ga0182030, IMG submission 121299) | Permafrost microbial communities from Stordalen Mire, Sweden - 812S3M metaG (Illumina Assembly) | ecosystem: Environmental > Terrestrial > Soil > Wetlands > Permafrost | place: Sweden... | reverse complement strand
GAGAAAACACGCGGAAGCCGGGGTAGGCCAGCGGATGAAAATACCATACGAAGTCCCTTTCTTTGAGTAGCTTGTGTCGCGCTTGGGTAATTGCGGGGAACTGGCTTCGAGCGACTCATAATCCGTTGGTTGCAGGTTCAAATCCTGCAGGGCCCACCATGCGCAGCGCCGGAAAGCCGCGTGCAGCGCCGCGTCACCTTATACACTGGAGAACGAAAGGATCCCCGATGCTTTTCGGTCGCCGCAGCGGCCTGTTCTCAGCGGCGTTTGTTCTGCTGGCAGGCGTGGGCCTGGCGCAGCGATTCGGCGGCCTGAATTTCGAAGGTCACGATGAAGGGCCGGACCCCGTCTTCCCCGCCAAAGGCGAGTTCCATTTCATCCGCGTCGAGTACACCGATCTACCCGAGTTCCATCGATTCTTCGGCTTCGCGTCCCGCAGCGGGCGGGGCGACGGCTGGTGGCTCGTCGACTGGCCGGATGCCGACAACCACTTCTCCACGGGCGTGCAGCGGCTGACACGCGTCGAAACGGGCGCTCCCCTCCACATGAGCCTGACCGACGACCGGCTCTTCGACAACCCGTGGATCTACGCCACACAGACCGGCTGGTGGGGACTGAACAGCGCGGAAATTGCGCGGCTCAAAGAGTATCTGCTGCGCGGCGGCTTCCTGATGGTCGACGACTTCTGGGGGCCGGATCCGGAGCAGTATGAAATCTTCAGGGAAACCATGGCGCGCGTGATGCCGAACAAACCGATTTCGGATATCGGGATGAGCGACTCTGTGATGCACGTTCTCTACGACATCCAGGAGAAAGATCTCTCGTTCATCCCAGGCACGCGGCACCTGCGGCGGGGAGCGGGCGGGACGGTGGTGGTGCAGCAACCCGCAGGCACGCAACCGGCGTGGCGCGCCATGTACGACGACCGGAACCGGATGGTGGTCGCGGTGAATTACAACACCGATATCGGCGATGCCTGGGAGTACGCCGACGCGCCCGAATACCCTGAGCACATGACTGCTCTGGCGTACCGCTACGGTATCAACTATCTGGTCTACTCAATGACCCACTGAGAAGGCTTCTGACAAGCGCTTCTTGCCGCTCCCTTACGGACCCAGACGGTACCCCGGTTCTGAAAAGCATGTGAACCGCGCGGCAGCCTGCTAAGCCGGGACTTTCTCGGAAGGAAACACGTGGCCCCTGTCGGCCCGGCGGGTGCGACCGACACTGTGCAACCGGTTCGTCACCTTGGTCCGATACATTCTCTCGTCGGCTTTTGAAAGCAGGGTATCGATGTCGGCTCCATCATCGGGCGCGATACTGATACCGCAACTGGCGCCAACCGACAGGGCGGAGCCCTCAAACAGAATCGGCTCTTTGATCGACTGCAGCAGCAGATCGGCAAGGCGGCCGGCTTCGTCGCGGTCGCTCACTCCCGGCAGGATGATCACGAACTCATCGCCGCCTATGCGCGCCGCATAATCCGTGCGCCTGATTCCGCGGGCAATGCAGCGCGACACCGCCCAAAGGACTCTGTCTCCGGCCGCATGGCCGTGCTCATCGTTGACTTCCTTAAAGTGATCGAGATCGAGATAGAGAACGGCAAGCGATGTTCCGCCGGATTTCGCGCGGAGGATCTGAGCGCCGGCGCGGTCGTAGAGCGACGCGCGGTTCAGCAGCTTTGTCAGAGAGTCGTACTGCGCGCGGAAAGACAGCTGGTCGTACAGTCCGCGGCGCTCCACGGCAAGCGTGGCGTACTGACTCCACGATTCCAGCAGGTACTCATCGATCTGGCCGACAGCCTCCTGAGCGGCAGTCTCGCCGGCGAGGAACGAAACGATCAGCCCGGTAGGCCTCGAATGCCGCAGAATGGGCACCGCGCGGTACGACCGGTACGGGAAATCCGCGGATTTCGCGAGGAATTCCTGCCATTCGGCACAGTCGGAAAAAGACCGGGCGGGCTCCGGATGTATCGCCTGCCGAATGGAAGCAGTGTCGATACGGTCGAGAACGGCGGCCAGCGGTTCACCCAGCCCGGAATGGACCGTTATGGGCAAAGCGTCCGGGAACTGGATCCGGATCGAGCACACCGACTGCGGAACATGGCTGCTGATGGCGCATGCCATCGTCTGCGCAATCTCCGGCAAGGGCTGGTCTTTTGCCACCATCTCAAGAATGATGGTGCGGTCCTGCTCCAGTCTCTCTGCCTGCCGGGCCGCGAAGGCGGCAGCCTCGGCCTCTGCGCGCGCCTTTTGCGACGCCGCAAGCATCTGTCTCTCCTGGGTGATATCGATCATTGCGCCCGTCGCCCGCGCCGGGGGAACGGTCGACATTTCAAACCGCCAGTGGCTGCGCACCCATCGGAAATCTCCATCCGGCAGCAGCAGGCGAAACTCGTGCTGCATGGTTCCTTCGCGCGCGTTCTGCGGGTCCAGCACCCTGCGGAATTCGGGCAGATCGTCAGGATGAATGGCGGACTCAAATTCCTGTCTGCTCAGGGTCGCCTGATCGTCGGACCGCTCCATCAGGCGCGCCAGCCGCCCCGAGATGGTGAAGGCCTTATTGGTAAAGTCGGCCTCCCAGATACCGAAGCGGGCTACTCTCTCGGCAAGGATCAGGCGCTTTTGGGCGTCAGACAGCGCCCTCTGCGCGCGCGTACGTTCAATCGCATTGCCAGCCAGCTGCGCGGCCACCCGAGCCATACGCAGCTCTTCCTGCCGAGGACTGGCCGGGTAGCCGTGGTAAATCGCAAACGTCCCCAGAACCCGGCTCCGCGAGTCCCGCACCGGCTGACTCCAGCACGAACGCAGACCGTGGCTCAGGACGAACTCGCGCGCCATGGCAAACTTCGGATCGGTCGCGATGTCGGTAACCACCACCGTCTGGTTCAGGGAGGCCGCCGTGCCGCATGCGCCGACGCCGGGCCCGATCTCGAGGCGGACCAGAGCACTCCGGTAATCCCACGGGAGACTCGGCCCGGAGGCTATCGTAAGGTATTGTCCGGACTCCTCATCCAGCAGCATCACACTGCAAAGCGCTCCCGGCGAGATGCGTTCAATGGCGGTATTCAAAGTATCCAGGACTTCTTCAATGGGAGCGCCCTCGGCGATCAGCTCCAGCATTCGGCGTTCCTGTTCGATTACCAGGGACGAGTTCGCCAGATCCTCACGCTCGCGCAGGCTTTCGCGCAGACGCCGCTTTACCCTGACCAGGGCAACAGTGGCGAATATCGCCGCTGCCAGAAGCAAGGCCCCGACGCTAAGTACCAGTACCAACATCCGTCTGGATTCTAATCGGCCGAATCGAGGCAAAACTATAGGGCCGGGCGATTTTTCTGCGGCAGGTTTTACTCTCGCCTCCCGACCCCGCACCCTCCACTTCCGCAATCCGGTAGCATGAATTTATGAAGATGCGTCTACTGGCCACCGCTCTGGCGGCGGTGTGCTCGCTGCAGGCGGCCGAAACTGTCTCAGGCGCAAAGACTTACGCGCTGGTGGTGGGCATCTCGCAGTATGCGAAACTGCCCCGCGATAACTGGCTGCAGTATCCGGATGCCGATGCGAAAGCCCTGAGCGCTCTTCTTTCGAGCCCGCGCGGCGGGTCGGTTCCGGCCGACCAGATGTTGGTGCTTACCAACGAGCAGGCCACGACCGCCGCTATCCGGGCCGCCCTGCAGGAGTTTCTGAAAACGAAGCCAAATAAGGACGACACAGTCTACGTCCTGATCGCCGGGCACGGCACCGTGGACGACACTGGCGCCTATATCCTGACCTACGACAGTGATCCGAACAATCTCAAAGGCAGCGCGCTTCCCATGGCGGAACTGCATTCTCTGGTGGAGCAGTCGCTCACGCAGACAGGCCACGTGATCCTGCTCGCGGATGTCTGCCGCGCCGCGACTATCGCCGGGCAGAAGACAGCGGCGATCGGCGATGCCGTAAACCGGATCGGCGAGGCGCCCGGCGAGCTGCTTGGTTTAATGGCGGCCCGGCCGAGGGAGCTTTCGATCGAAGGTCCGGAATTCGGCGGCGGCCACGGCGCGTTCAGCTGGTCGGTGATGCGGGGCCTCGAGGGCGAAGCGGACACCGATCACGACGGCTTCGTCACCATCGGCGAACTGATCGATTTCGTCACCGCCGACGTGCCGAAGCTCACCCGGAATAAACAGCATCCCCGCGATTTCGGAAGCGCCGAGAACAGCACGAAGCTGACAGACCTGTCGAAGCCGGGTGTGAAGCTGAACTGATCAGGCGCGCGCGGAAAGCGGATCGCCCGGCAGAGGTCCGAGACAAATCCTGTTTTTCGGGGTGCGTGCGAAAGTGCGGGGGTGCTCTTTCATCTGCTCGAAGAAAGGCTCGAGAGTCCGCAGGTAGTGTTCCCGGCTGCTGCGGACGTGTTCGCGCATGGCCTCGCCCGCCGCGGCCGGATCTCCCTCCGCCAGAGTTTTCACCAGAATTTCGTGGCGGGCTGAAATGCCGGAAACGGGCGGCCGCATGGTGCAGAGCCATGTCGAAGCCAGGGCGCAGGTACGGCTGATGGCATCGGTCAAAGCCTCACAGCGGGCGCACTGGGAAATGCGGCAGTGCAGCCTCGCGTGGAGTGCGAGATAGGTGTGCCGCTCGCTTTCCGACTGCAGAAAAAGCGCATCCACGCGGGTGGCCAGTTGGATCAGCTCGTCTCGTTCCTCGCGGGTGGCTTTCTCCGCGAAGAGGATGGAGGCCTGTACTTCGAGGGCCTCGCGAACTGTGTAGTGTCCTTCCACCGCGGCGCGAGTTGGAACGCGCACTCTGGTGCCTGCGCGCGGCCGGCTTTCGAGCAGGCCTTCGTGTTCCAGCCGGAGCAGGGCTTCGGAAACCGGCAGAAAACTCATGCCGAGTTCGGATGCGATCTTGCGCCGGGAGATTACCTGACCAGCCGCGAGTTGGCCGCGGATAATCCTGTCCCGCACCACGAGGTACGCTTCATCGGCGAGTCCCTCCGGGCAATCCTGGGCGCGATCTGTGGTACGTCCCACAGCCATGTCTCAGTGTAGACGCGCGAGGACGCCATTTCCGCAGAAATTTTTATCAAAAATTAGTGATGCGGGACGGACCTGCCTTACGGACCCAGAGGGCACCCCGGTTCGGAAAAGAGGGTGCTGATTCCACAGGGGTTACTGAGCCGCGCGCGTCGCTAGATGATTCCAATCATCTTCCAGTAGAAATACCCGGCGATGCCCGCGACAATTGCCGAGAAGGCATAGACCGTGGCGATGCGGAACAGTTGCACACGGTCGAAGCCCTGGCGGCCGGTGATGCCCTCGGTCATCGCGATCCAGAAGTTCGTATACGGGAGCCAGAACGGCGCGGAGCAAAGCAGGAGCGGGGCCGTCAGGATCAGCGGGGGAATGCCGGCCTTCTGCAAAGGCGCCACGAGTGGGAGGAACACCAGCGGCAAAGCGATGAAGGCGGTGGGATCGAGGAAGCGGAGCGCCAGCATGACGAGCGAAAGCACAACCAGGAGCAGGATCGGCGTCGCGACCATGGCCTGCACATGCGGCACCATCAGACCGGCCATCCAGTCTGTGATCCTGTATTCCGGAATGACGTTCTGCAGGCTGAATATGCCGCCGAGGAACAGCATGAGCGTCCACGAAATACCGGTGGCGATTTCGGAGTCGCGAATAATCCCCAGCAGCGTCAGCGCGGCGAGACCGAACATCCCGACCATGAACGAAGGCAGCTTAGTGGTTACCCAGAGCACGATCGACGCGCCCACGACGAGCGCGGTGATCACTTCGGGCAGCTTAAACCCGCCCAGCGCGGCCAACCCTTTACGGGCGAATTCGCGCGAGGCATGGAGCGGTTGCTCCGGCTTCAGGAGCAGCGGATTAAGTATCAGGATGAGTCCGCACAGGATGATGGTGGGCAATGTCATCACCTGCGCGTAAGACCCCTGGGACAGCGGCACGTGCGCGGCGCCGAACATCTTGATCACCACGGGCCCGTTCAGCGAGCCGAGCTCAAAGGCCAGTCCGGGACACACCGCCATCTCGACCACGGTGATCATGATCAAAGCAGTTCCCCGGCTGCGCGGCGCAAGGCCGAGCGACTGTACCAGAGCCCACGCGATGGGCGCCATGATGGCGGTGCGCACCGTCATGGACGGAATGCCCATGGCGAGCAGGAGCCCGATGACGAAGAAGGCGCTCAGAATCCCGCCGTAGGTGCCGGGAAACAGCGACAGGATGTAATACGAAATCCGCTCCGCGAGGCCGGTTTTCCGCATTGCGAAGCCGTAGTAGAGCACCGTCAGCAGAATCCAGAATGCCGGGTCCGCGTAGCCGCTGAAGGCGCCGGTGACTGTGCCGTTCGCCACTCCGAGGGGCCGCACGCCGGAGGCGATCATCAGGGCCATCATCAGGATGGACGCCACGCCGTTGTTCATGACGTCCGTCGCCCACACGACGACGGTAAACGCGAGGATGGCCAGCACGACCTGCGCGGGATGCGTCAGGCCCTGCGGGGTGGGCGCATACGCGATGCCCAGACCGATCACCGCCGCGATCAGCAGGGGGATCCACTTAATCTTCGGGAAACCGGTGGCCTCCGCGGCCGGGGGCGACGCGGGGCGCGAGACGCTTGATGTGCTCATGAAGATGGCAGTTTATCGCAACCCGCTGGTCTTCGGAGACGATCGGCGCCAAAGCGGGATGCGGAGCCGGTGATTCTCCACACGCTCGGCAGGTTTCCCGCCGGGAATGCCGCCCGGCTCGACCTGCATGGAGTCTAATGATGGTAAGACGAATGACGGGAGAAAAAGCGTTTTCACGTAAGCTCACCGCGCACGTGAAAGCAGCCGGTTGAGCGTCCAAGCTGAGTCCAAAGTTGTTGGACAAAGTGCTCAGCGCGATGCCGCGAATCGCCAATCCGAACGTCCTGATCGGCTTCGAGACGGCCGACGACGCCGGAGTGTATCGTCTGCGCGACGACCTTGCGCTGGTGCAGACTGTCGACTTCTTTACGCCGATTGTCGACGATCCGTTCACCTTCGGCGCGATCGCGGCGGCCAATTCGCTGAGCGACATCTATGCGATGGGCGGCACACCGGTTTCGGCGCTGTCCGTGGTGGCGTTCCCGGGCGATGGCGACCCCGAAGTGCTCGAGGCGATTCTGCGCGGCGGTGTCGAAAAGATGCGTGAAGCCGGATGCGCGGTGCTGGGCGGACACAGTGTTTCAGATCCCGAAATCAAGTTCGGTTACGCGGTGACGGGTACCATTCATCCCGACCGCATCAAACCCAACAGCGGCGCGCGGGCGGGCGATGCCCTGGTGTTCACCAAAGCGCTCGGCACAGGCGCGATCGCGACGGCGCTCAAGCGCGGCATCGCACAGACGGCGTGGGTGGAGGGCGCAGTGGATTCGATGCTGACGCTGAATCGGGCAGCTTGCGAGGCAATGCTTGAGTTCGAGGTACACGGCTGCACCGATGTCACGGGCTTCGGGTTTCTGGGTCATGCGCGCGAGATGGCGGTGGCGAGCCAGGTGACTCTGGAAATCGAAACCTCGCGTATCCGCCTGCTTCCCGGCGCTCTGGAATGCGTGAGGGCAGGCGCGAAGCCGGGCGGCCTTGCGAACAATCGCGAGTTCGTCTCGGGCGCAGTCGAGCCGGCGAGTTCGATCGACCCCGCATGGCTCGATCTACTCTACGATCCACAGACCTCGGGCGGTCTTCTGATCGCTCTCCCCGAAGCCGATGCCGACGCGCTTGAAGCGCGGCTGCCGGGCGCCGTCCACGTGGGCCGGGTGCTGGCGCGCGACAATAAACCGATCAGACTTTTATGACAAACGACCCGGTCATCGTCGCTCTCGACTTCGAATCCGCCGCCGAGGCGGACGGCCTTGTCGTATCGCTGGGCGACGCCGCCGGTTTCTACAAAGTCGGCATGGAGCTTTATGCCGCGGCGGGAATGAACTACGTGCGCAGCCTGATCGACCGCGGCAAGCGCGTGTTCCTCGATATGAAGTATTACGACATCGGCGAAACCGTGCGGCGCGCGACTGCGGTGGCGGCGCGCTCGGGCGCAGAGTTCCTCACGATTCACGCCGTCGGCCAGGTGATGCGGGCGGCGATGGACGGCCGCGGGGATTCGAAAATGAAGCTGCTGGCGGTGACGGTGCTCACCAGCTTCGACCAGTCCGACGTCCACGAACTGGGCTACGACTGTGGTCTCGCCGATCTGGTTCGCCAGCGCGTCGATCTCGCGATGGAGACGGGAGTGGACGGTCTCATCGGATCGCCGCTCGAAGCCCGCACGATCCGCGCGCAGGCCGGTTCGAAGGCGATTCTGGTGACACCCGGGGTGCGCTCACGCGGGGCGGCGAGCGGCGATCAGAAGCGTGTCGCCACGCCGGCCGAAGCCGTGCGCGAGGGCGCGGACTACGTCGTCATCGGCCGCCAGGTCACACGGGCGGCGAACCCGCGCGGGGCGCTGGAGGCGATCCACGCGGAGCTTCAGGAAGCCGCGCAGCATGCCTGAGCAACGAGCCTGATTCGATCCGAAGCGCCTGTGCAGCATATCGAATTCTTCCTCGCGCACTACGGCTACTTCGCGATATTCGGCTTTCTGATGCTGGGGATCGTGGGCCCGCTGATTCCGGACGAAACGATTCTGGTGCTTTCCGGCGTTGCCGTGCACCGCGGCGAACTCGGCCTGATTACGACGGTGGCATGCGCGTTCGCGGGCAGTTTTTGTGGCATCACGGTGAGCTACGTACTGGGCCGCACCGGCGCGGTCTACGCACTGGAACGCTATGAGCCGCTGCAGCGCTGGGTGGGCCGCCATCTGCCGCAGGTGGAAAAGTGGTTCGAGCGCTACGGCAAGTGGACGCTCTTCTTCGGCTACTTCATCGCCGGCGCGCGCCACTTCACGGCGCTGGCCGCGGGCATTAGCAAGGTGCGGGTCCGGACATTCATGGTCTACGCGTACCCCGGCGGCTTCATCTGGGTAGCGAGTTTTATCGCGATCGGCTACTATCTGGGCGCGGAGTGGGAGAGGCTTTCGCGCAGCCTGAACCGGGGCGCGCTGATTGCGGTGGGGATCGTGGCGGCGATCGGCGTCGGAGGATGGTTGCTGGGGCGCCGGGACCAGAGTGGCAGCGGCAAAAACGGCATTTGAAGAAACAAGCCATTCGGGGGCAGGGGATTGTGGGGGCAAACCCTGCGTGCACGTAAAGACTCGGGCGCAAATAGAGGTTAACTTGCGGAAGCTGGATTAATCCGGCTTCGGTGTGCGCGCAAGACTTCGATTCGCACGATCAAAGCAACTTCCGAAGATCTGTCTGGAGGATGGGGGTGCGCCTGAATGTGAACGTTTGTGCGCCGCTCCCTCACGGTCACGGTTCTGAAAGTCTTTCCGGGGGGATTACTGCTGTTCCCAGACGCCCGGCATGATCGGGAGGTAATACCATTTTGCGGTCGTCGGAGGGTCCGTGGACACGTTCAGTTCAGCCCAGCCGCCCTGTACCGCTTTTACCGTCGCTGTAAACGTGAGAGTGCTCGGAATCGTCCATGTAGTGAATTTCCAGGTGGAACCAGGCACGAATCCATCGGGCACGGCGGACGGCGGATCGTTGGTCACATAAACGGGCAAAGGAGACGCGACCCCGACCTGCGCCAGCGAAGCCGGGACCGAATTGCGCTGCGCCCGTATCGTGTCCGGCCGAACAAGGGCGCCGATTAATACGGCAACGGCTGCCACCAGAATGATCGTCCGCTGCGGAATGGAGAGTTTTGATGTGATCGCACGCATACAACCACGGTACATTCAAACGCAGTACATTCAAACAAGCGCAGTACTTTCCATCAGCGATGAAAACCGGCTTTAATTGCAGGGCTTTCGTACTTCTTATCGTGGTGATCGGCACGCTGGGCGCGCAGTCGCGGCGATCGCAGGAACGGACTGCGGCATCCTTTGACTACTATGTGCTCGCGCTTTCCTGGGTGCCGGAGTTCTGCTCACAGGCTGACGCCGCGGCGCGCAACCCACAGGAGTGTACGGCTGGCCGGATGCCCGGATTCGCCGTGCATGGACTTTGGCCGCAACTGGACGCGGGACGGGGTCCGGAATCGTGCGGGCGGGCGAACCGGGTGCCGAAGTCCGTGGTCGATTATGTCATTCGGTATATGCCATCGCCTGGTCTGATTCAACACGAATGGGCGGCGCACGGGACTTGCACCGGTCTGACGGCGGGCGAATACTTCGGGGCTGTTGTCGAGGCGCGCGCGGCGGTGCAGATTCCGGTGCAGTTTGCCTCCATCGACGGTGAAAAGCGGGAGACTCCGCAGCAGATCGAGTCCCAGTTTGCCGCGGCCAATCCGTTATTCCCGCGCGAGGCGTTTCGTACTTCGTGCGCGCGTGGCGAACTGCAGGAAGTGCGCGTTTGTTTTGATAAAGATCGGAAGCCGCGGGCATGCACGGCAAGTGCAGGCGAGTGCCCCGTTTCCGCCATCGGAATTCGGCCGCCTTTGTAGCCGGCCGGGTGAGTTCTGAGCGACCAGGGCAGAGCGGCGCGAGTATTACACAAAGCTTACGAAGCGCGGGCGGGACAACTGTTAGGTTTGAGACAGGACTCGATGAACAGTCAACCTCTGCCTTCCGGGAAGCCAACTGGTGTCAACTGGACCAGCGTGATTGCCTTCGGCATTTTTCACGCAGGAGCGATAGCGGCGTTTTTCTTCTTCAGCTGGCCGGCCGTGATTACGGCACTGGTGCTTTACTGGGTTTCTCTGAGCTTTGGAATCGGCATGGGATATCACAGGCTGCTGACGCACCGGTCCTACAAAGTGCCGAAGGGGCTCGAGTACTTCCTGGCGGTCTGCGGCACGCTGGCGCTGGAGGGCGGGCCGATCGCGTGGGTGGCGACGCATCGGATTCATCATCAGTTTTCGGATAAAGAGGGCGATCCGCATACGCCGCGCGACGGGAAGTGGTGGTCGCATCTCATCTGGATGCTGGTGGGCGAGGCGAGCAACGCGAACGAAGCGGACATGAAGAAGTATGCGCCGGATCTGAGGAAAGACCCGTTTCTCCGCTGGCTGACGAAGTATCATTACGTGCCGCTGGCGATTTCCGGGATCCTGCTGCTGGCGTTCGGCGGACTGCCGTTCCTGATGTGGGGCATGTTCATGCGCGTGACGCTGGGCTATCACGCGACGTGGATGGTGAATTCACTGACGCATTTCCGTGGCAGTCGGCGTTTTGCGACGAATGACGACTCGCGAAATAACGGACTGGTGGCGCTGGTGACATTCGGCGAGGGCTGGCACAACAATCATCACGCGCATCCGACATCGGCGCGGCACGGGCTGGCATGGTTTGAACTGGACATGACGTGGATGATGATCTGGGTGCTGAGGCACCTCGGGATTGCGAAGTCGGTGCGGGTGGCGGGACTGTAAGCAGCCGCTGGTGCAGGTCGATCCGCCTTTTAGCAGGCTGCTTGAAAAAGCTCTTTTCGTTGCCGCTTGCTGACGAGCGCGGTTCAGTAACCTCTGCGGAATCAGCACTGGCTTCGCTTACTGCAAGGTAACGAGAGGGCCGGGCGGAGTCTGAACGCCGTTCACGGTAGCCACAAGAGGTTGGTCACCACTGGGCGCGGCGGGGACGGTGACATTGATCTGGTAAAGCCCCGCCATCATCATTCCGGACCAGGTGACATTGGCCTGTACGCCGCCAATGGTAATGGTGACCTTGTCGAGAGTGGGCGCGGAGCCGGTGAATGGCTGCCCTGCGGGTACGGCGGGAACCGTGGGGCCGAAGCCGACACCGTACAGCGCAAGGGTCTCGCCGGCCTTCACGGGGCGGGTGGCGAAAGAGAACGTATTGGTCGGGCCTGCAAGATCGTAACTTCCACCGCCATAGGCGCCGGTCCCGTTCGGCGTGGCAATTTCCGCGGCTACGTGCCTGGCATCGCCGAGGAGGTTGAATGAGGGACCCTGCGGGGCGAGTGTCACGGTGGACGTCCCGGTTCCGGTTGCTGTCGTGACCGCGACGCTGACTGTGCCTGTCACGACATCGCCGGGGACCTGCAGGTTGATCTGCGTTGGGCTGACTGTCCAGAGATAAGCCGGCTTGTTGTCGATGGTGACGCTGGTGCCGCCCAGTGATTCAGGGAAATCATTGTTCCATAGAAAAGTACCGGCGGCGAGTTCGAACCCGTAGATGGAGACAAACGAACCCGATTGGATGGTCGGAACGGAACTATAGATCGGGACCGTACCATTGGGAGTGATGGTGGGTGCGGTGCCCTGCGTCAGAACACGAACGCGGCTGTTCTGGCTGTCGGCAATGTAGACGCTTCCGGCGGAACCCACTGCAACACCCAGCGGAGAATTCAAGCCGGCGCTGGTGGCGGGGCCGTGATCGCCGTAGAAGCCACCGGTTGTGCTTCCCGCAATGGTGGTGATGACGCCGTTTGAGACCTTGCGGACGCGGTTGTTTCCGGTGTCGGCGATATAGAGATTGCCGGCGGAATCCACGGCAGTGCCCCAGGGACCGTTCAACTGGCCGCTGGTGGCCGGACCGCCGTCGCCGCCGAAGCCGGCGAACCCTCCATTCGGGCCGCTTCCCGCCACAGTATTGATGATCGCGTGCGAGACCTCGCGGACCCGATTGTTATCGTAGTCGGAAATGTAGAGGTTGCCGGCGGAGTCCACTGTGACGCTGGTCGGGGTACTCAACTGGGCGTCGGTGGCAGGACCGCCGTCGCCGCTGAAGCCGCCATAACCCCTGCCGCCCGGAATCCCGTTGCTCGGAGCCAGAATGCCATTGCCCGCCACAGTCGTGATCAAGCCGTTTGTAGAAACCTTGCGAACGCGGCCGTTGTCGGAGTCGGCGATGTAGAGGTTGCCGGCGGCGTCCACGGCGACCCCCGTCGGATTGTTCAACTGAGCGCTGGTGGCTGGACCGCCGTCGCCGCTGAAGCCCTGCATGCCGTTTCCCGCCACGGTGGTGATGACGCCGTTCGATACCTTGCGGACGCTGCTGTTGTGCGAGTCGGCGATATACAGATTGCCGGCGGAATCCAGCGCAATGCCGATGGGATAGTTCAACTCGGCACTGGTGGCCGGGCCAGTGTCCCCGGTATAGCCGAAGGTCCCGTTCCCGGCGACGGTGGTGATGACACCACCGGAAACCTTGTGGACGCGGTCGGTGCCGCTGTCGGCGAAGTAGAGGTTTCCGGCGGTGTCCGTGGCAACGCCGACAGGTTGGTTTAGCAACGCGCTGATGGCCGGGCCGTTGTTTCCGCTGTAGACGGGCGGCGGCTGCCCGGTTCCGGCCAGAGTGGTGATAACGCCGCCCGAGACTTTGCGAATGCGGTTACCGGAGAGGTCGCTGAGGTAGAGGTTACCTGACGGGTCCAGCGCGACTCTGAAGGGGGCCAGTTTGGCGCGGGTGGCCGAGCCATCGCTGAGGGAAGCTCCGCCGCCAGCCACCGTATTGATCACGCCGTTTGAGACTTCGCGGATACGGCCGTTGTAGAAGTCGGCGATATAGAGATTGCCGGCGGAGTCAACCGCAACCCCGCTCGGATCGTACAACTGGGCAGCCGTGGCCGGACCGCCATCGCCGCCAAAGCCGCCGTAGGGAGGCAGACCTGGGCCCAGAATCGGCGCTGTACCGGTTGGAGGCGCGCCGCCCGCGACGGTCGTGATGACGCCATTCGATACCTCGCGGATGCGGTTGTTGTAAGAATCGGCGATGTACAGGTTGCCGGCGGAATCGATCGCCACGGCGCTGGGATTGTAGAGGTGCGCGCCGGCAGCCGGGCCGTGGTCGCCGCTGTAGCCCTGGGCGCCGTTCCCGGCCACGGTGGTGATAATCCCGTTCGAGACTTTGCGGATGCGCTGATTGCCGGTGTCGACGATGTAAAGATCGCCGGCTGTGTCCACGGCGACGTTAGATGGACCGGCCAGTTGGGCGCTGGTGGCCGGACCGCCATCGCCGCTGAAACCCGGTGTCCCGTTTCCCGCCACGGTGGTGATGACGCCGTTTGAGACTTTGCGGATGCGGGAGTTGGCGGAGTCGGCGATGTACAGATTGCCGACCGAGTCTCGCGCGAGACCCAGCGGGGTATTGAATGCGGCGCTGGTGGCGAGGCCGTCGTCGCCGCTGAAGCCCGCGGTCCCGTTCCCGGCTACGAGGGTGAGGATGCCGGTGGCGGCGGCCAGGCGCAGGACGAAGTAGCCGTAGTAGCCGTTCGTGAAAAATACGCTGCTTGTCGAATCGACGGCAAGTCCATACGGCGGGCTGAGACCGGCCGAGGTGGCGGGGAAATTCAATGGCGCGGGGGGACTGCTGCCGGCGAAGGTCGCGATGGTGTACGTCTGGGCGGAGGCGATACAGGAAGTTGCGAGGGCGAGGATAACGGCGGGCTGCAGGCGCATCATTAGTCCCACCCTAACTATCTTGACGGGCTCGTGTCCCGCAATTGTTGCTTTGCAGCAAAACAATTGTGAATTAAAATCCAGCGTGTTGCCGGGCGATGCTGCAACCAGCCCTTGTTCAGGGTACCTGGTGTTGTGTTTCCGAAGTTCCTTCACCATCCCCGGATACAGGCCGGTGAGCGTTGCAAGCGGCCAGCGGGGTTAACAACCCCGCTGCAGGATGCCATCCCGCCCCACATCACCCAAGAGACTTCAGAGACACAACACTAGCTGCCTTTCCGCAGCAGTTGTTTGGCGATCGTTACGCGCTGCATATTGCTGGTGCCCTCGTAAATCCGGCCGATTTTCGCATCGCGGTACAGCTTCTCGACCGGATAATCTTTCGTGAATCCGACGCCGCCGAATATCTCCACCGCGCGCGACGCCGTGCGCTCCGCCACCTGCGACGCGTAGTACTTGCACATGGCGGCCTCCGTCAGAAACGGCCGCCCCGCATCGTGCAGCCGCGCCGCGTTGTACACCAGCAGACGCGTGGCTTCGACCTCCACGGCCATCTCCGCAAGCTCTAGTTGCACGCCCTGAAATTCCGCGATGGCCTGGCCGAACTGCTTGCGCTGCTGCGCGTACGCGAGCGCATGATCGAGCGCGCTCTGTGCCAGACCCAGCATTTGCGCCCCGATACCGATGCGGCCTTCGTTGAGAGTTTCAATCGCAACCTTGTAGCCCTTGCCGACCTCGCCCACTACGTTCTCCGCCGGGACGCGGCAGTTATCCAGAATCAGCTCGCAGGTAGACGACGCGCGAATCCCCAGCTTGTCTTCTTTTTTCCCGACGGCGAACCCCGCGAATTCGCGCTCGATCAGGAACGCCGTGATGCCCTTGTAGCCGAGCGCCGGGTCTATCGTTGCGAACACCAGAAACAATCCGGCTTCAGCCGCGTTCGTGATCCAGAGCTTGCGGCCTGTGATGGCCCACTCATCTCCATCGCGCGTGGCCCTTGTCGTAAGCGCAAACGCATCCGAGCCGGAGCCCGCTTCGGACAGCGCGTAACTGGCCGTCGTATCCTTCGACGCCCGCGGCAG
>Ga0182030_10014554_pt1 | contig 15509 bp, 15 predicted proteins | sample 812S3MmetaG_FD_121299 | JGI IMG/M metagenome (GOLD analysis project Ga0182030, IMG submission 121299) | Permafrost microbial communities from Stordalen Mire, Sweden - 812S3M metaG (Illumina Assembly) | ecosystem: Environmental > Terrestrial > Soil > Wetlands > Permafrost | place: Sweden... | reverse complement strand
CGGTGAAGGGCACGACCGTGTGCATCGTCTCGGGGGGGAACAACGACGTGAGCCGCTATGCCGAGGTCGTCGAGCGCTCGCTGCTGTACGAGGGCCTGCGCCACTACTTCCTCGTGACGTTCTCGCAGGAACCGGGATCGCTCCGCCGGTTCCTCGACGACGTCCTGGTCGCCGGTGAGGACATCGTCGCCTTCGAGTACGTGAAGAAGAACAACCGGGAGACGGGCCCCGCGCTGGTGGGGATCGAGCTCGAGCGGGCATCCGACCTGCGGGGCCTGGTCGAGCGCATGGATGCCAGCCCGCTCGACGTGGAGGCGGTCCCGCCCGGCTCACCCCTGTTCGCGTTCCTCCTGTAGCCGACCGCAGCGTTCCGGCCCATCCCCCGGTCGGTGCCAGCGTGCCCGTCACGGGCGCCCACGGGTGGCCACCGTCGATGGGTGGTGAACGGTGCGCCGAACAGTCACTACGATCGCGTGGATGCTCGACAACTTCCAGGAAATTCGGGCAGAGAGTTCGCGCTTCAGCGCCGCCCTCAACGGCGCGGACCTGACAGCACCGGTGCCCTCCTGCCCGGAATGGACGATCCGCGACCTGGCCGGGCACCTGGGCGGAGTCCAGCGGTTCTGGGCCGACAACGTGACCGTGGGCGACCCGGACCGGCCACCCCGCACGGCGGACTCGGCGCTTCCGGACGTCGACGACCTCGTCCCGTGGATGGGGGAGGGGACCGACCGGCTGCTGGCGGCACTCGAACAGACCTCGACCGAGGCGCCCTGTTGGACCTGGTGGGGTGAGCCCCGGACCTGTGGTGCCGTCGCCCGTCATCAGGTGCAGGAGGCCGCCGTCCACCGCTGGGATCTGGAGAACGCCCTCGGGAGTGCCACCCCTCTGGTACCCGCGGTGGCTGACGACGGCGTCAGCGACTTCCTCGAGATCGTGGTCGGCTCGGCGACGAACACCCTGTTGGGCTCGGTTTCGCTGCGCGCCGACGACACCGGCGGCGAGTGGATCCTGGGTGACCAGCGCGGACCTTACGCGGTGGTCCGGGCCAGCGCCTCGGACCTCGTCCTGCTCCTCTACGGCCGGCTGCCCCGCACCGGGGTGGCAGTCGAGGGCGATCCCAACCTGTTCCACGAGCTACTCGACCTGGTGGACACCGAGTAAGTCGCCCCGACTCGCCAGGAGGCCCCGACCAGGGTGGATCGCCTCAGCCCGCCGGGACCGAGCGGACGAACTCCACGATCGAACGGGCGAAGGCCGGATCGCTGACTGCGGTGAGATGGTCCCCGCTGATCACCTTGGCCACGGCTCCCGGAATGCGGGCCGCCAATCCCTCGGGTGACCCGACCAGGGTGTCGGCGTCGCCGGTGATGACCAGGGTCGGGACCCTGATGGCACCGAGATCGGCCCGGCCGCCGAGGGGGGCTCGCTGGATGGCCGCCAGGGCCAGTCGATCGGCCCCGGTGGCGTCGGCGAAGATCCGGAACGCCCTGGCGCCGGGGTCTGCGACCGTTGCCGGGTCCTCCGCCTCGAGTGCCCGGGCGATGGCCTCGCTGTTCGCTGGGCGCGGCTCGCCCCCCAGCCGGTCTCCGATGCCGCCGAGGACGAGGGAGCGGGACCGGGGCTCGAGCGGGACGAGCCGCGACGAGACCAAGGACCCCATGGAGTACCCCACGACGTCGACACGGTCGATGGTCAACTCGTCGAGCAGCGACTGGATGTCGAGGACCATGGCATCGCCGCCGTACGCCGCGGGGTCGTGGGGCTTGGACGACCGCCCGTGACCCCGGGCGTCGGGCGCCAGCACCCGGCGACCCGACGCCACCAGTGCGTCCACGACGCCGGGCGCCACCCAGTTGAGGCGGTGGTCGGCGGCGAAGCCGTGCGACAGGAGGACCACCGGGCCGCGACCGACGTCCAGGTAGGCGATGTCGGTCCCGTCGAACGAGGTGAACCGTTCCATGTCGCCGGACCTCATGCCGGGGGCCGCGTCGTATGGCCCGGGGATCCGCCCACCTCGTGCAGCTCGATGGCATTCCCCGCCGGGTCGTCGATGAAGGTCTGGCGGTTGGGTCCCGAGGCGACCGGGTCGGCTACCTCGATGCCCCTGGCCCGGAGCTCGTGCACGACCGCGTCCAGGTCGCCGACCTGGACGGCGAAGTGTTGGCCCAGGTTGCGGGGGACGGGCGCCTCGACCAGATGGACCTGTTGGGTTCCGAGGTCGATCCACGCTCCCTCCACGCCGAAGTCGGGGCGATCGGAGCGGAGTGTGCCTCCGAGCACCGAGGTGTAGAAGTCCACGCATTCCCCCACGCCGGTGACGTTGATGGCGACGTGGTGGATGGCGAGGGGTTCCATGGCTGGCTCCTACGGGTTCGACGGGGTCTCGGGAATGCCGGCGGCCGGCGTGGCACCGGAGGAGAAGACCAAGTTCTTGGCGATCAGCGTGCCGTTACCGATGACCTGGTCGAAACCACCTGTCGAGTCACCGGACTTGGTGTAGGCGGTCGAGTAGTGCCCACTGAACCCGGGGATGTCCTCTCGGAACAGCTGATAGGGCAGCCGACCGGCACGCTGCTCGGCCCCCAGCGCGTAGAGCTCCGGGTCGATGTCGCCCACCCGTCCTCCGGCCACCTGAACCATGAGGGCCACCGTCCCGGCGAAGTCGGGTGCGGAGGCGCTGGTGCCGATCACGCCGATGGGCCTGCCGGCGAAGATCTCCACATCGCTGCTGTCCTGGGGGATGCACGCCGGTGTCGATTCGATGTTCGGACACCCCTGGCACGATCGGGCGATCCCACCGGGGCACCCGCCCATGTGGAGTGCGATGTCGGGAACGCTGCGACCGCCCCCGACGCCGATCGCCCGCTGGAACCTGGGAGCGGGGAAGACGCTGCTGATTCCGCCTCCGGATCCCCAGTAGCCACCGCTGACGTCCTTGCCGACGCCATCGGGATCGTAGGGTCCCAACGGGTCACCGACGGCGTTCTCGCTCACGTAGCTGCTGTTCAGGGATCGCTTGGCGTGAGCGGTCACGAGGTCGGTCCCGCCGACGGCGATCACGTGCGGGGAGCTCGCCGGGAAGCCCACGCCCGGGATGAACCTGGCTTTCGTCGCGCCCGACGCGAAGTAGTCGGGGGTGGTACAGCCGAGCGATCCGTCGTCGCCCGAGGAGAAGACGGTGGTGATCCCCTGGGAGTCCGCCTGCATGAAGAGGTCGTCCTCGGCCCGCAGGATGCCGGTCAAGTTGGTGCCTCCGTTGTAGGCGGCGGTGTAGTACAGCTCACACGCCGAGAAGGAGCCACTGACCACGTCGACCGCGTTGTCCTCGACGACCTGCGTGTAGCCGGCGAAGACCGACTGGTCGCTGAGGTCCGGAAGGTCGTACTCGATGATGTCGGCGTCAGGTGCCGTGGCGCCGGCCTGTTGCACGTCCAGGTCGGCCTCGAGGCTCTGGCCGCTCTTCGCGTCGAACCGCGAGCCGCCGAGGACCGGCTCGACGGTGATGGCCGGGGCGGCGAGCTTCTCGTCGGCGAAGTACCGGTCGTCGTCCCGCACGCTGGTGGCGCTCGCCATCACCGTGCCGATGGTCACGCCGGCCCCGTCGGCCTCCGTCTGGTCCGGAGGGCCGTAGGCCGGGTACCCGTACGCCTGCTTCAGGTCGTCGCCCCAGTACGCGCCCGTCGACGAGTAGCGGTTGAGGGGCACTTCACGAGCCGTCGTCGTCGTCCTCGGCACGGGGCTCAGGTCCACGACGACACCGCCGACGCCCTGGATGGGTTCCGGGCCCGACATCGGACGGAGGCTCGCCAGCGCGACTCGGCCGTCGCGTCGCCTCACCGTGGCCAGCTTGGCGCTGAAGGCGGCATCCACGTCCGAGGCCCTCCCGGACACCGTGACCGCCTGGGCGCCGAACGGAGACACGGTCAGATGGTCACCGCCCAGCGAACGGGCCAGGGTGCTCACCGTTTGGGGTTGGACCCCGTAGTCGGACTGGAACTGGGCCGGGGTCAACCAGTGACGGTACTGGGGTGAGCCCGGCGTCAGCTGGTCGTCCAGCAACGACTGCAGTGCCGCGGCGTTCCGTAGCGGCAACGCCACGATGACCGACACGCGCTGGCGTGAGGGAACCGCGGACTGTACTTGGTAGCCGGTGCCCTCGACATCACCCGTTCCCGGTGTCGTCGAAGTCGTCGGTGCCGCGGTCGACGTCGTGGCGGCGTCTCCGGTTCCAGGTTGGTCTCCGGGTACACGGTGGTCTGCGGCTTCGCGGTGGTCGCTGCGTACACGGGGCCCGACGCGACGGACTCGATAGCCGGCGACGGTACCGCGGCGATGGTTGCCCTGATGGGTTGGTGCGGCTGTTGCGGCGGTCGAGGTGCCGCCGATGATGCAGGCGACGACGAGGACCGCGGCGACGACCCCCGCCCCCGCCCCCGCTCCTGCACCCGCAGGCCTCGGCCGGCCGTGGTGGTTCTTCAATGCCGCCTCCTGAACGAACGACCTCCCGGCCCGATAGCCCGAGAGCGTACGGTGAACGTCGGGTCACGTCCACTGGTTCTGGCGGTGGGGCCTACGCTCATGGACTGTGACGGCACCACTCCACGTCGTCGTCGACGGAGGCCTCGACGATGCCTTGGCGCTCGCCGTCCTCGTCGGGCTCGACCATCCCATCGAACAGGTCATCGCCACTGAAGGCAGCATCGACCTCGCCACGACGGCATCGGTGACCCAGCGCCTCATGACCACCCTGGGCTCTCCCGTTCCTGTTCGACTGGGCGCCGACCGTGGGATCCTGGGCCCGTACCCGGAAGGGCGGGATCCCTTCCACGGACCGGACGGATTCGGTTCCAGGGCGTCGGCGCTCCTTCCGGCGACCACTCCGACCGGGCGGTTCCAGAGGCTCGACGCGCCCGTCCTGTGCACGGGCGCACTGACCACGGTCGCGCTCGCCCTGCGGGCCGGCCATTCGGTGTCGGAGGTGACCTGGATGGGTGGTTCCGTCGCCCTCGGTGGCAACATGACGCCGGCCGCCGAGTTCAACGCCTGGATGGACCCGACTGCGGCCGACGACGTGCTGACCAGCGGAGTCCCTGTTCGGATGGTCCCTCTCGACGTCACGACGCGCTTCGTGTGGTCGAGCGCCGAGTTGGACGCGCTCGGCGCCGCTGGTCGGCTCGGTGCGATCTACTCGGAGGCAATCGGGTTTGCCCACACCAGGGACGGTCGCTTCCTCCCCCACGACGCCGTGACGGCCGTTGCGCTGGTGCGGCCCGACCTGTTCGTTTGGACCGGCTGCTCCGTCCGCTGCGAGACCTCGGGCGGCCCCAGCTGCGGCGCCACGATCATCGACCGTGACCGAGAGGATGGGCGGAGTCACGTCATGGTGGCCGAGGACGTCATGGTGGCCGAGGTGACCGAGGAGATCCTGGGCGCCGTGGCGAGGCTGGGTCCGTGAGCGGCAGGTCCTTGACCCTTGGCGGTGCGACGGGCGGCTGACCGCGCCCAGCGGCTGACCGCACGCGGCGCCTCACAACAATGGCACCGGCACCGGATCACCCGGCACCTGATCCCGGCCGCTTGCCCACAGCCGCGTCAACCGACCACACGGCTCGTTCGTCATGCTTGATGAGCACTAGGCCGAGGCCGACACCGGGCGCCACGAGCAGTCCGGCGGTCGGCGGAGGCCGGGAGGCGAGCACCATGACCGCGGGCATCACGGCCGACAGACGGCAAGCCACGGGAGTCCCACGTAGCCCGAGAGCCGGTCGCATCGGTCGTGTCGGGATCGTGGTGGCGGCGGCCGTGCTCCTGTCCGTGCTGTCTCTTCCACCGACGGGTGGCGCGACCCCGCTCCCCTCGGGCACCAGGGAATCTCCGGAGGATGCCCGGGTCGTCGGTGGTCGGTTCGTGTCGACGGTGGAGCTCGACGGAGGCGCGGTCATCGTGGCGCCGGCCCCGCCGGGGATCCGGCCGAGGATGGGCGAATCGAAGGTGGAGACACAGCTGTGGGCAACCTCGCAGCTCTTGGGCTATCGGGCGCAGGCGCTCGGATTCGGCATCGTGACCATCGCCAGGCGCCAACCCGGAATCCCGCGTGTCGTCAAGCTTTCGGCCTGGGTGGGGTTCGCGACCGTTAGCGGCGTCTCGTACTCCTGTCCGGCGATGATCGTGCGTCCTCATGCGCCCACGCTTCCGCACCTTTCCTCCGCCGGTGACGCCGCCGTCGTGGTCGGTGACGCAGACGGTGCACCGGCCGTGGTCTACAAGGCCAGGAGCGCCCCGTGCGATTCGGTCGTCGCACCCAGCCTGACCAGGGCGACGGAGGTGTTCTCGATTCCCTGGGTACCGATCGGTCCGGTCGGAGGCGAGCTTCTTCAGGTGCAGGCGAGCCTCCCGGGTTGTGGTGACTATGCAGGGAATGCCACCGGTGGTTCCGCGGCCGCGATGACGGTGACGCTCTACGCACTCGTGCCCGAGAGCCTGCGGGGCTCCTCCGGCTGTGGCATCGGCCACGTGGACCCCGAGACGATCATGCTCGGGCCGGGTGCGATACCGGGTGCCCCGCCGCCACTGGTGTCCCCGAGCCGCCAGATCCTCCACGGGACGATCGGGCCCGTGCGGGCCGTCAGCCCACCGCAACCCTTGTCGGGCCGCCCACCCATTGCCGTTCCCCTCGCCGGTCCCGTTGGATCGACCGCCTCGGCCGGATAGCACCCGGAGTCGCGTAGCCCCTTGTAGAACGCGGTTTTCGGCACGGAGTCGCGAGGTCGTACCCGGCCCCAGCGAGTCCGATTCCACCTCCGCCCTGAAATGCCGTCGATCCTGGCCTACCCTGAGGGTGGCGAAGAGGCCCAGGGGGGCCACCAGAAGATATCGGGGGATTGATCATGTCGCGGACCAACATCAGGTGGCTGGCCACCGTCGGAGTGGCGGGGGCCGTGGCCCTCGGCGCAACGCTCGGGGTGGCCGGTGCAGCCGGTGCAGCCGGTGCCACATCGACCAGGGCGAGGACCACGACCCATGCAGCGGGGCGGGTCGCCACGACGAGCTTCAACTTCAGCGTCGCGGTCAACGGTCTGACGGTCACCGGTTCCGGCCAGGCCGACTTCAAGAACGATTCGGTCTCACTGTCGGTTGACGTCCCCGCCGTGGTGGCCAAGCTGATCCCCGGGGGATCGGCATCACCCGAGGTGATCAACGCGGTGGAGATCGGGGGCACGGTCTACCTCGAGGTCCCGAGCCTCGCCTCGACGGTCGGGAAGCCGTGGATCTCGGTGGCCCTGCCGGCCAAGGCCAAGACCACCGGCAAGGGTGGTCTCTCGAAGGTCGCAGGTGCACTCGGTGATGTGAGCGCCATCGTCCAATTCGCCCAGTCGCACAATGCAACGGTGACCCCGTTGAAGAGTGCGATCGTGAACGGCGTCTCCTCGACGGGCACCCAGATCGTGGCGAAGCTCTCGCACAACGGGGGGAGCAGCACCGTCACGGCTACGTTGTGGGCGGATTCGTCGGATCGACTGGTCCAGGCCAATGTCGCCGCGTCCGGCGCCCTCAAGGCAGGCACGGTCGGCGTCAACGCGACTGTCAACTTCACCGACTACGGCGGCCCGGTGACGATCACGGCCCCACCGGCCTCCGAGGTGAGGGCTATCCCGATCTCGACGGTGGAGGCGTTCCTCGGGAAGTTCCATCTGGGTGGTCGTCATCTGTAGCTGAAGCGCCGCCTGCACCGTCTGGGCCGTCTGCTCCGTCTGGGCCGTCACGGTGGTGGACGTAGTTGCCGGCGACCAGGACGAGCATTCCGGCCATGAGCAGGGCCAGGCCCGCCCCGACGTGCTCGTCCCGGTCGGCCGAATGGTCGCCGATGGACAGAAGCATCAGCACGCCGCCGAGCAGGATGACGGCCCATCCCGCCGTCTGGACGGCTGCGCCCAGAATCTTCCGGGTCTCGTACCTCAACCACGCCTCCACGGGGACGGCCTCGCCATGGCCAATGTCTATACCTGGCCCCGAGGAATCGAGGCCGTCACCGACCGGTGATTGCCCCCGACGAGGCCGGCCCCTCGGACCTTGAGGGTGTCCGCACCGTCGGCGACGGCATCCACCTGATTCACCGGCCGGCCGATCATGATGGTTCCGGGCCTCATCGGGTAATACGGCAAGGAGAACATTGTGTTGGATTCACGGAAATTGGTCGCAGAATTCATCGGAACCGCGATTCTGGTCTTCGTCGCCGTGGGAACCGCCACGCTTTCCTTCGGTTTCAAGCTCTTCGGCACCAGCTACTCCGCCGGGGTCGTGACGACGGCCCTGGCCTTCGGCCTGGTGCTGATGGCGCTGGTCTACGCCATCGGACCGATCTCTGGTTGCCACGTGAACCCCGCGGTGTCCCTCGGCTTCGTCATATCGGGACGGATGAAGCTGACCGAGGGCATCGGCTACTGGGTCGCCCAGGTCGCGGGTGGCATCGCCGGTGCCTACGGCTTGTACGCAGTGTTCAAGGGCTCGCCGATCTATTCGAAGAGCGTCCAGGGCCTCGGCGCAGACGGCTACGGGAGCGCGTCGAAGATCCACCTCGGGGCCGGCGGAGCCTTCGCCGCCGAGACGGTGCTCACATTCATCTTCGTCATGGTGATCCTCTTCGCCACCGCCAAGGTGGCCCGCGAGGCGATGGCCGGACTGGCCATCGGTGTGGCGCTCGTCTTCGTCCACCTGATCGGCATCGCGTTGACCGGTACGTCGGTCAACCCCGCCCGGAGCATCGGCCCGGCCCTCGTGGTCGGCGGCACGGCGCTCAGCCAACTGTGGCTGTTCATCGTCGCCCCGTTGGTCGGTGGATTCATCGCTGCGCTGGTCTACGGCGTGATGACCAGGCAGTCCACCATGGACGTGCCTGCCGATGCGGTACCCCCCGACGACGAACTGGATTGATGATCGGCCGCACCGCCGAGCGCCCGGCAGTCGAAAGCCACCGGCCCTCGGGCCCCTGTCCTTCCGACGTCCGTCCGTGATCCGGACGACAGTGTTCCCGATCGGACGCCGGCTGGTTCAGGCCGCGTTCTGGGCCACCACGGCGGGCACGTAACCCCCGTACTGGATCCCGTCGCTCACCACCACGTTGAGTCGGTGTCCCCACTCGGCCAGCACGTCATTGCGGTCGAACGGGGCCGTCCATAGCCCCAGTTCCCATGCCGGCAGTGACTTCGTGGCCGCGCTGTCGGCCCGTGGGCTCTTGTCGGTCGGGATGAGGCCTCCGAAGGTCTGGAACTCGGTCAGGTCTTCCCCGATGTTGGACCCGTTCAGGCTGTAGATCAGCTGGGACTGGTACAGGCCCTGGCCCTGGAGGCCCCCCAACGGGGGGGAGTAGGTGGTCGGGAACGCCTCGAGCGCCTGATTGGCCGAGTCGTAGGCGGACGGAGAGGTGGGTGACACGGCAGAGGCCCAGGCGTAGGCCTCGGGGACCGACGGTGACGGGGTGCCGGGCCCCACGGCCGCCCCCGGCGTCGTGACGAACGTGGCATGGACGTGGAAGGTGTTGAGCAGCGTTGCCGGCTGCAGGACGGAACTCGGCAGCATCAACACGACGTTGTGCCCACCGCCTCGCTGTCCGGTGATGTCGTGCAGGGTCGCCGTCGCCACGGACTGGCCCCGTGACGGGTCGAAGCTGACCCGGGCGAGGGGGGAGAACGCTGACCAGAGGTCGACGTCGTCGGCGGCTGTCGGTGCGTTGTCGTAACAGAGATGCTGCACGTCCACGATGACCACCTCGGTGGGATGGGCCTGCGCCCAGGTGGCGATGGAGGCCATGTCCGACTGCAACGGGTCGTTGCTGAATTGCGTGTGGACGATCCGCCAACCCTGCTGCTCGTTCCCCGTGTAGGCCACCCGCACGTCGAAGTACCTCACACCGTCGTCGAGCTGGCGGGTGTAGTCGATGTTCTGTGCCTCCGACCACTGCTTCACCAGGGCGGGGACGCTCGCGAAGACCGGGCTGTAACTCGTGCAGTCCGATCCACTCTGGGTGTCGAAGTCGGTCTCGTCCAGGTTGAACGTCCCCGAATCGTGAGCGCCCGGGATGGCGACGTCCGAGAGCGGCGTCGAGGCGAATCCCGGATCCTTGGAGGTGATGCAACCCATCCACCGGCCCGGGTGGCTCACGGCACAGGTCCGGGCGACAACGCTCGAGGGTCGGACCGGCCCGCCTGCGGTGGACACCGGTACGGCGCCGGCCGGGGCGGAACCGGCGAATCCGATGGTGACGCAGAGCGTGACCACGCAAAGGATGGCCGACGCCAACCGGGTGCCGTGTCGTCGCCGATCGCTCGTTGTCATGGTGAGGCCAGATCCTCGTCGTCCATCTTCGTCCCGTCAGCCTCGTTCGCGCACTGATGTCGTGCTCGACTGTACGGCAGCCGAACCACAGGATCCATGCCGAGCGACGGACCAGGCCCGATGGGTGCAGCAACCGCCGGGCCGCCACCGGGGGATCGGCACCTTTGCCCGGCTTCGCCTGGGACAATGGCGCATGCGCAGCGAATCAGCCTTCCGCCGACTGGTCAACTTCAGTGATGCGGTGGTGGCGATCGCCATCACGCTGCTCATCCTGCCACTCGTCGATTCCGCCAGCTCGATCGGCAGCATGGGAGTGGGCGAGTTCTTCAAGGACAACAGAGCGAGGCTGTTCGCCTTCGCCCTCAGCTTTGCCGTCATCGGCAGCTTCTGGTGGGCGCAGCACAAGATGTTCGAGCGGGTGAAGTCATACAACGCCGTGCTGGTCTGGGGAATGTTCATCTGGCTCTTCAGCATCGTGTTCCTCCCGTTCCCGACGGAGCTCATCGGCTCGACCAGGGAGAACAGTACGACCGTCCACGAGATCTACATCGGCACACTGCTCGCCGCGGCGATCGCCACGCTCGTCCAGCAATGGGCCATCGTGCGATGGCCGGCATTGCAGGAGGCGGAATACCGCGGATCGGCCACGATCGACGCTGCTGGCGTCTCGGCCGTGCTCATGTCCGTGGCGTTCGTCGTGGCGGGTCTCGCTCCCTCAGTGGGGCTGTGGGCGCTCCTCGTCCTCCTGCTGTCGACACCGTTGGAGCGTCTTCTCCGCGCCCGACGATCCAAGCGGGAGACCTCGCGGCGTTGATGCCGACGGGAGCGATGCCGCTACGGGGAGCCGCCTGGCCCTACGGAACTCCGTAGGCTCGACGCATGGGCCGCTTCGACCTGGTCATCTTCGATTGCGACGGCGTCCTGGTGGACAGCGAGCGCCTGTCTGTCCGCACGGAGAGGGAGATCCTGACCGGTCTCGGCTGGCCACTCACCGAAGCAGAGATCGTCGAGCGGTTCGTGGGCCGGTCGGCGGCTCACATGCACCAGGAGATCGAACGCCATCTGGGTCGTGTGGTGGACTGGGACGTCGAATTCGAGGCCCGGTACCGAGCGGTGTTCGAGCAGGAGCTCGTCGCCGTCCCGGGAGTGGCCGAGGCCCTCGACGAGATCGCGCTTCCGACTTGCGTCGCCTCCAGCGGGAGCCACGAGAAGATGCGGTTCACCTTGGGCAAGACCGGCCTCTACGATCACTTCGCGGGCCGGATCTTCAGTGTCGACCAGGTGGCACGGGGCAAGCCGGCCCCGGACATCTTCCTGTTCGCTGCCGAACAGATGGGTGCTCCTCCGGTCCGCTGTGCGGTCGTAGAGGACAGCGTCTCCGGTGTGACCGCCGGGCTGGCGGCGCGGATGGAGGTCCTTGCCTTCGCCGGCGGCGTCACCGGTGCCGACAAGCTCTCGATCGGAGGTGCGACCGTGTTCGACGACATGCGGGACCTGCCCGCCCTCCTGCTCGACCACTGACCTCCTGCCTGGCAACCGAAACGTCAAGGGGCCAGCCATCGCCACCCGTCGTGCGACGCCGGCGCTCTCGTCCAGCGGCGCCAGGCCGGTGCCGTGGCCTGCATCCGTGCCCGGTACTACCATGACGCGGTGCCGCCCCCCTCGGCGTTGACGCGCCGGCAGTTCCTGGGCTCCACCGCCGTCGCCGCCACGGCCGTTCTCGGCGGCCACACGACCAGCCCCCGCCCCGAACACGCGACAGCCGGACGGGTCGTCGTGGTCGGCGCCGGGCTTTCCGGCCTGGCCGCAGCGCTGACGCTCCGATCCGGTGGCTGGGAGGTTGTCGTGCTCGAGGCCCGCGATCGAGTCGGCGGCCGGGTGCACACGTTGCACCGTCCCTTCACCGACGGGCTGCACGTCGAAGCCGGTGGTGAGTCCATCGACGACAACCACGACCAGATCCAGGCACTGGCCCGTCACTACCGACTGGCGCTGGCCCACCGACCGGCGGACAAGCTGCAGAACGCCGCGGTGTACCGGGGGCGGAGGAGGAGTGTCCTGGAGGCGCTCTCCACCTCGGACCCGGGCGCCCTGGCCGGATACGTCGCCTTCGGCGACGCGCTGATCACGATGGCCGGGGACCTCGATCCCGCACACCCCGAGCTCGCGCCGCAGGCGGAACGGTGGGACACACAGTCACTGCAGGACTTTGCCGCCACCCAGAAGCTCGACGCCAACGCCCAGCTCCTCGCCCAGACGGACTACCGGGGCAACTACAACGCCCAGTTCGACCAGGTGTCGCTCCTTTTCGTGCTCCAACAGTCGGTCGTCGACGAGGCACTGCCGGAGTCAGGCGTCGAGACGATGCGGATCGCCGCCGGGAACAGCGCCCTGCCCGAGGCGATGGCGAGTGACCTGGGGAGGTCCGTGCGGCTCGACTCGGCCGTGACCAAGGTCGAACAGCACCCGTGGGGCGTGCGGGTGCATGCCGGGCACGGGGCGTCGGTCACCACGGTGGATGCTGCCCGCCTCGTGTTGGCGGCGCCGCCGCCGGCCCTGCGGGCGGTCTCGTTCGATCCTCCGCTGAGCTCGGGAGTGGCGGCGATGATCGACGAGCTCGACCTGGGCCATGCCCTCAAGGTCTCGACGCAGTACGACCGGCGGTTCTGGCGGTCCGAAGGGTTGTCGGGGTTCACCATCACCGACCTGCCTTTCGGAACCGGTTGGGACGCCACCGACTCCGAGCCGGGTGGTGAAGATCGGCCCGGGGTCCTCACCCAGTTCGTGACCGGGAACGCCGCCAGATCCGGCGCCGCGCTCGGTGCCCGGGACCGCATCTCCTCGTTCCAGCGGCAGCTCGACGCGGTCTATCCCGAAGGACGCCCGGACAGGAGCGAGGTCGCCACCACCATGGCGTGGGCCGATGAGCCCTACACGGGAGGCGGTTACGCCGTCTACGCCCCAGGCCAGCTCACGCGGTTCTGGCCGCTACTGCGCCAGCCGCACGGTGCCATCTGGTTCGCCGGTGAGCACACCGAGACCTTGGCGGGGTACATGGAGAGCGCTGTTCGCTCGGGCCACCGTGTGGCGGCGGCGATCGGTCCGGCGCCCCACTGAGCCGAGGGGCGAAATGGGCGAGTTGGTCCACCGGCTACGTGATGACCGGTTCGGACGGCACTTCAGGGAGTCTGACTCTCCACCGATTGGGAGATGGCCCTTCCACAGGGTCAGAAGAGACGCCGAAGACAAGAGGGAACAAGACAGGGAGGCGGTTTGGGGACGAGAGGAGGCGTCGATCGGGATGCCAGCAATCCGGCTTCCCTCCGGAAGTCACGCCCGAAACGGAAGCGCTGACGTCGGTCCGTCAATGGTGCCCAGACGCGAACAAGAGAAAGACGTCCAGCAGTGCGAACGCACTGGTGAGCACCATCACGACTTGCACGATCCATTTCGAAGTTCGATTGGGGGCAGTCGAGACGCGTCTCTGGCTCACGGCAGGGCCATTGGTGGAAATCAACGTGACGCCGGTCGGTCCTCGAACCTGTGCGGTGACGCCGTGCGGTTGCCCGGAGGCGACTCGTGGATTGGCCATGCTCAGCGACTCAGCACCGCGGGTTGGCCTTCAGGATCCCCAACCGGGGGCGACCCTCCGGGTCGGTCAGGATTCCTCTTTCCGGAGTGGTCCCACAGGATCAGCAGGTGACGACCGAGGACGAGCAGAGCCAACGACAGCACCATGATCCAATCCACTGTCCCAAATCGGCGTCCCCGCAGGAGCTGGACAGCGGTCACCGTCAGCACGGCGAGTACCGGAACGTAGGGTGCGACCAAAGAAAGCGTCGTCACCCGGGGTTCTGCAGCCTCGGTGGATGGCACGTAGATGGCCCTCAACGCTCCGAGACCGATCAGGAGATAGCCGGCGACCCAACCCGTATCGAGGGCCGGGCTGGTGTAGTTGTTCACCTCGGTCATGTAGGCGAAGCCACTGTCAGCGATGGCGAAGGCAATTAGTCCGGCCATGACCAGGACCAAGCTCGCCCGACTCCGGCGCCCGGCGCGTGCGAAGAGGATGATGACCAGAGACACCATGACCACGTCGCCCACCGGATAGGCGAGCGACAGCGCCTGCTTGAGGACGCTGCCGTCGTGGGAGTCGAACAAGGGACCGAGGACGGTGGCCCAACTGGCGAACAGTACCGAGCCGGCGATGAGGCATCCGTTCAGGATGCCCTCGACCCGATCCACAGCCCGGCGGGGTGAACTGGGAAACATCAGGAGACCGGCCACGGCCAAAGGAATGGCGGAGAGGAACCCGACATCGGCGAGCGACGGGAACGGCCATGAGACGCCTCGGACTAGGTCGTAGTACGTCCAAATCGTCTCCCCTGCCGCCCAGGCCAAGCTCGATGCACCGAGGAGTACCCAACGTGAGGGGCGGGACGACACCTGCAGCGCCGCCACGCCACAGGCAACGGTGGCGGCCAGAGCGGCGAACAGCTCGCCGAGATCGTCCACGGCGTCGGTGACACGCGGGCCACCGATGGTGACGGTCATCCACATGAGGAACACGGCAACGACCAGACCGGCGGAGAGCACCCAAGCTAGGAAGTACCGGCCGTGTCTATCGTCCGGCGGCATTCGGGATACAGATGTGCCCACCCTCGGCACAACGGCGAGAGAGTCCTTCACGCCAATCGACGCCGTCTCTTGCTCCGCCACTCGTGGGCCCTCCCCATCTATTCGGACAAGAGCCCCATCGATCCCGGACCTATTGCAACCATCGGAAGACCGCCACCGGACGACGAGTGGGATCGACCCTCTTCTTTTTGAGGGTGAACCCCCGGCGGCTCCCGCTCATCAGCTGCAGCTGGCCAGATCCCTGCTGGCAATCCGTAACGCCCGGAGGCCGCCGAGCCAGGGGTTTCGGTCGTCGATAAGTCGATCGGATCGGAGCCGAAGACCGTCGCCGGCAAGCGATCGGGGCCGCCCGACCCGTAGATTCGCGTCCCAGGGACTTAGCACAAGGCAAATCACCAGTGTGCCTTGTATGCTGAGACTATGACGAGCACAGGGGACGTCCGGGTGTCGCAGCGAGGCCAGATGAGCCTCCCTGCCGAAGCGAGGCACCGCTGGGGACTCGATGGCGGTGGGGAAGTCGGCTACCTCGACATGGG
>Ga0182030_10014550_pt1 | contig 15512 bp, 13 predicted proteins | sample 812S3MmetaG_FD_121299 | JGI IMG/M metagenome (GOLD analysis project Ga0182030, IMG submission 121299) | Permafrost microbial communities from Stordalen Mire, Sweden - 812S3M metaG (Illumina Assembly) | ecosystem: Environmental > Terrestrial > Soil > Wetlands > Permafrost | place: Sweden... | reverse complement strand
CGTTTCGAACGGCGCGGGTGTCAATATCTTCGTGCGCCATCGGCGCAGTCAGATGGTATTTCTGCAGGGCCACCCAGAATACGACAGCGCGGCGCTGCTGAAGGAGTACCGGCGGGACGTGCACCGGTTCCTGGAAGGTCAGTCGGACCGTTATCCATCCATGCCGCGGAATTATTTTGTAGAGGGCGCGCGCCAACGGCTGGAAGCGTTTCGGGAGTACGTACTTAGCAACAGAAAGGCGGATCCGCTGGCCTTTCCCTTTCTGCCGGAGCAGCTCATGCCTGGTCACACCTGGCGCGACGGTGCCGTCCGCTTCTACCGCAACTGGCTGAGTACGATGGCCGCGTCGTAGAGGAGTGCTGCCGCACTGGTCTCTTGCGTCGAGCTGTCGGATATCAAAGCCGCGCAGAGTCGGATTGCCAACTACCTGACACCCACGCCGTGCAAGTATTCGCGCACGCTCTCGGACCTTACGGGCGCAGAGCTTTATCTCAAATGCGAGAATCTGCAGTTTACGGCCTCGTGCAAGGAGCGTGGTGCGCTGAATCGCATGCTGCAGCTGTCAGCGGCCGAACGCCGGCACGGAGTCTGCTCGGCATCGGACGGCAATCACGGGCTCGCGGTAGCCTATCAGGCCCAGCGGCTCGGCATTCTCGCAACCATCGTGATGGCGGAGCAAACGTCATTCGTCAAGGTGGAGCACACGCAATTCCACGGCGCCGAGGTAATACTCGCTGGCGAGACCTTGCATGAAGCGCAGCATGAGGCACGTCGCCTCAGTCGGACACGCGCGCTGACTTTCATCCATCCTTACGAGGATGTCGATGTAATCGCCGGTCAGGGCACCGCGGCGCTCGAACTGTTGAGCTCCGAGCCGGGGCTCGATGCAATCGTCGTGCAGATCGGAGGGGTGGCCTGATGGCCGGCATTGCATTTGCGGCCGAGTCGCTGGCGCCGCACATGAGCATTATCGGTGTCCAATCAGTGATGCATCCGACCATGCCGGAAGCGCTGCGCGGCGAGTTCCCGACATTCCGCGGCACCACCCTTGCGGAGGGCATTGCGGCCAAACGGCCAGGGCGACTGGCGTGCGAGTTAATCCGCAAGTGCGTGGACGACATCGTGCTCGTTGATGATGCACGGCTCGAGCACGGAGTCGGTTTGCTGCTCAGCCATGAAAAAACGGTCACGGAGGGCGCGGGCGCGGCAGGATTCGCCGCGGTGCTCGCACAGCCCGAGCGCTACCGCGGGCGCAAGATTGGGCTAATCCTGTCCGGAGGCAATATCGATCCGGGCCTGCTGGCCTCGGTGATCATGCGCGAACCCGTCCGCGACAAGTGCATCCTCACCTTGCGTCTGCCCGTGGCGGACCGGCCGGGCGCGCTGTCGCGCATCACGCATGTAATCGGACAGCACGGCGGCATCGTGCTCCAAGTGTTTCATCGCCGGCTGTCGCTGGATGCTCCGGCGCGCTTTGCGACACTGGAGATCGCCTACGAAGCGCCCGATCCGCAGAACGCGCGATGCATTGCTGATGAGCTAAAGAGCGCGGGAATCGAGTTCCTGGTGGTCCCCGGTTAGGTGCCTGGCCTCCGTTTTTGACGACCTCGCGTCGCAGACGATCCGCCGGGCGCAATATCAGCGCCACCATGGTCAATGTCGGCGGCAGTTCGGCGGCGATGATTCCCGAGTCGCGCGTCTCGTCGAGACGCGCTCTGTTGTCGCGGTTGGGCGCCTGCTGGGGCTTGCACTCCAGCTGGAATCCGCCGATGTGATATGGCCTCCGCGCAAGATAACCTGACTCCACATGGCGACGCGGCGCAGTTCTCAGTGTCCTCAATTATCGCCCGGCGATGATCGGTAAAGACGCGAGACAGCGGTCCGACCACAATGCAGCGTCACTGTCCGGATACGACCGAAGGCACGCGAAGGATGTTCTCCTTCAAGTGACTCGCCAGTCTCAGCGCCAATGCGACGATGGTGAGTGTGGGCGGGGTGACGCCGCCGGTTGGAAACACCGAGCCGCCGGCGATGAATAGATTTGCCACGCCGTGCACGCGAGAATTCGGGTCCACGACGCCGTGCTTGTCCGTTATGTGCATTCGAGTGGTGCCGAGCTGGTGCCAGCCTCCTTCCAAATTCTCCGGCCATCTTTCGATCTCACGTGGCGGCAGCGGCGCCAAGCTGCCGATCCCTAATCGGCGCATTTCGGTATCGATGATCTCCTCACCGCGCACCGCAGTGCGGCGGTCGATCGACATCGTGCGCCAGTCGAGTTTGACTCGCCTGAGCCCGAAGGCGTCGCGAGCGTCGTCCAGAGTAACCCGGCTGGCTGGATTGGGCGCCTGCTCGGGCTTGCTCTCCAATACGAATCCGCTTATGAATCTGTCCGGCTGGAACAGCCGCAGCACGCCCGCGGTCGCTGTGCGATCGAACTGCCGCGCCATGTCGTACATCTGACGCCAAGTCAGCCCTTTCGGACCGGTAGGAGGAAAGCGCACAAACGGATCGGTGCGGCGCGAAGGCGACAGCGACAGGATCGCTTTGCGCAATGCAAGCCATCCCTGCGAGTCCTGGCCGTAATGAACGGCGTGTAGATTGGCGCTGTAGCTGAGCAGTTGCTCCCCTCGCTGCCGTGTCTCCGGCAGTGACATGCGCCCCATAATCCCTCGGCCATGAAATAGCTCGCCGTACAGCGCGCTGTGCAGCTTCCGCGCCGGTACCACCATCTGACGTTTGGTGTGCGGGTGTTCCATGAAGAATCGGCCGACTAGGTCATTCTGATTGCCGAGTCCGTTCGCGATGACATCGTTCGAGAGTAGCAAAAGTCGCGCATTTTCAATCCCGCCGGCGGCGAGTATGTAGCGCTTGGCTTTCACTTCGACGCGAATGCCAGACAACGTGCCGACCTCGAGCTTGTTGACCTCGCTCGCTGTGACATTGGTCTTTATCGCAATCACATTGGCATTGAGATAGCAGTGCACATCGGGCGCCCGGTGCAATGCATCCCGATAGACCGTACCGAAGCGGGTCGGCGGGCTGAAACGGTAGATCGTGGTTTCCAGCCAATCGGAATCGAACGGCAGCGGTTTGGCTCGCGGATGCCTGAGTTCCGCCACGGCCCGGTCCGTATCGTAATTATCGCTCGAGAGCTGACAGATATCGTGCGCGCGGCGGTAAAACGGCTCCAGCGCGCTGGCCGCGAAGGGCCATCCACTGTGCTCGACCCAGGGGCGCGCCTCGAAGTCGATCGGATCCAGCGGTCGACACCACCCGCCCCACGCGTTGGTGCTGCCGCCCAAATAGCGAAGCTGGCAGAAATCCAGCGGGTAGTACGGAAGGCCGATATTGGCCCCCCTATAGAGCGACTGACTGGGCCATGCAAACTCGCTGCCACCGCTTTCCAGCAGGCAGACGGTGAGTCTCTTACCGCTCAAGTCCAGCGCCAGAGTGATTCCAGCGGCACCGGCGCCGACGATGGCGATGTCCGCCTCGATCACACTACGATTCGCCAGCTGCCTCGCGTCGATCAACATCCGAGAACTGCCATCCCGTTGGTTACGCGCCTGTGTGTCTGGCCAGCGGCCATCATCGCCGATCCCCTAGGCGCCACGAGCCATGCTTGTCCGAAGTTCTACGTCCGACACAGCAAGCACGCCTACGGGTTACGAACAGTCGACTTGTTCCGGACGAGTCTGGCTCGCTGTTGTTAGATCATCCGTGTCGGCGCGATGCTGCTGATCTCTTTTGGCTTATGTAGACCTATGCGCGGGCCCAAGTCGTGCGCGAGCTCGCCTACATAAGGCTCTCGTAACATGCTGAGGTGCGTACCGGTTATGCCGACAAACTCCGCCTGTGGCGCGATGCCACGCCATCGGCTGCGCAATTGCGGCAAATGCACCAGCGGTTTGACGCTCGCTTCGTACACTACGATCTCGCCACTGTAACTGGCGGCAAAATAGGCGAAGCAGGCATTGTAGAACCGGTTTATAAAGTCGCGCTGCTCAGGGGGATAGCGGGACAGATCCATCTGACCGTCGATAACATGGCCGCCACCAAATTTATCGTTCGGTCTGCGCCCCAATGCCACGTTGCCGATGGCAATTGCATTGTTCGCAACACGTCGCAACAGCGAGTGCGAGTCTTTTTGCTTGCTCAGGCCACCATGCTTGAACCATCCCGGCAGATTACAAAGCAGTTGCGCCACGTATTTTGGATTCCACGGTTGCAACTGCGGGCGGGTATTTTCAGGCACCGCATCGATAGCAACCAGCAGCGCGACCTCGCGTCCAAAGGCGTGCATTTTCAGCGCGATGTCGAGCGCAATGATCGCGCCGGCGCAGAAGCCGCCCAGGAAAAAAGGCCCTTCCGGTTGAAATCTACGCAGCGCATCGGCGTAGTACTCGGCCAGCGACTCGATCGAACTGCCGAAGTCGACATCGGCCATCTTTTTCGGGGGAGCTTGGATGCCGTAAAACTGTGCGGTCATATCAAGTCGTCGCGCCAAATCGATGAAATCAGACCCAGCTACGCCCGTGATGTCATGCACACAATAGAATGCCGGCCCTAGTGTGTCCTTCCGCAGGGCGCTATCGTTGATAGGTACGATCACTCGTTGCGAATTACGGGATGCCCGGGCAAACAGCGCACTGGTATTGTGCAGCGGATTCATGCCGGGCAAGGTGCTCATAGACGGGGACTGTTCCAACAACTCCACAGCACGACGGCGACTAGCCGGCGAGTTGCATCCGTACTGTTAAATGCCCGCGACCGCCGGCTCCATCAGGCTACAGGCTAGCAACATTTTCAAGTAAGCGTTGATTTTTCTCTCTATGTTCGGGGTCGCCGATACTGCACTACCCGACATACCGACCGTCTCTTCTCTATCGCAGAAGGAGTTAGGAAATATTCCTTCGTCCAAGTATAGATTGCGAATCAGCGTCGGGCCGCACGCGCAACACATCAACACCAATCGCGAGCGCGTCGATCGTTGAGAGTACAATCTCTCGGCAGATCAACCGTTAACAGTCGGAGGAGAATGGCGTTCATGTCGACCAGGACTGTAGTCATTTCTGTCTTGACTCAGGTCGCTGAGGACCAGCAGCGAACACTTGCGCCCCTAACGGACGACTTGCCGTTGCTGGAGTCCGGCCTCGATTCGCTGTGTTTCGCGGTAGCCGTCGCCCGTCTCGAGGATGAATTGGGCGTGGACCCGTTCAGTTCGGATGAGCAGCTGCAGTATCCCGTCACGCTAAGGGACTTCATCGAGGCGTACGCGAGTCTTGTCCGTTAGCCAGGATTGTCTCTGGAGTAGGCTGTCGGCCGGTGGCCCACTGGCGCGGCGCTTTCTACGCGCCGCTGCTGCCGGCGTGGTACTGTCGAACCTGGAGCGTGCATCGATCCTAGGCCAGCGGCACAAAGAGCTGCGGGGACGCTCCGTCCTGATCGCAACCGACGAGCAGCTGACCGCGGCACTGGCACTGATCGAACTCGATGGTATCGCGGGGCAACTGGTACTGTGCCCGCCTGGCCAGTCGATTGAGGAACTGCGAGCAACCGCGAAAGAGGCGCACGCGGACGCGTGGATCGTCGACCGTGCTGACCCGGATGACATCCCAACCGACCTGGGCCGTGTGCTCTGGTGCAACCATGAACTCAAGGCGCGCGTAGCGCCGCTCGAGCGGCCTGAGTCCACCGAGTGGGTACTGCTGACGTCGGGAACCACCGGCGCCGCGAAGTTGGTATCGCACAGTCTGTCGAGCCTCGCGGACCCTGTCCAGCGCCCACAACCACCTACTCGAGGCACTACCTGGGGTACCTGCTACGATATCCGTCGCTACGGAGGGCTGCAGATTTTGCTGCGTGCGCTACTGGGCGGCGGCTCGCTGGTGTTGTCGGATCCGGTCGAATCCGTCCGCGAATTTCTAACTCGTGCCGCTGCCTCAAAAGTGACTCACTTGACCGGCACACCTTCGCATTGGCGGCGCATTCTGATGAGCGGATTCGGACAGCTCATTACCCCCGAGTACGTGCGCCTGTCAGGGGAAATCGCCGATCAGCAGATCCTGGACAATCTGCGCACCACATATCCGGCGGCAAACATCGTGCACGCATTCGCCTCAACCGAGGCAGGATTGGCCTTTGAGGTTACGGATGGCCTCGAGGGGTTCCCGCAGGACGCGGTCGGCCAAGCCGGCTCCGGGGTCGAGATCCTCGTCGAGGACGGCGCCATGCTGATTCGTTCCGCACGCACCGCGAGTCGATATCTGAACCACGACGCGCTTCCACTGCGGCGTGACGATGGGTTTGTGAATACTCATGACCTGGTGCAGCTGCGGGATGGTCGCTACCACTTCGTAGGCCGACATGGTGGAGTCATCAACATCGGCGGTCTAAAATGCCATCCGGAGGAGATCGAGTCGGTCATCAATCGACACCCGCGAGTACGGATGTCGCTGGTTAAGGCGCGAAAAAGCCCTCTGCTGGGTTCAGTCGTCGTCGCCGAAGTGGTCCTGAGTATTGATGGGGCGTCGACCCCGTCAGAAGGAGCGCGCGAAGCCATCAGGCGCGAGATCATGGAGAGCTGCCGGCGCGCGCTGAGCGCACACAAGGTGCCGGCCACGATTCGCATAGTCCCTTCACTGGAGGTAGCACCGTCCGGAAAGCTGCGGCGTCCGAATGCGTAACGTGATCGTCACGGGCGCCAGCCGCGGATTGGGTCTCGGCATTGCACGTGCCCTGTCGATTGCCGGTTGGCGTGTGCTCGCGATTGCGAGGCAGCCGAGTGAGCAGCTCGCTGCCGCCTGCGATGAACTCAAGTGCAAGGGCTATGAAGCGGTGGTGTTCCGGTCCTTCGATCTAACGGACACAGCGGGCATTCCGCACCTGGTCAAGGATTTGCGTGCCGAGTTAGGATCGATCGATGGCCTGGTCAACAATGCAGGACTCGGCACTGGCGGCATTCTGGCCACGATGCGCGATGCCCAGATCGAGCAGCTGCTGCGCATCAATGTGCTCTCGCCGATTGTTCTGACCAAGTACGTAGTCCGCTCCATGATGGCCGACGGCCGCGGCCGAATCGTAAACGTCTCCTCGATTGTGGGCTTCACCGGCTACAGCGGCCTCTCGGTGTACGGCGCCAGCAAAGCCTCGCTGGTCGGATTTACCCACGCTCTGGCGCGGGAAGTCGGCCCGCTCGGTATCACCGTCAACGCCGTGGCGCCTGGCTTCATCGATACTGAGATGACCCGCGACTTGGGCGAGGATACCCGCGCGAAAATCGTTCGCCGGAGTGCGCTGCGACGGCAGGTGGGCGTCGGTGATGTCGCCGACGCCGTGGAATTCCTGCTCAGCGACAAGGCGCAGAACATCACCGGCACCGTTGTGACAGTCGACGCCGGCAGCACGGCCTGAGCTGTGGTACGGACTCACAGCCGCATGTCTCCCGACTGGACGCGCCGGAACAAAGCGTCATCGAGCTGAATATAAGTCCGCGAATCGGCATCGTCGATGAAGATCGGATCAGCCGTCGTGGTGGGGTCATATCCGTCCCTCAATAATTCCACCTTGCTGGTCTTGTGCGTGCTCGTCACCGGAATCTGCCGCAGAATGCGCACGAACAGAGGTCGTGCGTAGGCTGGGAGGTGTGCACACGTGTAAGCGCGCAGCGCCTGCAGATCGATTGCTCCAGATGTCTCGAGTGCTGCCATACCGGCACGTCCCTCGGTACCGGGCACCTTGACGCCGTAGACGACTACATTTGTGGTGCCTTCGAATCCTCGCAGACACTCGGTAACTTCCGAGGCCGAGACGTTCTCGCCCTTCCAGCGGAAGGTATCGCCGAGTCGATCCACAAAGTAAAAGTAGCCCGCCGCATCCTTGCGCATCAGATCTCCGGTTCTATACCAGCGGTCGCCCGGCTTGAAAACGTCGTGCAGGATCTTCCGATTTGAAGCGCCCGCATCGGTGTAGCCCTCGAACTGAGTCGCTGGATTGGAAGCCTCATCTCGGACTTCGGCGATGACCTCCCCGACCTCGTTCGTATCACAGACACAGAACTGACCGGCGGCGTCGCGGATAGGTTCAGCGCTTTCCTCGTTGCATTTGATCAGAGCAATCGAATGCCGATGCCTGAGCAGCGATGGAATTCTGCCGATCGCTCCGATTTTTTCCTCGCAGTTATAGAGCGAAACATTGCCCTCAGTCGAGGCGTAGTATTCCAGTATTCGCGGTATGCGGAAACGATCCTTGAAGCGCACCCAGATGTCCGATCGCAGGCCGTTGCCGCAGCACAGTCTGAGCCGGTGCAAGGTCTCCGCCTCCTGCAGCGGAGAATTCACCAGGTAGCGGCACAGCTCACCAATGTACTGGAACAGTGTGCATTCCGATTTGACAATATCTTGCCAGAATCCCTGGGCCGAAAATCGACGACGGATGACGACCGTCCCGCCAGCGATCAACGGTGCACCGACTGCGACTACTCCGCCGATACTGTGATACATGGGAAGGCAGTTATACAGCCTATCCTCCTGATGCGTATCCATCAGCCCAGCGAACCAGTGGGTCCATTGCATCACGCGAAAGTGACTTACATTGACGGCTTTCGGCAATCCCGAGGTTCCTGACGTATAGATATAGAGCGCCCGATCCTTGATCGATGGGGGTCGATGCTCGTCGTCCTGCAGGGGCTCGGTGGCGCAACTTTCCAGCTCATCATCGATTCGCGGCAGCGCTCCTGTAGCCGCGCCATGCGACCAGCAGCGTGGTTTGATGCGCAGCCGGTCCGCCACCAGTAGAAATTCATCGGTGCAGTGTATCCCGACGATCATATGGGACGCGGCGACTATATCGATCGAGTGCGCAAGCGCCGCTCCGGTCAGACTGGTATTGATGAGCGCCACGACGCCACCGACCCGCGTGACGCCAAGCCAGACGGCGACGTATTCGGCGCAATTGGGCATCAGCAGCCCCAATACCGCGCCGTCTCGCAAGCCCTGGGCACGTGCCCAATGCGAATACTGATTCGCGCGCGTCGACAGGTTCTGGTAGGTCAGGCACTGCTCCTCTGATATCAGAGCCGTACATGCACCAAACCGCTGCGCCAGCTCGTGAAGCACAACCGGAAATATTCGATTAGGCCTCCGCGTAATCGACGCCGTCAGTTCCAGTGCGCGCAACCACGCGGCCGAGGTCGAACTGCCTGAACCAGACGAGCGCATAGTCATGCTACCAGGGGCGTTTGCTACATTTTCCCGGCAACATTAGCATAGCCCTTAATGCCCAGGGACTGTTCCGGCGCCCGCACAGCCGCCGTCGCGGGACCGCTCACCGACTGCACAATCAGGAGCGTGCGCGATGCGGAACGAGACAATAGCCATCCACGGTGGCTATGAAGATGATCCTACGACACGCGCCGTCGCCGTACCTATCTATCAGACTGCCGCGTACGCGTTCGACAGCGCGGAGCATGGTGCAGCGCTATTCAACCTGGAGGCCGAGGGCTACCGGTATACGCGCATTAGCAATCCCACTTGCGATGTATTGGAGCGCAGGGTGGCCGGGTTGGAGGGCGGTATCGCCGCACTCAGCGTCGCATCTGGGCAGGCCGCCCTGCACTATGCGTCACTGAACGTCGCCAAGAGTGGTCAGAACCTAGTGTCGGTACCCCAGCTATATGGCACTACACATACGTTGTTTGCTCACCTTCTACCGGGGTTCGGCATCGATGTCCGGTTTGCGAAGTCTGATGATCCTAGCTCGATCGAGTCGCTGATCGATCAGGATACCCGGGCGGTGTTCTGCGAGAGCGTGGGCAATCCGGCCGGTAACATCTGTGACATTGAGGCGTTGGCGCAGATTGCCCATAAGCACGGCGTGCCCCTGATCGTGGATAATACGGTCGCGACCCCCATGCTATTGCAGCCGATTCGATACGGCGCGGATATCGTGGTGCATTCGCTCACCAAGTTTATGGGCGGTCACGGCACGACTCTGGGCGGTGCGATCGTTGACAGCGGCAGATTCCCGTGGACTCAATACCCGGGAAAATTCACGACATTGACCGAGCCGGATCGTTCCTACCACGGTCTGGTCTACACCGAGCACTATGGCGCCAGCGCCTTTGTCGCACGCTGCCGAAGCGTCTACCAGCGCTGCATGGGTGCGGTGCTCTCACCGTTCAGCGCCTTTCTGTTGCTCCAGGGTATAGAAACGCTCGCGGTCCGTATCGATCGGCACGTCGAGAACGGTCGTCGGGTAGCCGAATTCCTGCGTGCCGACCCGCGGGTAGATTGGGTTAGTTACGCGGGCTTCCCTGAAAGCCCGCATCATGTTTTGGCGATGAAGTATTTTGGGGGGCGCGCCTGCTCGTTGATGACCTTCGGCATAAAAGGCGGCTACGAGACCGGCAAGCGCTTCTACAATGCACTGAAACTCGTCAAGCGGCTGGTAAATCTGGGCGACGCGAAATCTCTGGCCTGTCATCCGGCGTCCACGACGCATCGGCAGATGTCAGTTGAAGAGCAGCGACTGGCCGGTGTCTCTCCAGAAATGATTCGACTGAGCATTGGGATCGAGCACGTGCTCGACATAATCGCCGATCTCGACCAGGCCTTGGAAGCGAGTCAATCTCGCCACGCAACCGATTAACATAAATGCTTGCGGTAAATGCCACGCTGTTCCCCGATCGCCACGAACGCGAGCGACTCAACGATTGGCTTACGCACGAGCTGCTTCGGCTTGAGGAACGCATCGTCGCGGGGCCGGTCAACCCGACTCTGGATATAGACAGTCTCAAACGCGAACTCTCGGGGTTCGATTTCGGCGAGCCCCGTGATATCGACGAACTGCTGGCATGGACGATCGACAAGATGGAGCACGGTGTGGTTCATCTGACCCATCCGCGGTATTTCGGATTGTTCAATCCAGCTCCGGTATTCCCCTCCGAATGCGCGGATCGCATCGTCAGTACCGTCAATCCACAGCTGGCTAGCTCTGCCACTTCGCCGGCCGCAGTGGCGATTGAGGCGCACCTAATTGGGGCGGTGGCGCGGCGGGCAGGCTTGCCTGCGCACTCCACCGGCCACTTCACCAGCGGCGGCTCCGAGGCGAATTGCACTGCGCTTCTCTGTGCGTTGACGCATATGGCGTCAGGTTTTGCCCAGCACGGGACACGCGCGTTTTCCGGACCGCCCATGTTCTATGCCTCGAGTGAGTGTCACATCGCATGGCTGAAGATCGCCCACCAGGTAGGCATGGGTCGCGCGGCACTGAGACAGGTCGCGACCGACGGACGGGGCCGTATGGATGCTGGCGCGCTGATTGCGGCCATTAGTGAGGATCGCGAACAGGGACGGGTACCGGTCATGGTGGTCTCAACCGCCGGTACTACTGGCGCTGGAGCAATCGATCCGATGCAGGCTTGCGCCGAGATTGCGCAAGATCAGGGCTTGTGGCATCACGTGGATGCCGCCTGGGGCGGAGGGGTAATCGCATCCGATCGACTTCGGGGGCTACTCCGGGGAATCGAGCGCGCGGACTCGGTTACGATCGACGCCCACAAATGGTTTGCCACATCAATGGGTTGCGGCATGATCATTACCCGCCATCGGAAGCTGCTGGCGTCGGTGTTTCAGGTTTCCACTACCTTCATGCCCTCGAACGTTGCTGGAGTGGATCCGTATGTGAATACGGCACAATGGTCACGGCGATTCCTGGGGCTACGGCTATTTCTGTCTTTGGCGGCCGTCGGGTGGGCAGGCTACGCGGCACATATCGAACGCTCGGTTGCGCTAATGGTCTCACTGAAGGATCGACTCACCGAACTGGGCTGGACCGTCGCGAATGACCCATTGCTGGCGGTGTTGTGCCTCGAGCCCCCATCCGGTAGCAGATCCGTGCGGGAGATTGTTCGTCGGGTTGTCGCCTCCGGGCGCGCATGGGTCGCACCGACTCGGTTCGAAGGCCGCGATGTGGTCAGGATCTGTGCGACGCACGGCGAATCAAGCGACGCTGACATCGATCAGCTCGTCAGCGCACTCGAAACCGCGCGTTGAATGCGCCTCAGTCTACGTTAAGTCAAATCAGATCCGGCGCCCAGCTTCGTGATCAATTCCGCGATCGACGCGATGGATTGAAAATTCTCTGGCGTGATATCCGCGCGCGGAATCGTCAGATTGAATTCAGCCTCTACGAAGAGCATCAGCTCGACCATCTGAATTGACGTCACACCGAGATCCGCCAGCCGCATGCTCAAGGAGACGGGGCGGGCCTTCGCGTTCTCCGCAAGCAATCGCTCAACCCGTGTCACCAGCCGAACTGTCGGTGAAAGCGCGGAGAGGTGATTAGCCTGCTGAGTTCGCATCGTCTTGATTTTACCAAATTGCCACCGGCGGGCAGCGAACGAGTATATTAAACCACTACGGCGCGCCGGCGTCAGTGGTCATATCGTCCCCAAGCAAGAGATAAGTCTAAGTTCGGCTGGCTGGTCGCCGATTGCAGCACAATTACAGGTTGAAGACGGCCGGCGTGGCGCGATCTCGGTGACGGGGCTCCGCGACGCCGGCTCTTAGTTCATGAGGGCGGCGATGCGCTCCCATTTACGAGAGGATCGTTGTCATGATATTAGACAGCATTCGATCGACCCTCGCGAATTGCCACTCCAACTGTGCCTGCGACATGGTCATCCAGATACCATGAGTCCAGCGGTGTGCGGGAGCTGATTGAGTCGCCGGTTGGGCCCATAAGGGTCCGAATGTGGGTCGCTCAGCGGAGGAGCAGGCACCCGTGGATATGAAATCTCAAGTTCCCACACAAGATGACGCGATCAACAGCGCCGCCGACGCCGTGGCCCGCGTCGCAGCGCAATACGCGGCCGCGGTGGACCGCGATTCCCGCTTCCCCGCCGAGGCGATAGCGGCCGCTAAGGAGCATCGACTGCTTGGCATCCAGGTGCCGGAGCGCCTCGGCGGCGAGGGGGCCGCCCTGTCCGAGATAGTCAAGGTCTGTTATCGACTCGGTACCGTCTGCGCCTCGACGGCGATGATCTTTGCGATGCATCAGATCAAGGTGGCTTGTGTTCTGCGCCACTCGAACGATAGCCCCTGGCACCAGAGCATGCTGAAGCGCCTCTGCGCCGAGCAGTTGCTGCTGGCATCCTCGACCACAGAGGGCACCGGCGGCGGTGACGTACGATCCAGTGAAGCACCGATCGAATACCTGGATCAAAGAATAACGTTGCTGCGGCGCGCTACCGTTATGTCGTATGGCGCCGAAGCAGACGGCATTGTGACGACCGCTCGGCGATCAGCCGAGGCTGCAGCATCGAATCAGGTGCTGATTGTTTTTCTGAAGAGCGATTATTCGCTCGAGCCTCTGGTCAGCTGGGACACACTCGGCATGCGCGGAACCTGCAGCACCGGTTACCTGATCCGAGCCGCTGGCGATGCGCAGCAGATCCTGCCCGACGCCTACGAAAAGATTCACACCGTGACGATGGTCCCGTTTGCGCACCTGACTTGGTCGAGCGTATGGACAGGCATTGCCGCCGGCGCTCTCGAGCGCGCCAGGGAATTTCTCAGGCATGCGGCGCGCAAAAGCGGTGGCCAGTTGCCGCCCGGGGCGGCACACTTCACCCGCGCCAGTGCCTCCCTCCAGACGCTTCGCGGACTGGTGGCCTCGTCACTGCGGGCCTTCGAGAGCATCCAGCATGATGAGCGCGCGCTTAGGGACATGGACTTCCAAATGATGATCAATGTCACGAAGGTGGAAGCTTCCGAGCTGGCGGTGTCGATTGTCCTCGCTGCGCTGCGAGCCTGCGGATTGTCGGGCTATCGAAACGACGGCGAATTCAGCATCGTCCGCAGTCTTCGCGACGTGCTTTCTGCCCCGATCATGATCAACAATGACCGCATTTTGTCCAATCTGGCCACGATATCGATGATGACGGCTATCCCCGGATCTATACTGGACCAATCCCTGACATAACACCCTCATTGAACGCCATCCTCGATTCCGCTGTGCTGGAACGTCAACGCATGGCCGAGCAGTTCACCGCCACGCTTTTCCGACCTCTGGGAGCAGATGGCGTCTATGCCCGCACCCGGGTCTATGAGGAGCTGGTCACGCGACTGTCGTCGCTGATCTCCGGCATCGGGGAGCCGGATGTCGAAGTACTTCGATTCCCTCCGGTCATGAGTCGCCAGCAGCTGGAGAAGGCCGGCTATCTCAAGAGCTTCCCCAATCTGCTCGGCTGCGTCTGCGCGCTTCACGGAAGCGAGGCCGATATCCGTGAGGCTGCCGCGCAACATGAGTCGGGCGGTGATTGGACCTCGGCGCTGACGCCAGCCGATCTGGTCTTGACTCCAGCGGCTTGCTATCCGCTCTACCCTATTGCCGCGCAGCAGGGCGCGATCGCGTCGACCGGTAAACTGTTCGATGTTGCCTGCGACTGCTTTCGGCACGAGCCCTCGAGAGATCTGGATCGCTTGCAGTCATTTCGCATGCGTGAATACGTCTGCATCGGGCCGCCCGAGGTGGTCAGCCGCTTTGGGGAGCGCTGGATTGTCAAGGCCAGGCAATTCGCCAGCAGTTTGGGGCTCGGCTTTGAGATCGCACCGGCGAGTGATCCATTCTTTGGCAGAGTCGGCCAGGTGATGGCGATCAGCCAGCTGCAGCAGTCGCTGAAATTCGAACTGCTGATCGCGCTGCCACCGAATGACCGATCGACTGCTTGCATGAGCTTCAACTATCACCGTGATCACTTCGGACAAATCTGGGACCTGAAGGATGACGAGGGTAATGTGGCCCATACCGGATGCGTCGCCTTTGGCATCGACCGCCTCGCGATCGGCCTGTTCTGGAAGCACGGCTTGCGTATCGATGAATGGCCGGAACCGATTCGGCGGACATTGTCGATATAGGTACGCGAGATGCCGCTCGATCCGTACGCACAACGCTTACTGAACATGCTGGCGGCTTCCCCGCCGCCGTTGCACGCGCGATGCAAACCGGATGAGCGACGCCGCGCATTCGAGCGCCTTTTGAAACTCGGCGAACGTTCCGAGCCGATCGCTGATGTGGAAAACATAATTTTTCCAGGGCCTGGCGGATTGATCCCGCTGCGCAAGTACACGCCGACTGAGGCACAGAGCGAAGCCGCGCCCGCACTAATCTACTTCCACGGCGGTGGCTTGGTAGCCGGGAGCCTGAATACACACGACGCCCTGTGTCGCACGCTGGCCAACGCTGTCAAGTGTCTGGTGGTCTCAGTGGGCTATCGCCTTGCACCGGAGCATCCGTTTCCAGCAGCGATCGAGGACGGCTGCGCGGCTGTCCGTTGGACTGTCTCTCATGCAGAACGCCTGCAGATCGATTCGCGACGCATCGGCATCGCGGGGGACTCCGCGGGCGCCAACATTGCAGCGGTCATCTGTCAGCTGCTCGGGGAAACAGACTTTCCGCCACCTGCGCTGCAGCTGCTCCTATGCCCGATCCTCGATTTCGGCGCGGACACG
>Ga0182030_10014549_pt1 | contig 15512 bp, 14 predicted proteins | sample 812S3MmetaG_FD_121299 | JGI IMG/M metagenome (GOLD analysis project Ga0182030, IMG submission 121299) | Permafrost microbial communities from Stordalen Mire, Sweden - 812S3M metaG (Illumina Assembly) | ecosystem: Environmental > Terrestrial > Soil > Wetlands > Permafrost | place: Sweden... | reverse complement strand
GTTCGCCCAGCCGGTCAGATAGACCCAGATGACCGGCACGGGATGCGAGAGCTTGATGTCGTAGCGCTCCTTGTCCTTCTGCTTGTCGAGCAGCGAGGCCTTGTCCCATTGGCCAGTCGGGGCGGGCGTGTCTTCGAGCAGCCAGGCGGCGTAGTCGTAGACCCCCTGCACGCGCACGCAGCCGTGGCTCAAGAACCGGAAGTCGCGGCCGAACAAGGCCTTGCCGGGCGTGTCGTGCATGTAGACGGCGAGCTTGTTGGGCATGCCGATGCGAATCGAGCCGAGCGAGTTGCCGGCCCCCGAATCCTGCCGCAGGATGAAGTTGGCCGCGCGCTCGGAGCTCCAGTCGATCGAGCGCGGGTCGACTTCGTGCAGTTGGCCGTCGAGCACGCGGATCTTCTCCCGCTTGAGATAGCTGGGGTCCCGCTGCATGTGCGGGATGATCTCTTTCTTGATGATCGAGGTCGGCACCGTCCACGTCGGATTGAGGTTGACGACCGAGATATGCGCGGAAATCTCCGGCGAGGGATGGTCGGGATCGCCGACGATGGCGACATAGCGGTGCGCGACCTGCCCGTCCTGCACCGCTTCGACCGAGGTCGAGGGCAGATTGGCGACGACATAGCGGCGCTCGAACTCGAAATGCAGATTGGAAAGCCGCGCCGCGCTGGCGGCGAGCTGCTGTCGGCGGGTCTCGGCGGGAATGTCAATCGCCTTCAGCGTCGCGCCGGCGACGTCGCCCGTCTGTCGCAGGCCCATACGCGCCTGGAAATGCTTGACGGCGGCGGTCAGCGCGGCGTCCCATTTGGGGGAGTGCGCGGCGCCTTCGTCGAGATCGCCTTCGAGCGCGAGATGGCGGCGCAGCTTGACGACCGCCTCACCCTTGGCGCCAGGACGCAGCGCGGGAAGGTCGGTCGCCCAGCCGCCTTCCTCTACGATGTGCGCGTATCGTTCGGCGGCCTTCTGGGTGGCGAAGAAGGTTTCGGGCGAAAGCGTCGGATGCGGATCGGCGGAAAGCGCCGTCTCCAGCGGCGGCGGCGCCGGCTTGAGCTTGGGCTTCGGCTTGGGCGCCAGTTCGGTCGGAATCGGCGCCGGCGCCAGCGCGTCGCCGGCTGAGGCGGCGGCGGCAGGTGTAGCGGCGGGCGCCGGCGAAGCGGACGCGGCGGGAGTCGGAGCGGCGGCGGGCGCGGCCGGCGCAGACGCTTGCGGGGTCGGCGACGGCTTGGCCGCGGCGGGTTGCAGGCTCGGCGGCGGCAGCGGGCTCGCCACGATCTTTCCCGGCGCCGGCGCGTCCTCGGCGAACCCCGCGGCGACGCCTAGCGTCAGAATCGCCGCGCTCGCCAGTCCCAGCCTAGACAGTTTCATAGGGTGGCCCGTATCCTTCCTGCGAACGCTAACCATAAACGGTTACTAATTCGCCACGAAGGCGAGTTTGCGGCGCGTCAAGCGGGTTCCGCGGGGTATCGCGCCGCAATCGGGCGCCGCAGTAGGCGCAACGCCGCCGCCTGCGCGGCAAAAGTGCTCGAAGTCGCCACGACGAAGGCCGTCAGAATCCCGGCCGTGGGCAGAAGCCAGCCGAGTAGGAAGAAGAACGCGGCGAAGCCAAACAGCGCGAGCAGCATGCCGCGCAACACCTGCGACGCCATGACCGGCCCCTTCGCCTGATGCGCGAACAGCGTGAGAATGGCGCCGAACACCGGAAAGCTGGCGATGGCGCCCGCCGCCTTGGGACCGACGAAAGCCGCGGCGGCGGTAAGCGCGACGACCAGCGTCGTCGCGACGATCATGCGCGCCGGCAGATCCCACCAGGGCGCGCCGACGCCAGCTCGTACGGTTTCGCGGTGCGGGATGAGCCACAGCGCCAGCGTCAACGCGAAAAGCGCGACGAGGAAAAAGGCCCAATGCGGCAGCGGCGCCGCTTCGAGCGCGAGCGCCGCACAGACATAGCCGACGGCGCCCGCCGCCAGCGCCAACCCCGCGCCGCGCGCGGCCAGTCGCGCATAGGCGAGGCTGAAGGCGGCCTGCGAAGCCGCGCCGATCAGCGAGCCGTTGGTGGCGAGCGCGGCGAAATCGGCGCCGTATTGGATCGCGAGAAAGGCGGCGACCGGCCCGGAGGTCAGCGGCAGGCCGACCAGCCAGCCGCCGATCGCGTCGCCCCAGCGTCGCCCGGCCAAACTCGCCGCCAGGATGAGAAGCGGCGGCAGGATCAGCTTGAAGACAATCAGATGCACGCGCCGCCTATGGCACGCAGGCGCGCCGAAAGCAGCCCCTAGAGCCCGCGCTCCGGCGCCAGCGGAGCCGGAGCGCGCAGCGTCTCGCCCGCTTTGAGGAACGGCCGCGCCAGCGAACGGCTGACGGTCGCGTAGTCCTCGCGCTCATCGCCGACGCCGTACTCACGCACCTCGCGCTGAAGCGAGGGAACATGCAGCGTGCCGAACGCCCAATCCCAGACCGCCAGCGCGAAGCCGAGATTCTTGTCGAAATGGCTGGGATCGGTCGAGTGGTGCACCTGATGATGCGCCGGGCTCTGCAACAGCCGCCCCGCCGCGCCGCGGAACGGAATCCACAGTTGGCTGTGACGCAGGTGACCCCAGGTCAGCATGAAGACGGCGAGCACGATATTGCCGTTGAGCAGCGTCATATGGCCGACGCCGGGGCCGAAAATCCAGGTCATCAGCCCGAACGCCGCTCCGGTGCACAACGCGATGGCGTTCATGAAGAAGACGATCTCGACCGGATGCTTGCGCATCTCGGTGAAGGTCGTCATCACCTCCGCCGAGTGATGCACCTTGTGGAACTCCCACAGCGCCGGAATGCGGTGGAACGCGTAATGCGACGCCCAGTAGGCGAACTCGAAGGCGAGCAGTTCGGCGAGCGTCGCTATGAGAATCGCGAGGCCGGCCGGAGCGTGCAGCGCCAGCGGGGTCCCGAGCAGGCCGAGCGCCCGGTCGCGCCAGAAGAAGGCGCCGACGACCAGCCAGGCATAGCCGGAGGCGAACACGAGCGTGTTGAGCGCCCATAGCCTGATATCGACAAGCGACGAGGGATGCAGCCAGATCCGGCGCGGGAACATCGCGCGGGCGAAGATTTTGAGGCTGGGCTCGCGTCCGCGCGCCCGCCGCCGCCAGACGAACCAGCCGAGCGCGAACAGCAGCGCTCCGCACAAAGCCGGCGCGCCATAGGGAGAGGCGGGACCGAACACGCCTGCGACTTCGGCGACGCCTGCACGCCACAGCCAACGCAACGCTTGCATGAACGCGACCTCGCAAGACGCCACGGCGCCTGCGACAGACTAGCGCAGCCGGATTAAGCGAAACGTTAAAGGGATCAGCGCGTGCAGGACTGTTCGGGCAGCCAGTCGAGCTTCTTCAGCTTCGCGCTGAGCGCGAAGGAGCCGTAATCGAGCTTCAGCGAGCCCGAGACGCCGTTTTCGTAGAGGTCGAACGACATCGTGTAATCCGGCGCGGAATCCTTGTTGACCTCGTTGAAATAGGAGATCGTCACCGGCCAGCGCTGGAGGTCCGCGAGCTTAGCGGCGACGGCGGAATCGGCGCTTTCGCCCTTGCGCTGCAGGCCCATGATGGCGAGCGTCGAATAGACCTTCTTGCCGGTGTCGGAGCCGTCGAACACGCGCGCCTCCAGCACGCGGCCGCCCTGCCGGGCGGTGGCGATGATGCGCTCGAGATGCTGGGTCGGAAACAGCACGTCGCGGCCGATGTCGATCTTCTCTTTGCCCGGCTTGACCAGATTGACATCCGTTGCCCCGTCGTCCTCGCGCGCGGCGGAGCCGGACACCGGGGGTTGCGCCGAGCCGCCGGCTTCGGTCGAGATCTCGAAGCGCAACAATTTCGCGTCGCCGTCCTCGAACGACACGGCGCTGATGTCGGAGGCGACGGTCGCGCCCTCGGCGCGTTGCAGCTCGGTCAGCTGACGGAAATTCGAGGCGTAGCCCTCGCAGGCTGAGCCGCGGAACTCGTAGGCGATCAGGCCGGACGCTGAAATCGGCGCATCGGCGTTGACCGAGCGCTCGGAATTGACGCCGCCGAGAGAGATCTCGTAGCCCGCGCGATGCGAGGCGAGCGGCATCGCCTCGTCGGCCAGCGCCGTCGCGGCGCCAAGGGCGAGCGCAAAGCCCGCAAAGCCCAATATTCTGCGCATTCTACGCTCCGCTGCGGCGCCCCTTCGAGCTGACGATAACACGTTTCGTCGCGCTCGTGACGGCTCAATCCTTATCGCGGCCGAGCGGCCCCCAGGCTTCGGATAACGCCTCGGTCGTGTCGAGCGGCTCCTCGTCGTCGCGCAAAGCCTCGGAGTCGTCCGGCCGCGGCACGCCATAGCCGGGCGGCAACTTGCCCTCGAACAGGCCCGCGCCCTGCAGTTCGTCGAGCCCCGGCAAGTCCGAGACCTGCTCCAGGCCAAAATGCACGAGGAATTTGTAGGTCGTGCCGTAGGTGATCGGCCGCCCCGGCGCCTTGCGTCGCCCGCGCATGCGCACCCAGCCCGCCTCCATCAACACGTCGAGCGCGCCCTTGGAGACCGCGACGCCGCGGATGTCCTCGATTTCGACCCGGGTGACCGGCTGGTGATAGGCGACGATGGCCAAAGTCTCGACAGCGGCGCGCGACAGTTTCTTCTTTTCCGCCTCCTCCTTGGCGAGCAGCCACGCCATGTCGGGCGCGGTGCGGAACATCCAGCGCCCGGCGAGCCGCACAACTTGCACGCCGCGACCGGCGTACTGGCGCTGCAACTCGGCGAGCGCGCCCTTCACGTCGCAGCCGTGCGGCAGCTTCGCCGAAAGCGCCGCCTCCTCCAGCGGCTCGGCGGCGGCGAACAGCAGCGCCTCGACGACGCGCAGGTCCTCGGGAGTGAAGCGGACTTCAGGGCTTTCAAATAGTCGCGTGACGACGGCCATAGCTTACTCAGGTTCGACGAGCGCGAGTTTCGGTGCATCCTCGTCCCTTTCCAGCTTGCGCAGGAAAAGCGGCGCGAAATGGTCGTCCTGGCGCAGTTCGATCAGCCCCTCGCGCACGAGTTCGAGCGAGGCCGAGAACGAGGAGGCGCGGGCGCTGCGGCGCATCTTCGGGTCGAGGCAGTATTCGATCAGCCAGCCGTCGAGGCTGACCCAATCGGCGGCGCGGCCGATCAGTCGCCCGAGCGCGTCGCGCGCCTGGGCGAGCGACCAGACCTCGCGCGGCTTCATGCGCACGAAGGTGCGGGCGCGCTTCTGCGACTGACGCGCATAGGCCGAGATGAGATCGTAGAGCGTCGCGGAATAATCGATCGCCGCGGGCCGATCGATCGATTCCGGCGCGCCGCGAGCGAACACGTCGCGACCGAGTTGAGGGCGCTTCATCAGGAGGTCGGCGGCGCGGCGGATCGTCTCCAGCCGACGCAGCCGGTCGGCGAGCTTCTCCGCGAGATCGGCGGCGTCCTCCTCGACCTCCTTGGGCGGCGACGGCAACAGCAGGCGCGACTTGAGATAGGCGAGCCACGCCGCCATCACGAGATAGTCGGCGGCCAACTCCAGCCTGCGCTTCAGCGCGGCTTCGACGAAGGCGAGATATTGCTCAGCCAATTCCAGAATGGAGATGCGGGCGAGATCGACCTTCTGCCGCCGCGCCAGCTCCAGCAGAAGATCGAGCGGACCCTCGAAACCTTCGACGTCGACCGTGAACGCCGGCTCGCCCGCCGTCCGCTCGGCCTCGAAGGCGTCGTCGGGCGTCCGCTTCGCCTTGGTTGCTTCCGCGCGTCCGATTCGCATGGGCGTGACCTTGGCGCGAGGGCGCGCGGCGCGCAAGACGGCGGCGACACTCCGTTAACCGGGTATCGCGCCGATGCGGCGGCGCCGCTTAACCTTGAGCGTAAAGGTAAACAAACGCTTACCGGGGTGCGGGGCCAAGTTTCGATTGCCTCCGCTAGCCCGGCGGCTAAAGTATTCTCATGGATCGAGGCAAGATCGCAAAGCGATCGACAAGCCAAAGGTTCTGCCCAAGACTACGGAATACCTCATGGGTCGCCCAGGTCCGCCGCATCGCCTGGGTCCATGAGGTCGGCCGGTCCGAACGATCAAGGAGTGGCCTCCTCATCGATTGTTCCGGACCGGCCACTTGGCCGTAGTCAGTACCGTCGCAGCAGGCTGACCAGTTTGCCCTGGATCTTGACCCGGTCGGGCCCGAAGATGCGCGTTTCGTAAGCGGGATTGGCGGCCTCGAGCGCGACGGAGGCGCCGCGCTTGCGCAGACGCTTCAGCGTCGCCTCTTCGCCGTCGATCAGCGCCACGACGATGTCGCCGGTCTCAGCCGTGTCCTGCTTGCGGATCACCACCGTGTCGTTCTCGTGGATACCGGCCTCGACCATCGAATCGCCGCGCACTTCGAGCGCGAAATGATCGCCGGTCCCGAGGAAATCGGCCGGCATCGGGATGGTCTGGGTGCGGGTCTGGATCGCCTCGATGGGCGTGCCGGCGGCGATGCGGCCCATCACCGGCACCATGACCGGCGGATTGTCGTTGACCGGGGGCGTGGCGGCGGGACGGGCGCGGCCGAGATTGCCGGAAATGACGCTCGGGCTGAACGCGCGCGGACGCGCCGGGGTCTGCACGGTAGCCGATTCCGGCAGCCGCAACACCTCGATGGCGCGGGCGCGATTGGCGAGCCGCTTGATGAAGCCGCGTTCCTCCAGCGCCATGATGAGGCGGTGGATTCCCGACTTGGAGCGCAGATCGAGCGCCTCCTTCATTTCGTCGAAGCTCGGCGGCACGCCCTCCGCCTGCAATCTGTCATGGATGAAGCGCAGCAGTTCGCTCTGTTTCCTGGTCAGCATCGCGCCCTCCGCAGCCGAGTCGCCCGGCTCGCCTATCCGCCGCCGGAGAATCGGGGCAAGACGTAAACAATTCGCGAACGATCGTTATATGTTCTTTGTTTAGTCCGCAAGACTGAGCGCGCATTTCGGCGCGAAATAAGCGCCCCGCGGATCGGCCGAGCCGTCAAACGACCCGGATCACCCCGGCGCCCGCCGAAGTCGCGGCGAATTTGTCGCCGAGATAGTCGCCGGCCAGCGTGAGCGTCAGCGCCGTCTGTCCAGGCCCCTGCAGGAACGAGAGCGTCGTCGAGGTTGCGCCTTCCGTCGCCCCCATGAAAACGTAGCCTCCGCCGACCAGAATGGAGTCCGTGCCGGCGCCGTCGAAGCCCGCGATGGCGCCCTGGAAGGCGGGCAAGTCGTTGACGAACAGGGCCGCGCCCGCGCCGAAAAAGTCGATCGTCTGGCCGGCGGCGACGGCGCCGTCGAACTGCAGCGTGGTCTCGGTGAGGTTATTGGTCGATCCGGTCCCGTCAATCGTTTCGGTTCCCGTGCCCGAAAGGCCGCCCTTGAGGTCGAGCGTCCCGGCTTCGACCACGATTCCCCTGGGCACGAAGCCGCTGCTGCCGGAGGGAATGTTCACCCCGTTGTTGGCCACGTTCGGCGCCACGACGCTGAGGCCCGTTCCGCTCTTGTAAAGGGTTCCCGGGTTCGCGCCGGCGTCGATGGCGATGGCGCTCGCGGGATCGGCGCCAAGCGAAAAGCCGCTTGCGCCGTCGAGATCCCAGTCGCCGCCGTTGCCGATGGCGAGGCTGGCGAGGTCGGTCGGCGAGGAATCGCCGAGGACCGTCTGGCCGGCGGTCTGCTTGACGGAGGCGCTGCTCACCGTCAGGCCCGTAATGTCGGCGCCCTCGCTCAAGCTCAGGAAGCCCCCGCCGTCCACGGTAAGCCCGGAGAGGGTCGGAGTTCCCGTGAGCGTCAAAGTGTCATAGTTGAGATCCAGCGTGGCGCCGGCCTCGCCCGTGAAGGCGCCGGCGTAGCTCACATTTTCCCCTAGCGTGGTCGTACCGCCCGCCAGCGTCCAGTTCGCGACGGAGAGCCGCACGCCGGATTGAATCGTCGCTGCGCCGCCGCCGATCTCGAACGTTCCCGCCCCGCCGACGGTTGACGAGAACGCGCTCGACGCGCCGTCGAAATCGAGCGTTCCGGTCGTAACCCAAACCACGCCCTCGGTCGCGACATCGATCCCGACCTGGCTGACGCCGGTTCCGGCGATCTTGGCGATCAACCCCATGCCGTTGATGTCCGGCCCTGCCGCCTGCCCCGCCGCCAGCAGGAGCGATGCGTCGCCGTCAAATTCCCAGCGCGCGCCGGCGGCGTTCATGATCGTCGAGCCGTCGTACATCGTCATATCGGCGGTGAGATAAACCGTGCCCCAGTTCGTCTGACAGGACGAATTCGTAACCTGGACATTGCCGACGAAGGCTGCGCCGTCCGGGCCGTAATCGACCATGCCAGCACCGACGTAGGTTCCCGACAGGCTGGCCCGGCCGTCGAATTCGATATCGCCGCCGCCCGCCGAGGAGATCGTGCCGGTGGAGACGAAATTCGCCTTTATCAGCGCGGTTCCCGATCCGGACGTCTTCTGGAACGTGCCGGCGTTGAAGAAGCCCCAGCCGGACTGGCCGTCCCACGAAATGCCGCTCGCATCCGTTATCGTCCAGGTGGCGCCGGATAGGTTGTAGATCCGGGCGGTCGATGTGCTGGAATCGCCGATCGTGACGGCTCCCCCGGACTGAGTGACCTGCTTGTAGTTGTAGAGATTGACCGCGCCGCCGACGGTGAGCCCGGAAACGGCGCCTCCGTCGATGAGCGCGAGCGCCCGGACGCCGACGAGGCTGGAGTTCTGCAGATCCGCCGCCCCGTACGCCGCCAGATAGCCGCCTTCCAGGTCGAGCGTCGCGCCGATCAGAGTCAGGCCCTGGAACCCGAAATTGCCGACGTCCATAGTCACCGTGAACGGCGACGACGCCTCGATGTCGACGTTATCGCCGGACGTCGGCGCATGGTGCAGGCTCCAGTTGGCTGCGACCGACCAGGCGCCCGAAGCGGCCACGTTCCAAACGTCGGTAGGTGTGGCGACTGCAGTCATGGGCGAATCCTCCGCGGCGGCGCGCGAAGCTTAAGCCACATGCTGTCGTAGGGGAAATCGGATACGTCGGCGTCTTCCAGTTAGCCTTAATGCGGCGTTTCAGTTCGCTTCTTCCGGCAGCCCCGGCAGCGGCGCGATATGCACGCCCTCCTCAAGCAGCGCCTTCACCTCCGCCAGATTGGCCTGACCGCGAATCGCCCGCTCCGGAGCCTCGCCGGAATGGATCGCGCGCGCCACTTCGGGAAACGCCGGACCGACGTCGTCGGTGCGCGCCTCGATCTCCCGGCGCAGCGTCGCCATCGCCTCGCGCATCGCCTTCGCTCGCTCGTCGAGCAGCGCCGCGGGCGGCCCGGAGCGGTCGCGGGTCACCACCGCCGGCGCCATCGGCGCCTTGGCGATGCTGTGCGAATTGCACTCCGGGCAGATCACGAAGCCGCGCCGCGCCTGCTCGTCGTAGGAGGCGCTGTCCGGGAACCAGCTTTCGAATTCGTGGCCGTGGTCGCAGGCGAGCGCGAACTTGATCATGCGGTCAGCAGCGGGTCGAGCCGGCCGGCCTCTTCGAGTTCATAGAGGTCGTCGCAGCCGCCGACATGTCGGTCGCCGATGAAAATTTGCGGCACGGTCGAGCGACCGTTCGCCCGGACCGCCATCGCCGCCTGCCCGGCCCGGTCGCCGTCGACGCCGATCTCTTCAAAGCGAGCGCCTTTGCGCCGCAACAGGTCCTTGGCGGCGTGGCAGTAGGGGCAGCTCGACTTGGTGTAGATGACGATAGGCGGCACGGTCTGAAGCTCCAGGAACAGTAACTTATATGTGACGCCTTAACGGCGGCACAACCCGCGCGGCGTTCACGCCTCGACGCGGGCGAACACCAGCACGTCTACGGCGCCGGCGCCGGCGTCGATCAGCGCGCGCGCGGCGGCGTTGGCGGTGGCGCCCGAGGTCAGCACGTCGTCGATGAGGACGATGCCCCGGCCGTTCAGGGCGCGCGGACAGCGGAAGGCGCCTTGCAGGTTGCGGGCGCGCTCGGCGCGGCTGAGGCCGACTTGCGAGCGGGTCGGCCGGATGCGCGCGAGATCGGTCTCGACTGGCTTGCCGCTTCGGCGCGAAATCTCGCGCGCCAGCGCGAAGGACTGGTTGAACTGGCGCCGCCACAGCCGCGTGCGATGCAGCGGCACCGGCGCGAGCGCGTCGGCCTCGGCGAGGAGGTCGGCGCCGGCGCGCGCCATCCAGGCGCCCATCGGCCGCGCCAACTCCATGCGGTCGGAATATTTGAGCCGATGCACGAGATTGCGCGCCGGCCCGTCCTCGAACAGGGCGACCGCCCGGGCCCGCCGGAAAACCGGGGGATCGTCGATGGCGCGTTGCGAAAGCACGCCCTCGCCCATCTCGTGCTCGAACGGAAGCCCGAGCCGGTCGCAGAACGGGCGCTCGATGAAGCGCATGGCGCGCCAACACGGGCCGCAAAGCGAGCCGGGCTCGGCGACCGCAGCGCGGCAGGACAGGCAGGTCGCCGGGAAGGCGACGTCGAGCGCGGCGCGGCAGACCGCGCCGCCCCATTCGCGCCAGCGAGGCGCGCGGGAAGGCTGCCCGGTTTCGGCGGTCACGTTCACGCGCTTGAGGATGCGGGATTCGGCGCAGCTTGGGAATGCGCGTCGTCAAACGGGCGCGAGGCTGGACGCTCGGGCCTGAAGTCGTTTAAGCCGGCAAGGCCGATGCCCGCTCCCCGCCTTTTCGACCGCGCCCTGATCGCCCGCCGGCTCGACCGCGCGCTCGCCGCCGTCCCGCAAGATTTCCTGCTGGCGCGCTGCGCCGAAGAGCTTGCGGACCGGCTCTCGATGGTCAAGCGCGAGTTCGCGGACGCGCTCGACGTCGGCACGCCGGGGCCGCAAGCCGCCGCCGTCCTGCAAGCGCCGAACGTGACGCGCATCGCGCCGACGCAAGCGAGTCTCGGCGCCGGGCGCTTCGCCGGTTTGGTCGGCGATCCCGAACGGCCGCCGGTGGGCGAGGCGCAGTTCGATCTCGCCGTCTCGCTGCTCGCCTTGCACGAGATCGACGACCTGCCCGGCGCGCTGATCCAGATCCGCCGCGCGCTGAAACCCGACGGCCTGCTCATCGCCGCTTTGCCCGGCGGCGACACGCTGACGGAATTGCGCCAGTCGCTGCTGGCGGCGGAGAGCGAAATGAGCGGCGGCGCTTCGCCGCGCGTCATTCCGTTCGCCGACGCGCGCGCGCTCGGCGGATTGTTGCAGCGGGCGGGTTTCGCCCTGCCCGTCGTCGACAGCGATCCGCTAACTGTGCGCTACGCCGACATGTTCGCCCTGATGCGGGATCTGCGGGCGTTCGGGGCGACGAACGCGCTCAACGAGCGCTCGCGCCGGTTCGCGCGGCGCGACTTGTTTTTGCGCGCCGCGAAACATTATGCTGAGAACTTCGCTGACTCCGACGGACGCATCCGGGCTACGTTCGAGATCCTGTGGCTGTCGGGCTGGGCGCCGCATCCGAGCCAGCAGAAACCGCTGAAGCCGGGCTCGGCGAAGATGCGGCTGGAGGACGCGGTGAAACGAAACCGGGGCTGAGGCGTCTTTGCTTAAGACGCTTTGATAGGGGACGCGGACATGAACACTCGCGCGGCGGCTCGTCCGCTGGATCAGCGCGCCTCCGATGCGGCCTACGACCGCTGGGCGCCTGTCTACGATTTCGTCTTCGATCTGCCGTTCGAGCCAGGCCGGCGAGCGGCGGCCGAGGCCGCGGGCGAGGCGGCCGGGCGCAATGGCGAGATCCTGGTCGTCGGCGTCGGCACGGGGCTGGAGTTGCCGATGCTGCCGCGCTCGACGCGGGTGACCGGCGTCGACGTGAGCCGGCCGATGCTTGAGGTTGCGCGCCGGCGCGTGGCGCGTTTGCGGCTCGATCAGGTCGAGGCGCTGCACGAGATGGACGCGCAGGCGCTCGACCTTCCCGACGCGAGCTTCGATGTCGCCCTGGCGCCTTACGTGATGAGCGTCGTGCCCGATCCAGCCAAGGCGCTCGACGAGATGTGGCGGGTGGTGCGGCCGGGCGGCGAACTCGTGGTGATGAACCATTTCTCGGCCGAGGCCGGCTGGCGCGTCGGGGTCGAGACCGCGATGGAGGGCGCCGCGCACTGGCTCGGCTGGCGGCCGCGCTTTCCCTACGCCGCCGTGGGCGATTGGCTCGCGGGCAAGCCCGAGGCGCAATTGCTGGAGCGGCGGGAGTTGCCGCCGCTGGCGATGTTCACGCTGCTGCGGATCGGCAAGGCGGCCTAGATCGGCTCCGGGCCGCGCGAGATCGCGGCGACGCCGGTGCGGGAGACTTCAACCAAGCCGATGGGGCGCATCAGATCGACGAAATCGTCGATCTTGCGCGGCGCGCCGGTCAGCTCGAAAATGAAACTCTCCGTCGTCGCGTCGATCACCTTGGCGCGAAAGGCTTCGGCCAACTGAAGCGCCTCGACCCGCGCGTCGCCCTTGCCGCGCACCTTCACCATCGCCAGCTCGCGCTCGATGGAGCGCGAGGCCAGCGTCAGGTCGGTGACGCGGTGGACCGGCACCAGCCGCTCCAACTGATGCCGCACCTGCTCGATCACTTCCGGCGTGCCTGAGGTGGCGATGGTGATGCGCGAGAGGTGGTTCTCGTGTGCGACCTCGGCGACCGTCAGGCTCTCGATATTGAACGAGCGCGCCGAGAACAGGCCGACGACGCGAGCGAGCACGCCGGGCTCGTTGTCGACCAGCACGGACAGCGTGTGGCTCTCCAGGTTCTGCTTGCCGATGGGCGAGGAATAGGGCGACGGCGGATAGGCTTTGGTCATGTGTTGGTTCCTTGAACGATCCAGCTTTGGAAGAGCGCGAAATCGATGTTGCCGCCGGAGAGCACGAGGCCGATCTTGCCCATCGGCCTCTCCTGCATAGCGGCGGCCAGAGGCGCGGCGCCCGCGCCTTCGGCGAGATTGTGCGTGTCGGTCCAGTAGGCGCGCACGGCTTCTGCGATCTCGTCATCACTGACCAGCACGATGCGCGCGGCGCCTTTGATGATGATCTCCAGCGCCTGCGGGTCGGCGGCGCGGGTGGCGACGCCGTCGGCGAGCGTGTCGGCGGAGTCGGTCATCACTGGCCGCCCGGCCCCGAAGGACAGCGCATAGGCCGGCGCGCCGCGCGCCTGCACGCCGACGATCTCGGTTCTCAACCCTAGCGCGTCGCGCGCTGCGATGGCGCCGCAGATGCCGGAGCCGAGGCCGACGGGGACGTAGAGCGTGTCGAGATCGGGATGGGCGCGGAGCAGCTCGAGCGCGTAAGTGGCGACGCCGCGCACGAGGTCGCGATGGAACGAGGGGACCATTTCGAGGCCGTGCGCTTCCGCGTAGCGCGCCGCCCCCTCGCGCGCGGCCTGGAAGTCGTGGCCGTGCTCGATCAGCGTGGCGCCGAGCGCGCGCATGGCGGCGTTCTTCTCGCTGGAATTGCCGTGCGGGACGAAGATGATGGGCTCGATCCCCGCCCGCCGCGCCGCGAAGGCGAGGCTCTGGCCGTGATTGCCGCGAGTGGCCGAGACGAGCGCTCGCGTTCCGGGCGTGCGACGGATGAGCGCGTCAACATAGGTGAGGCCGCCGCGCACCTTGAAGGCGCCGGTGGGGTTGTGGTTCTCGTGCTTGACGACGACCTCGGCGCCGAAGCGCTCGCAGAGCAGCGGCCAGCGCAAAGCTGGGCTCGGCTGGAGCGCTTCGCGCACAAGCGCGTGGGCGGCTTCGAGTTCGGCGAGGGTGAGCATGGCGGCCTCTTCCCCCTCTCCCCGCTTGCGGGGAGAGGGTTGGGGTGAGGGGTGTGTCGGCGTTGAAGCGGCGGCGCCCCTCACCCTAACCCTCTGCCCAAGGGGGGAGAGGGGACGAGCGAGCGGGCGACGTTCAATCACACCAGCATCTTGCCCTTCTCGTCGATGACCGAGCCGAGTTCGACGCCGGCGTCGTCGCCTAGCTCGGCGAGGATCATCTCGTTGTGCGCCTTGCCCGACGGAATCATCGGGAAGCAGTTCTCCTTCTGATCGACGACGCAGTCGAACACCACCATCTTGCGCACGTCGATCATCTCCAGGATCGCCGCGTCGAGCTTGTCGGGATCGGCGCAGCGGATGCCGTGCGCGCCATAGGCCTCGGCGAGTTTTACGAAATCGGGCAGCGAATCCGTGTAGCTCTCGGAATAGCGGCCGCCGTGCAGCAACTCCTGCCACTGCCGCACCATCCCCATGTACTGGTTGTTGAGGATGAAGATCTTGATCGGCAGGCGATACTGGATCGCCGTCGACAGCTCCTGAATGTTCATCTGGATCGAGGCCTCGCCGGCGATGTCGATCACCAGCGATTTCGGATGCGCAAGCTGCGTCCCGATCGCCGCCGGCAGGCCGTAGCCCATCGTGCCGAGGCCGCCGGACGTCATCCAGCGGTTCGGCTCCTCGAACTTGAAGTGCTGCGCCGCCCACATCTGATGCTGGCCGACCTCCGTCGTGATGTAAGTGTCGTGGCCCTTGGTCAGCTCGTAAAGCCGCTGGATCGCATGTTGCGGCTTGATGACCTCGCGCGAGTTGCGGAAGCCGAAGGAGTTGCGCTGGCGCCAGCGGTCGATGGTCGCCCACCATTCGCCGAGCGCGCGCGCGTCGGGCCGCTGGCCCTCGGCGCGGTAGAGCCGCACCATGTCCTCCAGCACATGCGCGCAATCGCCGACGATGGCGAGATCGACCTTGACGTTCTTGTTGATCGAGGACGGGTCGATGTCGACGTGAATCTTCTTCGAGTGCGGCGAGAACGCGTCGAGCCGCCCGGTGATGCGGTCGTCGAACCGCGCGCCGAGGCAGATCATCAGGTCGCAATCGTGCATCGCGTTGTTGGCTTCGAACGAGCCGTGCATGCCGAGCATGCCGACCCATTGCTTGTCCGACGCGGGATAGGCGCCCAGGCCCATCAAAGTCGAGGTAATCGGGAATCCGGTCAGGTGCACGAGTTCGCGCAGCAGGGTCGAGGCGTTCGGGCCGGAGTTGACGATGCCGCCGCCTGTGTAAAAGATCGGCTTCTTCGCCTTCGCCATCATCTCGATGGCGTGTTTGATCTTGTCGGCGTCGCCCTTCAGCTTCGGCCGATAGGTCTTGTGCTGGATGTTGCGCGCGAAGTGATAGACGCCGGTGGCGAACTGCACATCCTTCGGCACGTCGATCACGACGGGTCCCGGCCGTCCCTGCGAAGCGACATAGAACGCCTCGTGCAGCACGCGCGGCAGGTCCTCGATGCGGCGCACGAGATAGTTGTGCTTGGTGCAGTTGCGGGTGATGCCGGTGGTGTCGCATTCCTGGAACGCGTCGGAGCCGATCAGATGCGTCGGCACCTGTCCGGTGATGCAGACCAGCGGGATCGAGTCCATCAAGGCGTCGGTGAGGCCGGTGATGGCGTTGGTGGCGCCGGGGCCGGACGTGACCAGCAGCACGCCGACCTTGCCTGTCGAACGGGCGTAGCCTTCAGCGGCGTGCGCCGCGCCTTGTTCGTGGCGCACGAGGATATGGCGGACCT
>Ga0182030_10014547_pt1 | contig 15513 bp, 13 predicted proteins | sample 812S3MmetaG_FD_121299 | JGI IMG/M metagenome (GOLD analysis project Ga0182030, IMG submission 121299) | Permafrost microbial communities from Stordalen Mire, Sweden - 812S3M metaG (Illumina Assembly) | ecosystem: Environmental > Terrestrial > Soil > Wetlands > Permafrost | place: Sweden... | reverse complement strand
TCATACTTGAGCACGCTGTCTTTCGGGATGCCGATACTTACCAGGCCTGCTCCAACTGCGCTTACGCCTCCCACCACAGCGGCCCCTTCGAGCCCCGCGATGATCCAGGCCACCAGCGGTCCAGCCACAAGAATCGGCCCCAGTCCAGGTATCGCGAACAGCGCCGATCCAAAGAGAAGACCCCAGAATCCGCCCCAGAACGCACCCACCTTGCCCCAATACTTCATGCGGTCGCCGGCGTTGTAGTAGCCGACGACATGCTCGTCGGTATGCGTATCTCTTGCGGCAATCGAGAGGCTCTTCATGTCGACGCCGGCTTCCTGCAACTCCTTGATGGCGTGCTCGGCCTGCTCGTGCGTGTCATATATAGCGACAACAGAGTTAGTGATGCTCATTGCTTTCTCCATTTCTGTGGGTTGATGAACATATCTGGGAGCGGCTGCTCATATAGATCAAAACGGCCAATACCGCCTCATTGCCAATCGCGTGGCCCTGTGGTTGAGATGTAAGCTCATCGCAGGGACGATCGCGTGTGCAGACTGAGTGTTGCACTCTGAAAGCTCTGCATCTGAGCAATTGAGTACAGAAGCTCGCGTTCAAATTGTGCGGCCTTACTCACTGGCAGGGCACTCCTCGCATGCCGCACGGACTTACCCAACTCCGGCTCTCCGGCGCGTCCCAAGTCTCAGCCGGATGTGCAATAGAGCACAGTTCTCGTTCTTGGGATCGGAAGAGAATGGGCTCCAGCCGCTTTCAAGATGCGGCGAGGAGTTCGTTATGCCTGAAGCCCATGCTTTCCCGTCCATCCCTACAAAGATCCTGTTGCCCATAGATTTCAGTCCGTCCTCCCAGGCAGCTTTGGAAATGGCCGCCGACCTTGCGCAACACTTTCACGCCGAGCTTTACCTTCTGAACGTAATTCCGATGTTTCCCACCACGACAATTCCGGACATGGTTCCTGAGGCAGAATTCATGCAGGAGTCTCGGACACGCGCAGAGGCCCATCTGGCAAAGTGCCATGCGGCTCTCGCGTCCAGGGGAGTGAAGTCCACCTCCAGCGTCGAAGTCGGCAATGACGTACCGGGGAACATCATGGAGGTCGTAGATCGCGAGCATATCGACATGGTCGTGATTTCTACACACGGAATCTCCGGCTGGCATCCGTTGGTTTTCGGTTCGATTGCTGAAAAGGTCGTAAAGCTCGTGCAGTGTCCGCTTCTGCTTCTTCGCTCAGCTCAGCCCGATTCGGGTGTAAAGATGACGCCGTCCCGGCGTTCCATGGAATGGTGGTAACGGCAAAGCTGTTATAGGTGACGAATTGTGACGGCTGCTGGCGTTCTCTCACCCGCAACACCAACTCAAACCGCAAAACCGGTTCACGACGGCCCATCGGCAGGCCTCACGAGCGATGAAGCTCGTGCCCGTCTGGCAAAAGACGGCCCCAATGCAATACCAGGCACGTCGGCACATCCAATGCGCGATGCGTTGGCGAAATTCTGGGCGCCCGTTCCATGGTTGCCTGAAGGCTCAACTGTGCTCGAGCTTGTGCTGCATAAGTATTACGAGGCTGCGATCATCGCAGTCTTGCTGATCTTCAACGCGGCGCTTTCCTATTTCCAGGAGGGTCGAGCTCAAGCTACACTCGCGGCTCTGAAGTCGCGGCTCGCACTCAATGCCTCCGTCCAGCGCGATGGCGCCTGGAAAACTGTGCCCGCCGCGGAATTGGTATGCGGCGATCTGGTTAAGCTCTCGCTGGGTGGTGTGGTCGCTGCCGATGTGCATTTGACCGGAGGATCGGTGCAACTCGATCAGTCAATGCTCACAGGCGAATCCCTGCCCATTGAAGCCGGCAACGGTTTTGACACATTTGCAGGGGCTCTCGTTTGGCGTGGCGAAGCCACAGCTGTGGTCACGGCAACTGGGGCTCGAACTAAGTTCGGTCGAACAGCAGAGCTCGTCCGCACCGCGCATGTCGTGAGCACACAGCAGAGGGCTGTGCTCAAAATCGTGCGCAATCGCGCAATTTTCAATGGCGTCGTAATAGTTGCCCTGGGCGTCTGTGCCTATTCCCATGCAATGCCCTGGAGCGAGATCGCTCCCTTGCTGCTCACGGCGGTCCTTGCGGCCATCCCGGTGGCATTGCCTGCAACATTCACTCTCGCCGCCGCTCTCGGAGCCCGCGCTTTGGCCAAGCAAGGTGTGCTTCCGACGCGGCTCTCCGCGGTAGATGAAGCTGCCTCGTTCGATGTTTTGTGCTCGGACAAAACCGGAACGCTCACGAGGAACGAGCTCTCTGTCACCAGCATTCGTCCCATGCGTGGATTCGACGAGGCCCATGTACTCGGATTGGCCGCTTTGGCGAGCTCTGACGGCGGCAAGGATCCCGTCGATGCAGCGATTCGTTCTGCGGCAACCCATAAGCCGGCCTCTGACTTGCCAAAGCTAACCGCGTTCGTACCATTCGACCCCGGAAAGAAGATCTCGGAGGCCACAGCCATCGATGGCAAGCTTGGCTCGCAGAGGATCTGGGATCCCTTCGTTGAGGGGCTTTCGCGGGTGTAGAGCACCTCAAAGGGGGCTTCACTCCTGACGAATGCCTCGGCAGGTAACGCTGACACGGTCCATCGAAACCGACCTCGTCCGCCTCGACAGGTTGCTCGCCGATGGCTCGAATCCCGCGCTCGTCGAAATAGACCTCTTTTGACCACCAAAGAATTTCTACTCTATTCTTCCGCTATCAAAATGGACTATATTGTCGAAATTGTCGGAGTGCCGCGCCAGGAATGCTCTGGGTGGCCCGCCGACCCGGCGAATGGCTGTTTTGACCCCGATGCCGGGACTATAGTTCAGCACGAATTGAATCCGGCTGTTCCGCGACGACAAGGGTCGTCTGGGAAAGACATTCGTTTTCACATCCCCACTAAGGTTCCAGGAGGGTCTGATGAGCATTTCCGACACCATTGGATTGGTGCTGAATCGGAAGAATCAGAACACCGTACTGTCGATAGCTCCCGAGCAATCGGTCTACGAAGCGCTTGAGAAGATGGCAAAGCATGATGTCGGCGCGTTGCTGGTCCTTTCCAACGATCGGCTGGTTGGCATCCTGTCCGAGCGTGACTACGCACGCAAAGGGATCCTGATGGACCACCCCTCCAGAGAGACCAAAGTCCACCAGATCATGACTTGTCCGGTGGTTTCTGTGAGTCCGCAGCACACCGTGGATGAATGCCTGGCGATGATGACGGACCACCATTTTCGTCATCTTCCGGTAGTGCAACATGACGCCGTGGTCGGAGTGATCTCTATCGGAGACCTTGTGAAATGGGTGATCTCCGGTCAGGCGCAGACTATTCAGGCGCTCGAGGGTTACGTTACGGGAGCGTATCCAGGCTAGTCGCGCAATTGCAACTCTGAGCGTGGAAGTACCTTTCTCTTTTATGCGCGGCCGGGCGGCTGTGCTGTTTCGTTCTGCTCAAACGCTCGGAACCAAGACGGCTCACGGACCGGTTCACTTATCGGGGCCGGTCTTTTTGGAGGGATGCGATCGCTCGATGTGGCGAGTAAAGATGATCATCATTTCCCCCCGGTTCTCGGGATTGGGACGAAACTCCGCGTCGCAAAGGGAACATTTGTAGTAGCCCGAGAATCTTCCTTCGCGGTCTTTGGCTGCGGTGAGATGTGCGTCTTCTCCCATGCCCAAAGTCTACGCCGCCAAAGTCTGCATCGCCTAACCTGAACGATGCTTGAATCCCGCCACCCGGACCGGATCACCGATTGGATTTCGCCGACACAAGTGGATTGTGGTAAACCGTTACATTGAGTCGGTTTCGACGTTCAGTGTCGTCAACCGGTCCCATTAAGGATGCTCGTCATGCGTTTGCCGCCAAAACCTCCGACCCTCGCTGGCAATCGTCTGCTTCGAGGCGGGATGGAACGCAGATTATGCCTGCAAGCCGCCGTTGCCTTATTCCTCTATGCGGCCTTTCCTTCCTGTGCGCAATCCACAACCTGGGCAGAACGGGTCGCGAACACAATCATTCGGCCCAACTCCGTAAACGAAACCGGAGCTCGACCAGCAATGGCCTGGGACGAAGAGACCGGTTTGCAACTCGACGGACTGGACGATGTCTGGTACAGCACGGCGAATGGAGACTACTTCCGTTATGGAAAGGGTCGAGTTGATGATTATCTCAGCGTGGGTGATTCCGACAACCGAACTGCGAGCGAACTCGACAGCGCGCTTCTCGGCCGTCAACTTCTCCTCTTATACCGTGTAACGCTCGACGCGAAATACTACAGAGCAGCCGCACGAATCCGCGAGCGAATCGCCGCTGGCTGTGATATTTCATCCGCCGGGAGCAGCGTATCGCGGTCGGAGGTTCCGTGCACGGGGCAGCCGTTCCTCGCGGAATACGCTTCTGTGTTTCAAGAGCCGCGGGACTTCGCGGGAATTACTCGAAGCTTTAAGAAGTGGGACGAGATGGCTCATCCGCCCGCGGAGGAAGAAGAAACAGCAGTCGCTGACTCCGGAGCTTTGGCAATAGCTCGGCAGGCGATGGCTCTCGTCGATTCGCTGTCTTATTATCCGCAGGAAGATTTGGGGCGTCCCGAACTAATCGCAATGCTGAATCGCATCGCAACCGAGGTGGTGCACCACCAGGACGGCGAGACAGAGCTCTTTGACGAATTGCCGCGATCGACCAGATCCAAGCACCATCTGGCTCTCGCAACTGCCGAGTGCCTGCTCGTCTATTCACTCGCGAAAGGTGCGCGCTTGGGATATCTGCCGGAACGCGACTCTTCGCATGCTCAGCTTGCCTGGCAGGGCGTGCTGAAGCATTTTGTCCAACAAAACCCGGACGGCGTCGTCACGGTGACGGATGGATCTCTTCATAGCGCCCTTAGTGGCCCAGACGAAGAAAATAGTCCCGGACCTCAACCGCCGCTCAGGATTTCTAACAAGGAAGGTGCCAGTCTGGGCGCCCTACTTCTGGCTGCCACTGAAATTGGCCTCGCACCTACTGCGGTTAGCGCGCACGGCGAAACAGTAATGCTCGATGCCTGGTATAACAGCCAGCGGCGAACGAACGCCGCCGGACTTTCCGAGTTCTTTCATTACAAATGGTCCGACTTGAGTAACAGCGGCTATGCGCTCCTCGGGCATATCTTTCAAAGTTATGGTGCGATGAAGGAGACCCTCTACTCCGCGCCGACACAAAGTAACTTGGCGAAGGCTCAGTTTTATATCATCGCGTCCCCCGACATTCCAATCAAGAATCCGAATCCAAACTATATGACCGACCATGATGCCGAAGAGATTGCCGCATGGGTCAAAAACGGCGGTGTGCTGGTCCTGATGGAGAACGATGCGCCCAATGCCGACGTCCCTCATCTGAATCTGCTGGCCGATCGCTTCGGCATTCATTTCGACGAGGTCCTGCATCATCACATCGTCGGAGAGCATGTTGAAGATGGCCGCATTCCTGTTGCCGCCGGGGGGCCGGTCTTTCATCATCCCCACACTCTCTACATGAAAGACACTTGCGCCATTTCGCTCCGTGAACCTGCGATTGCGTTGCTGCGCGATCGAGGCGACGTTGTCATGGCGACCGCAAAATACGGCCGCGGCACAGTATTTGCGGCCGTGGATCCCTGGCTCTATAACGAATACACCGACGGGCGAAACAACCCTCAAATCTATAATCAGTTTGATAACTTTGCCGGTGGCAAGGAGCTTGTGCAATGGCTCCTGCAGCAACGTCCTCATTAACTACGAGAGGAGAAAAGGAGGCAAACACCCTCGCTATGAAAACCGTCTTGATAGCAGATCCCGTGCGTTATCCTCGCATGACAACGCAGGAGCTTCGCGACTCGTTTCTTATGAACGCTATCTACCAGCCGGGAACGATACAGTTGACTTACGTCGATCTGGATCGCGCGGTGGTGGGGATGGCGGTGCCGCTCGAAGGCCCGCTCGTATTGCCCACAACTCCGGAATTGAGAGCAGCATATTTCACGGACCGCCGTGAGCTGGGCGCGCTCAATGTCGGCGGAGCGGGCTTTGTTCATATCGGCGACTCGACTTACGAACTAGATAATCTCGACCTGATCTACATCGGACGAGGCAATGCCGATATCCGTTTCGCATCGAAATCGAAAGACACGCCTGCCGCCTTTTATCTACTTAGTTACCCCGCGCACGCAGTCTATCCAGTCAGCGTTGTCAAGAAAGCAGACGCGCAGCCCGCCGAAATCGGAAGCGCCGAGACCTGCAATCGCCGAACGATCTATAAGTATGTTCATCTGGCGGGCGCAAGGAGCTGCCAACTCGTGATGGGAGTGACCCATCTGCAAACGGGAAGCGCCTGGAACACGATGCCGGCTCATACCCATATGCGCCGCTCTGAAATCTACCTTTACTTCGACGTCGCGGAAAACGCTCGCATTTTTCACTTCATGGGCCCGCCACAGGAGACCCGGCATCTGCTCATGAGCAATTGCGAGGCTGTGGTTTCGCCCGGATGGTCGATCCACGCGGGTGTGGGCACACAGGCCTACAAATTCTGCTGGGGTATGGGCGGCGAAAACCAGGACTATGCCGACATGGATCCGGCGCCGCTTGAAAGCCTGCTCTGAGGAGGGAATTCGATGAAATGTGCTGTCTTCTTTTTGGCCGCTGCTGCGCTCAGCATTCCGGCGAAGGCGCAGAGCGGTGGCAAGGCCGAACTTTTCTCCGCCGCCCAGATTCGAGAGCAGCTGACTGCGCTTGCTCCGAAAGCCGCGGCAGCAGGCAGCGCCGGGCAAGTGCTGGCAGACTACGGAAGTCACAGGGTGCAGATCTCGGTGCGCACCACAAGCGGCGGCGCTGAAATCCACGCGCACTTCGATGACGTGATGATTGTCCAGCAGGGAAGTGCGACACTCGTCACCGGTGGCACAGTCATTGACCCAAAATCGAACCCGGATGGTGAGACGAATGGATCCGGGATTCGGGGCGGAAAATTGCAGACCATTTCGCCGGGAGACCTGGTAACAGTAAATGCCGGAGTGCCCCATCAGTTATTGGTGTCCCCCGGCACAACCTATAGCGCTTTAGTGATCAAAGTGAAGGAATAACCCACCGCAGCTAGAGCACGATCGAGCCTGACTTGCCATACTGTGGCTCCGATCTCTCCTAACACCAGGGCTTCGAACCGCCGATAACTGCGGCAACTGCACTTATCGCTGGATACGCGCCGACCCGCCTTGCGCGAACGCGCGCACTTGCTCCAATGTCGCCATTGTAGTATCGCCAGGAAAAGTGGTGAGCAGCGCACCGTGCGCCCAACCAAGCTTCGTTGCAACATCCGGAGTCTCACCCGTTAACAGACCATAAAAGAACCCCGCTGCAAAACCATCCCCACCGCCCACGCGATCGTAGACATCCAGTTCTGCAGTTGGCGCGGTATAGGTCTTCCCATTCATCCAGGCAACCGCACTCCAACTATGCCGGTTTGTGGAATGCACCTCCCGAAGCGTCGTCGCGACAACCTTCACATGCGGATGCTTCTGCACGACTCTATCGATCATTTCCACGAAGACACGCGGGTCTAGCTTGGACCTCGACGCGACTTCGGGTCCGGCAATGCCCAATCCCTTCTGCAAATCCTCTTCGTTCCCAACCAGTACATCGACGTTTTCAACGATCCGTCCGATCACGTCGACCGCATGTTTGTTGCCTCCAGAGATTTTCCAAAGCTTTTCACGAAAGTTCAGATCGAAAGAAGTCACGGCACCGGCGGCTTTGGCCTCGCGCATCGCTTCCACCGCAAGCTCCGATGTAGTTGGGGAAAGCGCGGCAAAAATTCCCCCGCTATGCACCCATTTCACGCCACCCGCGAAGATCGCCCTCCAATCAAAGTCTCCGGGTTTCAATTGCGCCGCAGCTTCGTTGGCCCGGTTGTAAAAGACCACGGGAGCCCGCACCCCAAACCCCCGGTCACTGTAAACTGCGGCCATGTTGGGTCCGTTCACGCCATTGTGTGCAAAATGCTTATAGAACGGTTTCACGCCCATGGCCCGCACGCGCTCAGCGATCAGATCACCCAACGGATAATCCACCATCGCGGACGCGATGCCGGTCCTGAGTCCGAAGCAGTCAGAAAGATTGGCTGCCACATTAAACTCGCCACCGCTGACATGAATCGCGCATTGTGTCGCCTTGCGAAACGGAATTATCCCTGGGTCCAGCCGATGCACCAGGGCGCCCAACGAAAGTAGATCTAACTCGGCATCCTTACGGAACGTCAAACTGTTACTCTTTGAATCACTCATCGATAACTCACCTCGTCATCCCCTCTGAGATTCTAAGCGATCAGAACCCAGCGATCCTGTCGCGCTTCAACGGCTCATCCATCCGCCATCGACGACAAGAATATGACCATGCATATAATCGCTGGCCCGCGAGGCCAGGAATATCGCAGCTCCGCCCAAATCCGAGGGCGTTCCCCACCGCCCCGCGGGAATCCGCTCCAGAATCTGCCTCGAACGCACCGGATCTGCACGCAGGGCCGATGTGTTGTCTGTCTCCATATAGCCGGGAGCAATCGCATTCACGTTGATGCCCTTCGAGGCCCACTCATTGGCGAAGGCCTTCGTCAACTGGCCCACGCCACCCTTGGCCGCCGCATATGAGGGCACAAACACTCCACCCTGGAACGTGAGCAGCGATGCAATGTTGATGATCTTTCCGCGACCCTGGGCCAGCATGTGTCGGCCCGCAAGCTGGCTCAGGCGAAAAACGCTTGACAGATTTGTTTCGAGAACCGCATTCCAATCCTCCCATGAGTAATCGGATGCCGGAGATCGCCGGATTGTCCCGGCATTGTTCACCAGGATGTCGATTCGGCCGAAATTTGTCATAACTTTGTCGATCATCCGGGTGCAAGTATCCTGATCGCTTACGTCGCCCGTGACAGCGACTGGTTTGCCACCCGCGTCTTCAATCTTTTTCGTCGATTCTGCAGGAACTGAACTCGATCCATGCATAGCAACCTGTGCGCCGGCCTCCGCCAACGCCAGTGCGATGCCCAAGCCCAGCCCTCGCGAAGAGCCCGTCACCAATGCCGTTTTCCCGTGCAAATCAAAAATATCCAAAGTCACAAAACGCCTCGTCTTCCTTCTACAGGATAATCAGTTAGAACGACGTAAATCTGCCGATTGGACGCCTTCTACGTCCGTCTTTCCACCCAATTCCGAACACCTTTCTTTCGTACTACTCAAGATAAACAAAAGATTGGCTCGACCTGAATCAACCGGGTATATTCACATGTACCGGAGACAGAAACTTGGAAGATATCCTAAATATTCAAGATTTTCGGAAGACTGAGCATGTTGCTACCCCAGACCATCGCCCCCGAAATATCCCCGAAGTTGGCGTTCGAGAATCCGTCCTCGAAGACATCGCGCTGAAGTCTCTTTACACTTCTGGCCCGTTTTCGGTGCTCGATCTCGGTGAGCACATGCGGCTCAACTACGATGTCGCCAACGATCTCTTTAGTCGGCTGCGGGGAAAACTTCTGTGCGAAGTAACCGGGATGACCGGCAACATTCCCTATATTGCAATCACGTCCCAGGGCAGGTCGCGTGCGCTCGAGCTTCTTTCGCATAGTCAGTATGCCGGCCCGGCACCAGTATCGCTGGTCAGCTATGTCGAGCAAGTCCGCAAACAAAGCGTCCGCAATGTAGAAGTGCACCCGCCCGACATCGAGCGCGCCTTTGCTCATATGGTCATCGACGCTAAGACGCTGGCTCAGTTCGGAACCGCACTCAACTCCGGCTCCGCCATATTCCTCTACGGGCCTCCCGGTGTTGGAAAAACTGCTATCGCCGAGACACTTTCGCGCGTTCTCGCCGAGGACGCAGTCTGGGTACCGTACGCGATTGAGGTCGACGGCCAAATCATCACTGTTTACGACCCCGCCATTCACAAACGAACCTGGGAGTCCGAATCGGACAACCGCGATCTGCGCTGGGTGCGCTGCCATCGCCCCACGGTCATGGTCGGTGGCGAACTGACGGCTGAGATGCTCGACCTGCAATTCAACCCGATCAACAAATTCTATGTTGGCCCCATGCAGATGAAAGCCAACAACGGTGTCTTGATCATCGACGACCTGGGACGGCAACGCATACGTCCCGACGAGCTGCTGAACCGCTGGGTCGTACCCCTTGACCGCAAAATCGAGTTCCTAACCCTGGCGGGTGGACGAAAGATCGAGATTCCCTTCGAAATGCTCGTCGTGTTTGCTTCGAACCTCGATCCGGCCGAATTGTTGGATCCTGCCTTCTTGCGGCGGATCCAGACAAAGATCCGCATTGGCGAGGTCACCGACGATCAATTCTGCGAAATCTTTCGCCGAATCGCCAGGGATCATGAGATAGACGTCGATCCCGCACTCATCAAGGAACTCATCATCCTAATCCGCGGCACGTTGAAATTGGAGCTGCGCGGTTGCGTTCCGCGCGATCTCGTGAATCAGATATGCTGGGCAGCGCGATACGAGGGCATCAAGCCAGAGATTAACCAACCCACATTGATGCGGGCGGTCGAGGCCTATTTCCTCCCCAACATCAAATAGGATCGGTCGCCCCAGCCGAAGCTTGGTCCAAAATTAAGCGGCGCAACCCTCCACAGGCTGCGCCGCTTTTTTCCGTGGCTCGATGGTGCGATCAGTGGCCAAACACTGAATTTCTAAAACAAATTCCAAAGGGACTGATTGTAGACAGCGTGGTGGAACTGCACTTCTGAGCCTTTCACAATTGTCCCAAGCTCGCGTGGGGAGCGATTTGCGACCGCTTGCTTCAAGTCCCCGTAACGACCCTGCACATCGGTTCCCAGAATGTCCCCGATCCACTTTGAGTCCATGAAATCCTGGATCGCCTCCTGGATATTATCCGGCAGATACTTTCCGCCCGCGCGCAGATTGTCGGCTGTAGAGATTTCGCCGTCGATGCCCGTCTTGAAGATACTGTAGAGCGTAAGGTAGGGATTCGCATCCGGCGCCACCGCCCGAACTTCCGTCCTCATCGACCGATGGTTGCCGATCGGCACGCGTACCATCGCGCCGCGGTCTACCGCCGAAGCACGAATCTGGTTCGGCGCTTCGAAGTGCGGATCGAGCCGCCGGTAGGCGTTCACGCTCGAATTGAAGACCAGGCATAAATCCAGAGCGTGCGTCAGAATGCGGTCCAGGAAATCCCAGCCGAATTTCGACAACTGCTCCACGCCCGTCTCGTCCCAGAACAGGTTGGTCTTGCCCTTCGAAACGGAAACGTTGGTGTGCATCCCGCTGCCGTTTACACCCACCACAGGCTTGGGCAGGAAGGAGGCCGTATAGCCCATGTTGCTGGCGATCTGCCGGCAGAGCAGCTTGTAGAGCTGGATCTGGTCCGCAGCCGCCACTGCCTCGGCGTAGCCATAGTTGATCTCGAACTGGCTCGGCGCTACCTCAGGGTGGTCTTTCTCGTTCTGGAAGCCCATCGCCCGCTGCACTTCAGCTGCGGTGTCGATGAACTGGCGAAGCGGATCGAGCGGCAGCGAGTGATAGTAGCCGCCTGTACTGATGAACTCGAACTTGCCCGTCTGGTGGTAAGTCTGCTCCGCGTCGCGCCCTGCGAAAAGAAAGCCTTCGATCTCAGTGGCCGCATTCAAGGTGTATTCCTTCTCCTTGAACAGCTTCTCGGAGTAGCCCTTCAGAACGCCGCGAAGATCTCCGGCATAGGCCGTTCCATCCTTGTCGATCACGTTACCGAACACCAGCACTTTTCCGGTACCGAACACGTCGGCAGGTACCCAGTAAAACGAGCTCCAGTCAATGCCCAGCCGCAGATCGCTCTCTTTCTGGGCTGTAAATCCGCGGATCGACGAACCATCAAAAGTCAGGTTCTCGTAAGCGCCAATCAAAAACTTCTTGTCATAGTCGAGCAGGTGCAGTCGGCCTTCCAGATCGCTGAAGAGCACCGTGACCGCCTTGATCCGTTTCTCATCGGCCAGGTATTTGAGCCGCTTCTCGCGAACCTCCTCGATCGCCACCCTGCTCATACGATCCGCTTTGGCTTTCAGGTTCAGTTCCTCCAGCTCTTCGTAGGAAAGGGCGAGAAAATTACGCAACTCAGTCGACATGGCTATCCTTCTTTGAGTCTTAAATTGAGTACCCAACAGGATAAACCATCATTGCCGTGAGCGGGCCGGTCGGAGATCACAACGAAAAGCCGCCGATCGGCAGCCAAAGCTGCTCTACCCCACTTCCGATGTGCTGGATGTAGGAGGGATGTTTCCAGGCCGGTGAGAACCCCAGAGCCCGAAATATAAAATCCGGCGGAAATTTCTAGGATTAGCCGGTGACGTGATCGCCGCCACCGGCTATATACAACGCCGCGTCAGGCGGTAACCAGCTCTTTGGTGTTGACGGTGTTGATCGTCTTCAGAATCCGCGAAACAATCTGGTAAGGATCGGCCTCGGAATTCGGACGGCGGTCTTCGAGATAGCCCTTATAGCCGTTCTTGATGAAGTTCACGGGCAGCCGAATCGAAGCACCGCGATCCGACAGACCGTAGCTGAACTTGTCGATCGCCTGCGTTTCGTGCAGACCCGTCAGGCGCAGGTGGTTATCCGGGCCGTATACGTCGATGTGCGCGGAAATGTTGTTCTCAAACGCCTTCATCAGCGACTCGAAGTACTCCTTGCCGCCAACCTCGCGCAGCAGTTTGGTCGAGAAGTTGGTGTGCATACCGGACCCATTCCAGTCGCCCTTGATTGGCTTGCAATACAGCACGACGTCGACCTCATACTTTTCGCAGAGGCGCATCAGCAGGTAGCGCGCGGTCCACACGTCGTCGGCGGCCTTGTGCGAACCCTTGCCGAAGATCTGGAACTCCCACTGGCCTTTGGCCACTTCGGCATTGATACCCTCGTGGTTGATGCCTGCATGGAGACAGAGGTCCAGGTGTTCTTCCACAATGGTCCGTGCGATGTTACCCATGTATTTGTAGCCCACGCCGCAATAGTATGGACCTTGCGGACCGGGGTAGCCTTCCTCGGGAAACCCGAGAGGACGCCCGTCTTTATAGAGGAAGTATTCCTGCTCGAATCCGAACCACAGGTCAGGATCGTCCTCGGCAGTGGCGCGCATGTTGGTCGAGTGCGGCGTGCCATCGGGATGCATCACTTCGCTGAGAACGATGTAAGCGCTCTTGCGGCTTGCGTCCGGATAGAGAGCCACGGGCTTCAGAATGCAGTCGGACTTGCTGCCCTCAGCCTGCATGGTTGAGCTGCCGTCAAATCCCCACAGGGGCAGATCGGCAAGCGTAGGCGGCTTCTCAAAATCCTTGAGCTGAGTTTTACCGCGCAATTCGGGAATGGGCTTCTTGCCATCGAGCCAGATGTACTCCAGTTTGTACTTTGCCATGGGTCTCCTTCGAGCAGGAAAATGTGGGTTTGCATTCAAATCGTAGAGCTTGGGACATAAAGAACCCGTGAGGATTTCCAGCCCAATTTGCCCTACTTATGATGGGCAACCAGCATCATCAGCAGAAGGATCACAACCGGGATCAGGGCGATCGCGGAATAGTAGAGAATCGCTCGTGGCAACTGGGCTTTTCGCTTGCTCCAGTTGTGGATTTCTGGCCGATCTTCGACCCCGACCTGATCCAGATGCTGCAAATCGTGTGCAAAATCCTTCGCCCCCGCATATCTGTTTTTCGGATCGCGTTCGAGCGCACGGTACAGCACTTCTTGCAGCGGTGGAGAAATGGACGGATCAACCACTGACGGCGGCGTTGGATAGTTCAACATACGGTCGTTCATTACTTCCAACGGCGATGAGCCGGTGAACGGCTGCCTGCCCGTCAGCATCTCGTACAAGATGATGCCCATTGCGTAGACGTCCGAACGCCCATCCCCTCGCTTGCCTTTCACTTGTTCCGGCGAAATGTAGTCGGCAGTGCCAAGAGTCGCAGTAAAGTTGGCATAAGTCAGCCGCCGTGCAGCCGAATCGCCGGCTATCCCAAAATCGATCAACTTAATGTTGTCGTTGGCATCCACCATGATGTTTTCCGGCTTCAGATCGCGATGAACTACGCCGTTGTCATGGGTGTATTCGAGAGCCTCCAGCACCTCGATCGCGATTCGTATCGCACGGTCCTGAGATATCTTGCCTTCGCTTAGAATCTCGCGCAGCAGCCTCCCATCGCACCACTCCATTACCATGTAGACCCGCGAACGTTTTTCGACGGCAAACACCCTCATAACTCCAGGGTGATTCAGCCGCTCGCCAATGCCGGCTTCCCGTTGGAATCGATCGAAAAGAATCGGGTCGGCTTCCATGTCAGGGTGCGGAATCTTCAGGGCAACTACGCGGTTGTCGCGCAAGTCGGTGGCGCGAAAAATCGAGGCCATTCCGCTGCGCGCAACAGGAGCGTCAATGCGGTAGGAATCGATCTTAGTTCCAGCTTCGACGCTGTCAAGAAATCCCATCGTGCGTTCTTACTCCGAACAATGCCTTCACCACTCTACAGGCTGAAACCGTTGAATTCGTTACCAACTTGAGACCGGGTCGTACGGGGCCTACGAGGAGGGCAAGCTGTAGGGCCGGCCGCGATACATCCCAACTTGCTCTACTGACCGCACGCGGATCACTTGCGCCGTCGTGTTATCGTTGCCATCGATCTCGACGGCTCGCGCCACCAGCTCGCGCGCAATTTCATCGATATTCTTCTGCTGCGAAACAATCTCCGCAATCATCGGTGCGCTCATCTCGTCGTGCAGCCCATCTGTGCAAAGAACGAGCAGATCCCCAGGCTGCAGAGTCAATGCTGTCGTGTCGGGCGACACAAACATCTCCGGCCCAAGCGAACGAATCAACACATGGCGCACGTCCGAGCCCGCGATATCGCTGGCTGAAATCAAGCCAAGCTTCCTTTGTTCATTCACCCAGGTATGATCCTGAGTAATCTGCTTAGCCTTACCGTTGCGCACCAGGTAACATCGCGAATCGCCCACATGCGAGACGATGGCTTGGTCGTGCCGTAATGCGCACGCGACCACGGTCGTTGCCATCTTCTTGCCACGATATTGCGGAGTCAGAGTGCGGTCGTGCACCGCGGCATTGGCAAAGTGGATCAGCCTGGGTAGGAGACTGATCAACATCGATCCCGATTGCGCCTTGGCAAACTCCTCGGTGATTACGGAAACGGCTGTGGCCGAAGCCACCTCGCCCAGATCCATTCCACCTACACCATCCGCAACGGCAAAGAGAAAGCCATGCGACCGGGCCTGCTGGCGCGAAGAGGGAACGAATGATCCCATCGAGTCTTCGTTATTGGTTCTGACTTTGCCGGGATCGCTGGCTTGGCCGAACTGTACCTCTAACATGAGCGACGCCGCCTGAAGGTTCTTCCGCGATTTCGCGGGGGATTTCTAATGTCCTTAAACGAATATGTTCAAAAGCCTACTGGGTGGTACTCCGCAACCG
>Ga0182030_10014546_pt1 | contig 15513 bp, 14 predicted proteins | sample 812S3MmetaG_FD_121299 | JGI IMG/M metagenome (GOLD analysis project Ga0182030, IMG submission 121299) | Permafrost microbial communities from Stordalen Mire, Sweden - 812S3M metaG (Illumina Assembly) | ecosystem: Environmental > Terrestrial > Soil > Wetlands > Permafrost | place: Sweden... | reverse complement strand
GAAGCCGTGTCGGTCGCGGCATGCATGGCGCTCCGGCCAGGCGACATGCTGTTTCCGTCCTACCGTAATCAGGGGTTGCAGGTCGCGCGCGGCATTTCGCTCGTGGATCTCATGTGCCAGCTGCTTTCCAATACCCGCGACATGTGCAAAGGGCGCCAATTGCCGGTGATGTACCATTCCAAAGCCGGCAACATATTCTCGATTTCGGGGAATCTCGCGACGCAGTTTCCGCAAGCTGTCGGCTGGGCGATGGCGGCGGCGCTCAAAGGCGAGGATCACCTGGCCGCGAGCTGGATCGGCGAGGGTTCGAGCGCGGAAGCCGATTTCCACCACGCGCTGTTGTTCGCCTCGGTGTATCAGGCGCCGGCGATTCTCAACGTGGTCAACAACCAGTGGGCGATCTCCACGTTTCAGGGCTACGCCGGCGGCGAGCAGCGCTCGTTCGCCGCGCGCGGGCCGGGTTACGGCATCGCGGGCATCCGCGTCGACGGCAACGATTTCCTCGCGGTGCACGCGGTCACCGAATGGGCGGCGCAGCGCGCACGCACCGGCTCCGGACCGACCTTGATCGAGCTCGTGACCTATCGTGCAGCCGCACATTCAACGAGCGACGATCCGGCGCGCTACCGCGCCAAGGACGATCAGGAGCACTGGCCGCTCGGCGATCCCATCGAGCGGCTCAAGCAGCATTTGATCAAGCTCGGCGAGTGGTCCGAGGATCGGCACCGAGCGCTCAGCGCCGAGCTCGAGGCGCTGGTGGTGGCGAGCTGGCAGGAGGCGGTGACCTACGGCACGATGACCGAGGGCCCCAAGCTCAACCCCGATCTCATGTTCGAGGACGTGTTCAAGGAGATGCCGAAGCATCTCTACAAGCAGCGCGAGCAGATGCGCGCGGGGCGTGGGTCCTAGCCGATGGCCAGCATGAACATGATTCAGGCGCTCAACTCCGCCATGAATATCATGCTCGGACGTGATGCGTCCGTCGTGCTGATGGGCGAGGATATCGGATATTTCGGCGGCGTGTTCCGTACCACCGAGGGGCTGCAGCGCAAGTACGGCGAGCACCGCGTGCTCGATACGCCGATCGCCGAGGGCGGCATCGTCGCAGCCGCGATCGGCATGGCGGTGAACGGGTTGCGCCCGGTCGCAGAGATCCAATTTGCCGACTACATTTATCCAGGATTCGATCAGATCGTGAGCGAGCTCGCGCGGTTGCGTTATCGCAGCGCCGGCGAGTTCTACGCGCCGGTAACGATCCGCACGCCGTGCGGGGGCGGCATCCGTGGCGGACAGACCCATTCGCAAAGTCCGGAAGGAATTTTCACGCACGTGAGCGGCTTGAAGGTCGTGATGCCGTCCAATCCGTACGACGCCAAGGGCCTCTTGATCACGGCCATCGAGGATGACGACCCGGTGATATTTTTCGAGCCGAAACGCCTCTACAACGGGCCGTTTGACGGCGATCCCAACAAGCCCGCCGTGCCCTGGAGCACTCACCCCAAGGGTCAGGTGGGCGAGGGCCACTACACGGTGCCGTTCGGCAAGGCCGATGTGGTGCGCGAAGGCTCGCAACTGACCATCATCACCTACGGCACGATGGTGTTCGTCGCGCTCGCGGCCGCGGCGTCGCTCGGAGTCGATGCCGAGGTCATCGATTTGCGCTCGCTGGTGCCGCTCGATGTCGACACGCTGGTCGCCTCGGTGAAGAAGACCGGCCGCTGCGTCGTTGCCCACGAGGCGACGCGCTTTTCCGGATTCGGCGCGGAGATCCTCTCGGTGGTGCAGGAGGAGTGCTTCTGGAGCTTGGAGGCGCCGATTCAACGCGTCGCCGGCTGGGATACACCGTACCCGCATGCCTTCGAGTGGGAATACTTCCCCGGCCAGGCTCGGGTCGCTGCGGCCATCGAGGCCGTGATGGAGTCGCCGTGAGCCAATTCGTATTCAAGATGCCGGATCTGGGTGAGGGTACGGTCGAGGCGGAGATTGTCGCGTGGCACACGCAGCCCGGCGCGCAAGTGAGCGAGGATGAAGTGATCGTGGAGGTCATGACCGACAAGGCCGCGGTCGAAGTGCCTGCTCCGGTCAGCGGGCGCGTGGTGTCGGTCACCGGCTCACCCGGCGACAAAGTCGCCGTCGGCTCGCCGCTCATCGTGTTCGAAGTGGGCGCGCCGGCCGTTCCGGCCAAGGCCGCCGAAGCTCCGCCCGCGCCCGGACCCACGCCGCTCCGCTCGGCATCGCATCCCGCCGCAGCGCCGCAAGCCGCCGCAGCGCCCCACGCCGCCGCGTCGCCGCAAGCCGCCGCAGCGCCGGCAGGCCGCGCGGCGGCGCAGCCCTTCGCCGCACCCGCGGGCCGCATCATGACCTCGCCTGCCAATCGGCGGCGCGCGCGAGAGGCCGGCATCGACCTCGCGACCGTCGTCGGCACCGGACCGGGCGGGCGCATCGTGCGCGAGGACCTGGCGACGGCGAGCGGCGCGGGCCCTGGCGCGGGCGCGGCGACGCCGGTGCCGCAGGCGGAGTTCCCCGCCGGACCGCCGGCCGCCGCACCGTCCGCCGCCGGGTCGCCGGCCGCGGGGTCGCCGGCCGCGGGGTCGCCCGCCGGCGACCCCGAGATCAAGGTCATCGGCCTGCGCCGGATGATCGCGGAACGCATGAGCGAGGCCAAACGCACCATTCCGCATTTCGCGTACGTCGAGGAGGTCGACGTCACCGAGCTCGAAGCGCTGCGGCAGCACCTGAACAGCAAGCTGGCGAAGGGTGAGCCCACGTTCACTTACCTGCCTTTGATCGTGACGGCTTTGACCCGAGTTCTCGAGGCGTTCCCGCAATGCAATGTGCTACATGACGCGACGCGCGGCGTACTCATCCGTCATCGCGCCGTGCATGCGGGCATCGCCACGCAGACACCGGATGGGCTCAAGGTACCGGTCGTGCGCGATGCGCAATCGCTGGCATTGCCCCAGCTCGCCGCCGAGATCCGCCGCGTGACGGAGCGGGCGCGCACCAACAAGGCGACGCGCGATGAGCTCTCGGGCTCGACGATCACGATCACGAGCCTCGGCAAACTCGGCGGCATCGCCTCGACGCCCATCATCAATGCCCCGGAAGTGGCCATCATCGGGCTCAACAAGTCGGTAGAGCGTCCGGTGGTCCACCAAGGCGCGGTGGCGATCCGGCGAATCATGAACTTATCGTCTTCATTCGATCACCGGTTCGTGGACGGTTATGATGCTGCTGCGATGATTCAAGCGCTCAAGGAGCTGCTCGAACATCCAGCGATGATTTTCATTTCCAAGGTGAATACCCCATGACTGCACAGGCCCAAACTGCCCCAGCCCAACGAGCGACCGCGGAACCTCCGGAGCGACCGGCCTTCGGCACGGTCCTCGCGCCGCAAATGGCGACCGCCACCTATCACGACGGCCGCTGGAGCAAATCCGAGCTCAAGCCGGTCGGCGCGATCGAGCTGTCCCCGGCGGCGCACGTGCTGCATTACGCGAGCACCTGCTTCGAGGGATTCAAGGCCTTCCGCCACGCCGACGGATCGGTGCACACGTTCCGTATGGACCGCCACATCCAGCGCATGCGTCAGAGCGCACGGCAACTGGTGTTGCCCGAGCCCGATGCGGCGCAGCTCGCCGACATGGTGCGCACTCTGATCTCGCGCTGCCGCGAGTCCGTCCCGACGGCTCCGGGAGCGCTGTACCTGCGGCCGATTTTGTTCGGCACCACGGCCAACATCGGCGCCGCCGCGACACCGGCGAGCGATGCGCTGCTGTTGGTGCTCGCAAGTCCGGTTTGGGACTATTTCGCCGGGGGCATGAAACCGCTGCGGATCCTCGTCGACGATGAGAACACGCGTTCGGCGGCGCACATGGGTATCGTGAAGACCGGCGGCAATTACGCCGCGGCGATGGGTCCCACCTTGAATGCGCGCGCCAAGTACCAGGCCGACCAGGTGCTGTTCTGTCCCGGCGGCGAGGTGCAGGAGACAGGTGCCGCGAACTTCCTATTGATTCGCGACGGTGAGCTCATGACCCGGGGTCTCGACAGCACGTTTCTACACGGGGTGACGCGCGATTCGCTGCTCACGCTGGCGCGCGACCGCGGCTTCAAGGTGTCCGAGCGCGTGTTCGATGTTAACGAGATGCTCGAGTGGGTGAAGTCCGGCGAGGCGGCATTGTCGGGTACCGCTGCCGTGCTCGCAGGCGTCGGCACTCTGATCTATCGCGGCACGGAGCATCAGGTGGCGGGCGGCGATGTCGGTCCGCACACCCGCGCGCTGCGAGCCCAGCTATTGGCGATTCAACAGGGAGAGACAGCGGATCGGCACGGCTGGCTCGAGCGGGTCTGAGCGCGAAAGGACGATCCAGTTGAGCCGCGCCGGCGGCGCTTGGCCGGGGCCGCGCCGCGGCTCACCGGCCGCCTCGCCGGCCCGCGCCTCGCCGGCCCGCGCCTAGACCAACTAACTGGTTCGGCTAGTATTCCTCGCGGTCTTCGTCGTCTTCGTCGTCGAGATCGTCGTCATCATCCTCGTCGTCTTCGTCGTCCCAATCCTCGTCCTCGTCTTCATCTTCTTCTTCCGCATCCTTTTCGGCCTTGGAGCCCGACCATCCCTCGGGTTCCTCGGTAAGCTCCAAGTCGAGCTCCGCCCAACCGTCGACGTCAAGCTCCTCGACGTCGCCATCGAGGTGCTGAATCTCCACGACTTCCCGATCCTCGTCGACGCGCAGAACCTGGAACGTCTCGTCGTTTTCCAGGTCTTCGTACCACTGCCCGACGGTCGGCTCGTATTCTCTACCCACGGGAGATCGTCCTTCTTGAACTTAAGTGCCGGTTGATAGGCCGCATATTAGGGGAGGCCGCTCCGCGAAGTAAATGGCAATATTGCTTTCCCATGAACACCGCAGATCGCAAATTGAGCGCGCGCCGTCTGATCGATGCCAAGCGCGTGATCATCAAAGTCGGCTCCGCGCTGCTGGTCGACGCCGAGAAAGGTCGGCTCAACCGCGCATGGCTCGAAAGCTTCGTTGCGGACGTCGCTCGGATGCGAAAGCGCGGCCAAGAGGTCGTCTTGGTCTCCTCCGGCGCGATCGCGCTCGGGCGACGGCATCTGGGGTTGAATCAGGGCAAGCTAAAACTCGAGGAGAGCCAGGCCGCCGCGGCGGTCGGCCAGATTCGGCTCGCGCACGCCTACAAAGAGCTGCTGGAGGCGCATGAAATCACCGTGGCGCAGATCCTTTTGACTTTGGGGGACACCGAGCAGCGGCGCCGTTACCTCAATGCTCGAGGCACCATCAATACGCTTCTGTCCCTAGGGGCAGTGCCCGTCATCAACGAGAATGATACCGTGGCCACGGCCGAGATCCGCTATGGTGACAATGATCGGCTTGCGGCGCGGGTCGCCCAAATGTCGGCCGCCGACTGTCTGGTGCTGCTCTCGGACATCGATGGCCTCTACACCGCAAATCCGCACGAGGATCCGCACGCCGAATTTCTCGCGCGTGTGCTCGACATCACCCCCGCCATCGAGGCGATGGCGGGCGGCGCCTCGAGCGCAGTGGGGACCGGTGGCATGCAGACGAAGATCGCGGCAGCGAAGATCGCGGTGGGCGCCGGTTGTCACTTGTGCATTTCCAAGGGTGCTCATCAGAACCCGATCAAGCGCATCGAGGAAGGAGCACGCTGCACGTGGTTCGTTCCGTCCTCGACACCTTCCGCCGCACGCAAGCAATGGATCGCCGGGACGCTGCGTCCGGCCGGGGCGATCAGCGTCGATGAAGGAGCGGTGCGCGCCTTGATGCAAGGCAAAAGTCTGCTGCCCGCCGGGGTCACGCGTGCGGTCGGGCGGTTCGATCGGGGCGATACCGTAAGCATCGTCGGGCCCGACGGCGTCGAGGTAGCGCGCGGGATTTGCGCCTATTCGGACAGCGACACGGCCCGCATCATCGGGCGCAAGTCCGCCGAGATCGAGACAGTGCTGGGATTTCGCGGCCGCGATGAGATCGTGCATCGTGACGATCTGGCCTTGTTGAGGGCGGAGTGATGGTGGCGAGCCTCATGGACACGATCGGACGCGCGGCGCGGGCGGCGGCGCCCACGCTCGAGCTCGCATCGAGCGATCAGAAAAATCGCGCGCTTGGAGCGGCCGCCGAGGCGCTCGGTGCCCGACATCGCGAGATACTCGCCGCCAACGAGCAGGATATGCAGGGCGCGCGCTCGCAAGGCGCGACCAGCGCGTTGCTCGACCGCTTGAAGCTCGACGACAAGCGCATCGACTCGATGGCGCGGGCGCTCGAGGATATCGCCGCTCTGCCCGATCCCATCGGCACGGTGCTCGCGGAGTGGATCCGGCCGAACGGCTTGCGGATTCAGCGCCGGCGCGTGCCACTGGGCGTGATCGGGATCATTTACGAGAGCCGCCCGAACGTGACTGCGGACGCGGGTGCGCTGTGCTTGAAATCCGGCAACGCAGTCATCCTGCGGGGCGGATCGGAAAGCGCGCGCTCGAACGGCGCCGTGCACGCGTGCCTGCAGGCGGGGCTTGCGGCCGCAGGTCTACCGAGCGCCTCGATCCAGCTGGTGCCGACCACGGATCGCGCCGCCGTCGGCTATATGCTTGCCGAGATGCGCGGGCACATCGACGTCATCGTCCCGCGGGGCGGCAAGCAGCTTATTGCACGAGTGCGGGAGGAAGCGCGGGTACCGGTGATCGGGCATCTCGAGGGGGTCTGTCATGTGTTCGTCGAGCGCGCCGCGAATCTCGAGATGGCGCGCGACATCGTGCTCAACGCGAAGATGCGCCGCACCGGCGTCTGCGGCGCCGCGGAGACGCTGCTCGTGGACCGCAGCTGCGCCGATACGCACCTCGCGCCGCTGGTCAAGGCGCTGCTCGATGCGGGCTGCGAAGTGCGCGGGGACGCCGCTGCCGCGCGCGTCGATGAGCGGGTCAAGAGCGCCGTCGAGCAGGATTGGTACACCGAGTACCTCGACGCGATCATTGCGGTACGCGTGGTCGACGGCGTGGACGCGGCCATCGCGCACATCGGCACGTACGGATCGCAGCATACGGACTGCATCGTCACCGACGATACCGTGGCCGCCGAACGATTCCTCACGCGCGTCGACAGCGCCATCGTTTTGCACAACGCATCGACGCAGTTCGCCGACGGCGGCGAGTTCGGGATGGGCGCGGAGATCGGCATCAGCACGGACAAGTTTCACGCGCGCGGTCCGGTCGGCGTGGAGCAGCTCACGAGCTACAAGTATGTGGTGCGCGGCAGCGGCCAGCTGCGCGGTTAGGTCGCGCTCAGCCGAGCGCGGCGACCGAGGTGAGCCAGCGGCGCACCTCGGTCGGGCCCTCGAGGCGCCATTGTCCCTCGACCCGATCGCCCACGGCGATCGAAATGCCCCCCATGCTCTCCGCGAGTCTCAGCCCATCGCGGTCGGTGAGATCGTCGCCGACGAACACAGGCGTGCGGCCCTTGAACGGCGGCTCGCGCATGAACGCATCGACCGCCGTCGCCTTGGTGACCGCCTGGGGCTTTATCTCGAGCACCATCTTGCCTTCCTGAACGTGGTATCCGGGAACTGTCCCCACGGCAGCCTCGACCGCGCGGCGCGCGGCCTCCTCGAAACCCGGCGCCAGGCGAAAGTGCACGGCGAGGGTGGCGCCCTTGTCTTCGAGCAATGTGCCGGGATGTGTGTCGACGAAGGCAGTCAACCCGGCGCGCGCGCCGTCCAAGCGCACGTCCGGAGCCTGTGCGCCGTGAACAGTCCCCGACGCCGTGCGCCGCTCGAGTCCATGCAATCCCGCGGCGGGCAGCCGCAAAGGCGCGAACAGCCGATCCATGGCCCCGATACCGCGTCCGCTCACCAGTGCAAGGGCGCCGTCAAGCGTCAACGCGACGCGCGCCAGCAGGTCCTTGAGCTCGCGGTCCACGGCGACCGCCGATGGCGTATCGGCGAGTTCGAGCAAGGTGCCGTCGACATCGAGGAACAGACACCACTCGCGGGACGGAACCGGACTTTGCATCGTGCGAAACCATAGCGCAGTGTGACGTTCCGGGCCACGTGTAATTTTTACACGGCAGCCGCGCGTTGACGTCGATGACGGCACGTTGCTGTCGTCCATGGCAGACTGAGCACGAGTTTGGGTATTGTCGCGGCATCCCGCCAGTTTTCGAACGCACTCGAGGAGACAAGTTGTTCCGTTCGGTCATATTGCGCATCGTGCTCCCGCTCGCCCTCGCTTCGTGCGTGGTGGCCTACTTCGGTCTGCCGTACATTCAGCGCCTGCTCGCCGAGTGGTTCAGTGCCGACGTCGAGGCGCGCGCGCAACTGGTGATGCAGACCGTGGAGGACCCGCTCGCCGAGCTCATCGACCAAGGCAGCGATATGCGCTTGCGCAATTACCTCGCCAAGATGACCGCGGACGAGCGACTGCTCGGCGTGCTCGTGTGCCGGCCCGACGGCGCGACGATCGCGAAGAGCGAGCGGACGCCGCCGGCGATCTCATGCGAGGGCGAGGGCAAGGCGAAACCCTTCTCCGCGAGCATCGTGCAGCTGCCTTCGGGCTCGGTCGAGGTGTCACGCTTCGATTTCGATGCGGCGCGGCCGACACCATATCGGGTGGTGATGCTGTCCGACTTGAGCTTCGTCGACCGCCGGCAGCGCACCGCCCGCGATTTCATCCTGGTATTCGTCGGTATCTCAATCCTGCTGCTGGCGCTCTTGGTGGTGCTGGTGGCGTGGCTTGCGCTGCGCCGCTGGGTCAACGTGCTGGTTGGGGACATCCGCGGCAAGAGATTTCTCGATAACGCAGAATCGCCGCGCTCCACGCTGCCGATTCTTTCCCAGGTGCGGCAGGTGCTGGCGGAAGTCGAGGAGAAGCAGCGCCTCGAGATCGATTTTCGCGAGAATTGGACGCCGCAGGCGCTCCGGCAGGTGGTCCGCGATCACCTGCACTCCTCGCAAGTGATCATCGTCTCGAACCGCGAGCCCTACATTCACAATTTCAACGCGGAGCAGCGAGCCATCGCCCAGGTGCCCGCAAGCGGCATGGTCACCGCGCTCGAGCCCATCATGCGCGCGTGCTCGGGCGTCTGGATCGCGCACGGAGCGGGCTCCGCGGACAAGCAGACCGTCGACCGTTTCGACCACATCCGCGTGCCGCCCGACGACCCTTCTTATACCTTGCGCCGGGTCTGGCTCACCGAGGCGCAGGAGCAGGGCTACTATTACGGTTTCTCCAATGAGGGACTCTGGCCCTTGTGCCATCTCGCGTACGTGCGGCCGGCATTTCGCCCGAGCGACTGGCGCGCCTACGAGGAGGTCAACGCCAAATTCGCCGAGGTCGTCGCCGCCGAAGCGAATACCGACAGCCCGGTGGTGCTGATCCAGGATTTTCACTTCGCGCTCTTGCCGAAGCTCATCCGCGCGAGGATCCCCAAGGCAACCATAGCGCTGTTCTGGCACATTCCGTGGCCCAATTCGGAGACGTTCGGCGTGTGCCCATGGAAGCGCGAGATGCTGCTGCACATGCTGTCCGCCGACATTCTCGGCTTCCACACACGCTATCACTGCCAGAACTTTCTCGACACGGTGGACCGTTTCGTCGAATGCCAGATCGATCACGAGCACATGACCGTCACGCTGCAGGGCCGCGTCTGCCGCGTGGCGGCCTATCCCATATCGATCGAGTGGCCGCCGCGCTGGCTCGCGCACCTGCCGGATGTCGCCGCCTGCCGCGTGGCGGTGCGCGAACGGCACGGGCTTGCGCCGGACGTAGTGGTCGGGCTCGGAGTAGAGCGATGGGATTTCACCAAGGGCATTCTCGAGCGGTTTCATGCGCTCGAGGCGCTGCTCGAGCGCAATCCGCGCCATCGAGGGCGAGTCACGCTCCTGCAGATCGCGTCGCCCTCGCGCAGCCAGCTGCCCGCATACCGGGAGCTGCAGGAACAGACCTACCGCGAGGTCGAGCGGATCAATGCGAAGTTCGAGGAAGGTGGATGGCGGCCGATCGTGCTGATCGACGAGCATCAAGAGCCACGCAGCGTGTTCGAGCTCTACCGGGCCGCGGACTTTTGCCTGGTGAACAGCCTCCATGACGGCATGAATCTCGTCGCCAAGGAATTCGTCGCCTCGCGCGACGACGAGGACGGGGTGCTCATACTGTCGACTTTCGCGGGAGCCTCGCGCGAATTGACCGAGGCGGTGCTCATCAATCCGTTCGACGTCAACGAGACCGCGGAAGCGATGGAGATCGCGATGCGCATGGGTCGCGACGAGCGGCGCGACCGCATGAGCTTGATGCGTCGAACGGTCAAGGAAAACAACGTCTACCGTTGGGCGGGACGCATGCTGATGGATGCCGCCCGAATCCGGCAGCGACAGAGTCTGCCGTCGGTGAGGTCGCGCTTCAAGACGGCGGCGAGCTAGGCTCCTGGCGAGCGCCGAACGCGCGCAGCCGCTCCGCTGCCGTCCGCAGAGTCTCGTCCCGCTTGGCGAGGCACAGCCGCAGCAACGTCATGGGCGGCGGCGCGGCATAGAAAGGTGACAGCGGAATCGTCGCGACCTTTGCCTCCCGGATCAGGAGATCCGCGAAATCCACATCGGTCGATCGGCTGAGAGTCCGGTAGTCGACCAGGAGAAAGTAGGTTCCGGCCGCCGTCAAGGGCTCGAATCCCGAGCCGCGCAGGAGGCCGGCGAGCAAGTCGCGCTTCGTCTGAAAGAACGCCGAGAGGCCGGTCCAGGCGTCAGGGCACTCTGCCAGGTAGCGCGCGATCGCATGCTGCAGCGGCGCGACGATGCTGAAGGTGTTGAACTGGTGCACCTTGCGCAGCTCGCGGGTCAGCGCGGGCGGCGCGACGCAATACCCGGTACGCCATCCGGTGGCGTGCAACGCCTTGCCGAACGAGAACACCGCGAAGCTGCGCTCGCGCAGCTCCGGATGGGCGAGCACGGAGGCGTGCCGACGGCCGTCGAACAGCACGCTTTCGTAGACCTCGTCGGCGAGAATGCTGATCGGCCGGTCGCGCACCAGCGCCGCAAGAGCATCGAGATCTGCGCGGCTGGCGACCGTGCAGCTCGGATTCTGGGGACTGTTCACGATGACGAGCCGCGTGCGCTCGCTCAAATGACCGCGGACACGATCCCAATCGAATGAGAACGCCGGCGGCGCCAACGGCACTCGCACGCAACGCCCGCCGGCCAAGCGCACCGCGGGTTCGTAGGCATCGTAGGCGGGATCGAAGATGATCGCCTCATCGCCCGGGCCGATGACGGCTTGAATTGCATCGTACAACGCCTCTGTACCGCCGCAAGTGATGGTGATCTCCGTAACCGGGTCGACCTCGATGGCGTAGCTTGTCTTGAGCTTTCGGGCAATGTGCTCGCGCAGCGCGGCAACACCTTCCATCGGCGCGTACTGGTTGTGGCCCTCCGCGACCGCTTCGACGAGTGCTTGCGCGAGCCGTGCATCGATCGGATAGTCCGGAAACCCCTGCCCGACATTGAGTGCGCCTTCCTCGATCGCGCGGCGCGACATGACCGTGAAGATCGTAGTACCCACATCCGGCAATTTGCTCTGAAAGCGCATGCTTTACCCCGCGAGCGACTGCAGGCCGCCGGCGAGCGAGCGCGCGTCGAGGCCGCGCTTGCGCAGCTCGCGTGCCGCGGCGAGGCTGCGCTTGCCGGAGGCGCAGACCAGAAGATAGTGTGGACCGAACTCCAGCAATTTCGGATCGGCGAGGAGCGAGGTCATGGGAACGTGGCGCGCTTCGGTCGGCTGCGCCGCAAACTCCTCCGCGGTGCGCACGTCGATGAGCTCGAAGTGCTGCTCGCGCGCCGCCGTTAGCGATGCCATGCGCACCTCGATGTCCGGCTCCTCGCGCTTGAGTTCCCGGATGAGCGCGCAGCCCGGCGCTGCACAATCCGGTCGGCGGGCCGCTTTGAGCTTCGTGGCGTTGAAACTGGCGAAATCCAGGAGCAGCAGCTCGCCCTCGAGCCGGCCCGAAAGGTTCAACAGAATCTTGAGCGTCAAGAGCGCCTCCAACGCGCCGAACGCCCCGGGGACCGGGCCGAGCACCCCGGCATCCGCGCAATTACCGACGACTCCATCCACCGTTGCCTCGGGCCACAGGCACCGCAAACAGGCATGGGTCGGCGACGGCTGGTAGACCTGCAGCTGACCCTCGTACTGGTAGACGCTCGCGAAAACCGCGGGTCGCTGCGCCAGCACTGCGGCATCGTTGATCAGGAACTTGGTGAGGAAATTGTCGCTGCAATCGACCACGACATCGTGCTCGCGGACGAGGGCAAGGGCGTTGTCCGCGGTGAAGCGGATCGCGTGCGTCTCGACGCGCACCTCGGGATTGAGCCTTGACACCGCGGCTTTCGCCAACGCAACCTTCGGCTTGCCGACGTCCGCCAGGGCGTAAAGCGGCTGTCGGTGCAGGTTGCTCGCATCGAGGTCGTCGGCGTCGACCAGACTGAGGTAGCCGACGCCGGCGCCCGCGAGGTATTGCAGCACCGGACTTCCGAGGCCGCCCGCCCCGACGATCAGCACGCGGCTTCGCGCGAGCGTTGCTTGTCCGGCAGCGCCAACCTCTTTCAGCAGCCTTTGGCGCGAATAATCAGGCTGCATCGTGGGCGTGGTCGTGAGCATGCGGCGCCGCGGCGCAGCGTTCGCAATTCACCCAGCCGGAGTCGCCGTTCCGATAGTGCTCTTTCTTCCAGATCGGAACGCGGTGCTTGACCTCATCGATGATGAAGCGACAGGCGTCGAATGCCTCGCCGCGGTGCGCGGCGCTCACGCCGACCCACACCGCCATGTCCGCGAGCGCCAGGGAGCCGACGCGGTGAATGCACAGGACATGCTTGATCGGGAAGCGCACCGCGGCTTCCGCCAGGATGCGCTCGCCTTCCTTCACCGCGAGCTCCTGGAACGCTTCGTATTCCAGCCGCGTGACCTCCCGCCCCTCGTTGAAATCACGTACCCAACCTTCGAAGCTCACGTAGCCGCCGGCGCCGCCATCGGCAAGCTCACGCCGCGCGGACTCGGTGTCGATAGGGTGCTGGCAGAAGCGGAAGCGCATCAGCCGCCCGCCACCGGCGGTATGAATACCACGGCATCGCCCGCGGCGAGCCTCTGCGACCAAGGCGCGAACTCGCTGTTGACCGCGACCTTCAATTGCTCGCGGGACAGCGTGAAACCGTAGCGCGCCTGCAATTCCGAATAGAGGTCACCTGGAGTCGCGGCGCTGGTCTCGACCGTCTCCTCCGAGCGTCCCGCTTGCTCGCGCATCAGCGCGTAGTACTGGACTTTGAGCTGCATGGGCGGCGAATCGAGCAAGGAAAGAGCCCGATCGTATTCCTCCGGGGTGTTGACGTTATCGAGCGCGCGACGGTCTCTCGGCTCGAGAATGCGCGTGGTATGGCGCATCAAGAATTTGCGCGGGCACAGACCACCCCCGGCCTGGTAGGCGTCGAGCGCCACACCGGCAGCGGGCTCCCACACCGCGCACAGAGGCTCGGGCAGACCGTCGTGGGCGCTGCGAAACGCGGTGGCGAGAGCCGCCGGGTCACGCTCCGCCAGAAGCTGCTCGAGGGCGAGATCGGTCAGAAACGGCAAGTCGCAAGCCAACACGAGCCACGCGGCATCCTTCTGGGACGCCAAGGCCGAGCGGATGCCGACGATCGGACCCTCGCCCGCCACCGCGTCCACGATCAGCTGATAGCGGGCGCGTGCCGGGTCACGCGCTTGAGACGCGCGCACCGAGACGTACACGCGTGCGAGGTGCCGGGAGGCGAGCTCGTACGCACGATCGAGCTGGCTCTTGCCCTCATACTCGAGCGCCGCCTTGTCGCGCCTCATGCGCGAGCTCGCACCACCGGCCAGAATCAGTCCATGCACGGGCGCCTTCTCGACGGTCACGACGCCGCCTGCCGAGAATAGCTCGACTTGCCGCCGTCTTTGGCGAGCAATCGCACATCCGCGATCACGATGTCGTGGGACAGCGCCTTGCACATGTCGTAGACCGTGAGCGCCGCGACGCTCGCGCCGGTGAGCGCCTCCATCTCGACGCCGGTCTTGTGATAGACGGCCACGCTACAGCGAATGACCGCGACGTCCCCCTCCAGATCGATCACGATGCGGCAATCTTCGATCCCGATCGGGTGGCAGAACGGAATGAGCTCGTGGGTGCGCTTCGCGGCCATCACGCCCGCGACGATTGCGGTGTCGAATATCGGTCCCTTCGCCGAGCGCAGCCCGCTTTCGCGAAGCGATGCGGCGACCTCCCTGGGGAACCGCACCCGCGCCTCGGCGGTCGCGGTGCGCTTGCTCACGGTTTTCCCGCTGACGTCCACCATCGTCGGTCGCTGCTCGGCATCCAGATGCGAAAAGCTCATTGCTCAGCCGCCGATGTAGTACATCTCGATCTTCTTGTCAGTCGGGTCTTGCCGTAGCCGATCGCGCAGCTCGCTGTAGCGGTCGGCGCGCGCATGCCAGTTGCCGCGAATCATCTGCTCTAAATCTACATCGCTGGCGCCGGTGCGCATCGCCTCGCGCAGGTCGAGACCGTGCGTCGCGAACAGGCACGTATAGAATTTGCCTTCAGAGGACAGTCGGGCGCGGGTGCAGTTGCCGCAGAAAGGCTGGGTGACCGAGGAGATGAATCCGATCTCGCCCGCGCCGTCGTCGAAGCGCCAGCGCTTGGCGACTTCCCCGCGGTAATTTTCCGAGATCGGGTGAATCGGCCAGCGCGCGTGGATGCGCGCGGCGAGCTCGCGCGACGGAACCACCATCTCCGGGCGCCAGGCATTGCGATTACCGACGTCCATGAACTCGATGAAGCGTACGATCGCCGGCATTCCGCGGAAGCGCTCGACCAGGTCGAGGACGGCATGATCGTTGACGCCCCGCTCGATCACTGCGTTGATCTTGACCGGGGCGAGCCCGGCGGCGATCGCAGCGTCGATGCCGTGCAGTACCTGATCGAGCGCGGCGAAGCCGCCGCTCATGCGGGCAAATATCTCCTTGTCGATGGTGTCGAGGCTCACCGTCACTCGCTTCAAACCGTTGGCCTGCAGGTCGACGGCATGACGCGCCAGGAGCACCCCGTTGGTGGTGAGGGCGATGTCCTCGATCTCCGGAATGCCGGAAAGGTCGCCCACCAAATCGGCGAGATTCGCGCGCAGCAGCGGCTCGCCCCCGGTCAGGCGCAGCTTGCGCACGCCGAGACCGGCGAATAGGCGCGCCAGACGCACGATCTCGTCGAACGATAGCCGCTCCTGAGACTTCAGGAATCGATAGTGCTCGTGAAACTGCTCCTTCGGCATGCAATAAGGACAACGGAAATTGCAACGGTCCATCACCGAGATCCGCAGATCGTGCAGCGCTCTCCCGCGCCGATCGAGGGGGTGGTTCGAACCGAGTATGTCGCGCACGTTGGACTCTTGCATGGCCGCCGAGCTCACCACCGATACATGCTGGTGACGAACCCCTTCGCG
>Ga0182030_10014545_pt1 | contig 15514 bp, 8 predicted proteins | sample 812S3MmetaG_FD_121299 | JGI IMG/M metagenome (GOLD analysis project Ga0182030, IMG submission 121299) | Permafrost microbial communities from Stordalen Mire, Sweden - 812S3M metaG (Illumina Assembly) | ecosystem: Environmental > Terrestrial > Soil > Wetlands > Permafrost | place: Sweden... | reverse complement strand
GGAGGGCGCGTGTTCCCCTGGCCCTGCCCCTGCGGCGGATGCGTCCCGGGAGGATGGGTGACCATCGGAGGCTGCCCGAAGGCCCCGGGCGGCATCGATGGATTTCGCATGCCCGCCGGAGCCTGCGGGAACGCGTGATGGGGAGGCTGCCCGACGTTCTGTCCGAAGGCATGCGGGGCCTGGGGCCCTCCGGGACCGGCGATCGCGGGCGCGTCGCCCGAGAGCTCCGTGTACGCGTGCACGAACTCGGGGCCGAAGATGAGCATGAAGGCCTGCTTTTCGTCCTCGGCGAAGTCCCCGTAGATCTCGGCGTAGAGCTCCCACAGGGTCTTGTAGCGGAAGGGGCCGATCTGCATGCCGCTCGCCGTCCGACGCCGCGGGTTGCCGAGCTCCGCTTCGATCGACGCGGGGGCAAGCTTGGCCAGGAGCGAGCGCACACCCCGCATCACCCCGTTGAGCATCGCCACCTGGTGGACCATCACCTCGGCGAACGTCGACTCGAGCGCTCGCGACCCTTCGTTGGAGGGGTCTGCCCAGTCGAGGACGCGCGCGGCGAGCTCGCGGGGCTCGCGCGCCGTCTCCACGGCACGGGCGGCGTTGACCTGCTCCTTGGGCGAGCGAGTCTTCTTGATGTCCATCTGCGTCTGGAACTGCTTGTGCCCATCCCGGAGCGGCAGGAAGCACTTGAAGAAGACGTCGAGCACGTCTTGCATCTTCTGCGCGAAGGCCACTACGTCGACCACGCGCTCGAGCGGTCCTCGCGCCGGCACGAACGAAGCCGCGAGATCGCGCAGCGCCTGGAGGGCCACGGCCTCCTCGCGCGTACCCCCCTGGGCGGGCTGGGCGCCCGCGACGGGAGCGATGGGCACGCCGAACTGGGTCGCCAGCCGCTGGAAGTCCCCCTCGTTCTGCACCGGGCCCATGTCGGCCAGCATCTGCTGGAGCAGGCGGCCGCGTGACGCCGGATCGAGTGAGTTGGAGAGGGAGAAGAGCTCGCGATAGAGCTTGCCCCAGCTCGCGCGGTACTCGTCGTACGCCGGCTGGAGGCGCACCAGCTGCTCGCGGCTCCGGTCGGGGCCGGCGGGACCCGGCGCCACCGCATTCGGGATGCCCGCCCCCGCCATCATCTTCTGCAGCTCATTGACGTCCATCGAGAGGATCGTCCCCTCGCGCTTCTTCTCGGCCTTGGCCGGGGCCACGTCGCTGACGAGAAAAAGCTGGAACCAGAGCGAGACGATCGCAAACTCGTAGTTCTGCTGCGTGAGGTCGATCGCCGTGTTGGGGGGCATCCGCCCCGATGCCCGCAGGGTCGTTCCGTTGGTGCTCCCCAGGTCCCGGAGCTGGAGGCGCGTCCCGTCGAACTCGATGACGGCGTGGTACTGCGACACGAACGCCGCCTGGATCTGGAGCTCGTTCAGAGAGCTCCGCCCGATTCGAACGGGTGACCGATCGAATGTCCTCTCGAGGACGGAGCCGTCCTGCGTGTTGACCACGCGCATGCGGAGACCGACCGCCACGGGCCAGAGCGTATCAGCGTCGCGAGTATGTGGCGAGTCACCCGCCGCGTTACCTCACCAGCTTTCTATGCGCCTTTCTTGCGGTTGCTTTCGCAGGCGTGCCAGCCTACGTGGCGCATATGCGTTACGCACGCACCGCCGCGCTCCTCACGAGTGTCTTCTCTGCCGGCATCACGCTGGGGTATGGCGCCGTGCCGACGCAGGTCACCCGCGCGCTCACCTCGCGCGTGGGGCTGACCGCCCCGGTCGAGGGTGTCGGCACCCCCGCCCCCACCGGAGCGCCGTCCGATCCGGGGACGAGCGCGCTGGCTGCGGCATCGTCGCACGCGCCGGAGTCGAGCGAGCTTCGCGTCCTCCGGTCGCCCGAGTTCGAGATGTTCGGTGAGCGTACGGGCGAGCATGCCGCCGTCCCGCGGCCGCAGACCTCACGCCCCTCCTCGGTCTGTGGCACGGGTCCAGAGCGACGCCTCTGCAACGCCGACGACGTGGATCCCGGATCCGCTCCCGCCCCGGACGGAAACTGGATGGTCGGCCTCCGCGCGCCGGATCTGCCGGTTCACGCGAGCGTCCGCGTCGAGAGGTTCTTCCGGTATCTCACCGAGAGCACCGGGGGCCGCAAGCTCTTTCGCGCGTGGCTGAAGCGCAGCGGGCGCTATCACGACGTCGTCGCCCGGGCGCTCCACGACCGCGGCATGCCGCAGGATCTCGAGGCGCTGGTCTTCGTCGAGAGCGGGTATTCGCCCACGGCGGTGTCGAGCGAAGGGGCGATGGGCCTCTGGCAATTCATGCCCGGGACGGCTCACGTCTACGGTCTCGCGGTCGACGAAGACTTCGACGAGCGACGCAACGTCGAGAAGGCCACCGACGCCGGGGTTCGGTACCTGTCCGACCTCTACGAGCGGTTCGGATCGTGGGAGCTGGCAATGGCTGCCTACGACATGGGTTACGGTCGCCTGACGCAGCGCGTGCAGGAGCTTTCGACCAACGATTACTGGACGCTGTCGCTCGTTCGCGGCGCCATCCCCGACGAGGCGCTCGCCTACGTCCCGAAGATCATCGCGGTGGCGCTGCTGCTGCGCAACCTCGACCGCTTCGGCTTCGATGAGGTCCAGCAGGACCCACCGCTCACGGCGTCGGCGCTCGACGTTCCGGGGGGCACGCCCCTGCGCATCGTCGCGCACGCTGCCGGCACCAGCGTCGAACGCCTCCACGTGCTGAACCCGGAGCTTCTATCCGCCTACGTTCCCGATCGCGGCACGACCATCGCGCTGAACGTCCCGTCGCGCGGCGTGGCCCGGGCGAACACGATGCTCCCGCGACTGCTGGCGCACTTTCACCCCGGCGCCGGTGGAGCAGAAGACGGCGTCGACGACCGGTTCGACTGGGGCTCCGAGGAGCTGCTGCCGACGCCCAGCCGCCGCGCGCCGAGGACGTCGTCGCTCTGGAACGATCCGATGACGGCGCAGCCCTCCCGTGCCCCCCTCGAGATGCCAGAGACCGCCGAGCGCGAGTCCGACGAGAGCGCCTCCGCCGAGGCCGAGACCGCGGTCGTCTTCTACCGCGTCGACGAGGGCGAAAGCCTGCCCGGCATCGCTCGGCGCTTCGGCATCAAGACCGCGCGCGTGGTGGCCGACAACCGGCTCGACCCCGCGGCCAAGCTCCAGAAGGGGATGCTCCTCAAGCTCCACGTCCCCCGCACCGCTCTTTCGCGCCTCGCCAGTGAACGTCCTCTAGATGACTCGCAGTACGCGCCCCCCGTCCGCCTGGACGGCGGCGCGAGCCCCGACGACGACACGACGATCGCAGCTCCCGCGCCCACCAACGGGACGCCCGAGCTGAGGTCCCCTCGTGATGACATCGACCCCTTTGCTCCGGCACATCCGTCCGGCCCCCGCACAAAGCACCCGCACGGTGGGCGTTCTGGCGGAAGGCGTTCGATGGCAGACTTCCCGGAGCTTTTTCCACGCTAACCCTGAACCTTGAATCGAGGTCGCGGTGCTCGTCGCGGAACCACGCTCCCTACTAAAGACACTCAACTCCACCTGCACGCGCGCCCTCGAAGGGGCGGCCAGCGCGTGTGTCGCTGCACGTCACTACGAGGTGACTGTCGAACACGTGATTGTCGCGTTGCTCGACGATCTCGAGAGTGATCTCCACCCCATCCTCAAGCACTACGAGATCGATCCCGGGTACATGCGCTCGTCCATCCAGCGGTACCTGGGTGATCTGCGCAGCGGCAACGCAGGCAAGCCCACGTTCGGATCGCTGCTCTTCGAGCTCTTCCAGGACTCGTGGGTGTATGCGTCGACCGAGCTCGGCGAGGCCAAGATTCGCTCCGGTGCGCTCATGGTGCGCCTGGCGATGGCGCCGAGCCGCTACCTGCCGTTCGAGCTCCCCGTGCTCGAGAAGATCGAGCGCGAGGATCTGCGCAAGAACCTGCCGACCATTGCGGCCGGGAGCGGAGAATCCGCCTCGGTTCGTGCCATCGGCGAAGGTGCGCAGGGCACGTCCGGTACACCGGGCGCCGGAGGCAAGCCCGCGAAGGGAGCCGCGACCGGCCTCGGCGCACCCGAAGGGCCTCTCGCGCGCTTCACGACCGACCTCACATTGCGCGCCAAAGAGGGCGGGCTCGACCCGGTCTTCGGCCGCGAGCCGGAGATCCGGAGCCTGGTCGATATCCTCGTCCGTCGTCGCAAGAACAACCCCATCATCGTCGGCGAGGCAGGCGTCGGGAAGACGGCGCTCGTCGAGGGGCTCGCGAACGCGATCGCCGAAGGCAACGTCCCCGATCAGCTCAAGAACGTCCACGTGCTCACCCTCGATCTGGGGGCTCTCCAGGCCGGCGCAGGGGTCAAGGGCGAGTTCGAGAACCGCCTGAAAGGCGTCATCACCGAGGTGAAGGCGTCGCCCAAGCCGATCGTCCTCTTCATCGACGAGGCCCACACCATCATCGGGGCCGGCGGTCCACAGGGAGGCGGCGACGCGGCCAACCTGCTCAAGCCGGCGCTCGCGCGAGGCGAGCTCCGCACCATCGCGGCGACGACCTGGGCCGAGTACAAGAAGTACTTCGAGAAAGACGCAGCACTCGAGCGTCGGTTCCAGCCGGTCAAGGTCGAGGAGCCGTCGATCGAAGTGGCGACCCTGATGATCCGCGGGCTCGCGCGACGCTTCGAAGAGGCGCATGGCGTCGTCATCCAGGACGAGGCGGTACGCGCGGCCGTCACCCTGTCGAGCCGCTACATCAGCGGCCGGCAGCTACCCGACAAGGCGGTCGACCTTCTCGACACGGCGGCAGCTCGCGCGAAGATCGTACGCGCGGCGCGTCCTGCCGTCATCGACGACACGAAGGCAGCGCTGGCCGGCGTCGAACGCGAGCTTCAGGCCTACGAGCGCGACTACGCGGCCGGCATCTCGGTCAGCGACGACGCCAAGAACGCCGCGTTGACGCGTCAGACGGAGCTGAAAGCCCAGCTCGAGGTCCTCGACCTGCGCGCGACCGAGCAGCGGGCCATCGTCGACAAGATCGACGCCCTCCGCAAGGAGCTCGCCGGCGGCGCGGAGGCCAAGCGCCCGGAGCTCCGGGCCGAGCTCGACAAGCTCAAGGCCATCAAGCCCGAGGAGCTACTCGTCCACGCCGACGTCGACGAGTCCCTCGTGGCGTCGATCATCTGCGACTGGACGGGCATCCCCGTCGGCAAGATGGTCAAGGACGACGTCGAGGCCATTCTGCACCTCGAGGACGGCATGCGCCGCCGCGTCCGCGGTCAGGACGGAGGTCTCTCGGCCATCGCGCGCGAGCTGCGCTCGGCGCGGTCGGGCCTCAAGCCGCCGCAACAGCCGCTCGGCGTGTTCCTCCTCGTCGGCCCCAGCGGCGTCGGCAAGACGGAGTGCGCCCTCGGCCTGGCGGAGCTGCTCTTCGGCGGCGAGCGGTTCATCGTCACCATCAACATGAGCGAGTTCCAGGAGCGCCACACGGTGGCGAAGCTCATTGGCTCTCCGCCCGGCTACGTAGGCTTCGGCGAGGGCGGTGTGCTCACCGAGGCGGTCCGCCAGCGGCCCTACTCCGTCGTCCTCCTCGACGAGTGCGAGAAGGCCGACAAGGAAGTGCTCAACATCTTCTACCAGGTGTTCGACAAGGGCATGCTCGCCGACGGCGAAGGCCGCGTCATCGACTTCAAGAACACGGTCATCATCCTCACGAGCAACCTGGCGACGGACCTCATCACCAGCGCGGCGATGCCGGGCAGCCCGGCCCCGCCCCTTGAGGACGTCATCTCCCTGGTGAAGCCCACGCTGTCGGCCCACTTCAAGCCCGCGCTGCTGGCGCGCATGACGGTGGTGCCCTTCTACCCGATCAGCATCGAGGCGCTCCTTGAGATCGTCAAGATGAAGCTCGGGGCGGTGTGCAGGCGCGCGAAGGAAGCGCACGGCATCAACCTCGCCGTCGATCCGAAGGTGTACGAGGCCATCGCGGACCGTTGCAAAGAGGTGGAGAGCGGCGCCCGAAACGTCGACCACATCCTCCGCGGCACCGTCCTGCCGCTCGTCTCGACGGAGATCCTGACTCGCATGGCGGCGGGCGACGCGCTCGCGAACATGCGCCTCTCGCTCGCGCCGGACGGCGCCATCATATGCACCGAGGGGGGATGATGTTTCCGGCGCGCGCCACGGTCCTCGTCACTCTCGCGATCACCGCAGGGGTCGCCATCGGCGGCCTCGGCCTCGCGTGCTCGAGCTCGACCCCGGTCATCGTCCAGCCCCCCAAGTCGTGCACGCTGCAGATCGTCGGCATGACGATCATCGCCTCGCCGAAGCTCAACCCCGAGGAAGACGGCAGCCCGCGCCCCGTTCAGCTCCGCCTCTATCAGCTGAAGACGGACAACCGGCTCCTCAATGCGTCCTTCGAGCAGATCTGGAAGGACGACAAGGGGACGCTGCAGGACGACCTGATGAAGGTCGAAGAGTTCCCGGTCTACCCGGACACGCGAACCGAGGTGAAGTTCGAGCGGGACCCCGCGGCGCTCTTCGTGGTGGGGGTGGCGCTCTTCCGCAACCCCAAGGGCCACACGTGGTGGACCGAGTTCGAGCTCCCGCCAGCCCCGGGCAAGGGAGACTGCATGTTCCCCGACCCCAAGTGCAGCGGGCCGGACTGCCAGAAAGAAGCGGGGGCGCCGCCGCTCGCGCCGCACTTCTCGATCTGGCTCGACGAGTCCCGCATCGACGACGGCGCCGATCACCTCGACGAATATCCGGACGCGACGCGGATCCGGCAGCTCTACCTCCGCTTCTCGAGTCCCGGTGGGCAGCCCGGCCTCGGCGGCGCTCCGACGCTTCCCTCCACTCCCTCGGTGCCCGCGACCCCGTCGATGCCGTCGACCCCGTCGACGCCGTCCACACCGAGCGTCGGGGTGCCGAAGTGAAACCGCGCAAGCTCGTCTGGACCGAGGGTCTGTTCGTCACCCAGCACCACTTCCAGCAGCTCGATCGCTACCACGAGTGGTTGAGCTCCGAGCGCTTGCGCGCCGCGGTGCCCTACGACTGGGGCGTCCTCGAGGTCGAGGTCGACGAGCGCGCCCTCGCCGCCGAGCAGTTCAAGCTCAATCGGCTCGCCGTGGTGCTCCCCGACGGCTCACCCATCGAGCACGGTGAAGGAACGGGCGACCCCGTGCCCCCGCGCGCGTTCGGCACTGCGTTCCCGGCCCAGGTCAAGTCGCTCGACGTCTTCATCGCGCTGACCCACGAGAGCGACAACATGCCCAACGTCGACCTCGACGGGAAGAGCGGCGGCGCCGTCCGTTACCTCCGCGAGCAGGCGTCGGTCCTGGACGTGAACACCGGCGTGGGCGAGCACAACCTCCAGTACGCGCGACCCAACCTCAGCCTCCTCTTCGGCGATGAGCGCAAAGATGCGTTCGACGCCATCCGCATCGCCCAGATCACGCGGGCTCCGAGCGGCCTGCCCGCCCTGCGCGAGAGCTTCATCCCGCCGGTGCTCCGCGTCGGCGCCTCGTCGTATCTCGTCGGTCGGTTCCGCAAGCTGCTGGCAACCCTCGCCGCCAAGCAACGCACCCTCGCCGATTCACGCCGTCAGCGTACGGCCGCCGCGGTGGAGTTCCAGGCCAGCGACGCGGCCAAGTTCTGGCTCCTCAACGCGCTGAACGTGAGCATCCCCCCCATCTCGCACATCGTCGATCACGCGACCGATCATCCCGAGCAGGCGTACCTCCACCTGGCGCAGCTCATCGGGCACCTCTGCACCTTCGCGGTCGACGGGGACCCCACCACCATCCCCAAGTTCAACTACCTCGAGCTAGGCGACGTCTTCGAGCCGATGTTCGATCGCGCCCACAAGCTCCTCGAGGCCGTGCTCGCCGAGCGCTTCGTGGAGATTCCGCTCACCAAGCGCGAGGACGGGATGTTCCTCGGCCAGATCACCGACTCGAATCTGCTTCGTTACACGTTCTTCCTTGCAGCCACGGGGACCGTTCCCGAGGCGCAGCTCCGCGATCGCATGCCGAAGCTGACCAAGATCGCTTCGTGGAGCCAGATAGGCGCCATCCTCAACTCGGCCGTGAACGGTCTGAAGATGGAGCTCGAGTACACGCCGCCCGGTGCCCTACCCATCAAGCCAGGCGTCGTCTTCTTCAAGGTCGTCCGCACGCCGGAGTACTGGAACGACATCGCCGGGACCGGCACCATCGCCATCTACCAGCCCATCGACCCGCAGGGGGTCACCTTGCACCTTTACGCCGTCGATCCGACGAACTTGCAATGACCTCGTCCCTCCTCGCCAAGATGTACTGGGCCTGCTCCGACCCGATGACGCTCGCGAGCCAGCTGGCCAACGCTCGCGACCTTCCGTCGCCCGACGTGCTGCAACGGCGCGTCTCCAGCCTCTTCGATCAGATGGCCCGCAAGTGCCGTGAGGCGGGCATCCCCGACGAGGATGCGAACGAGGCGAAGTACGCCATCGCCGCCTTCACCGACGAGCAGATCTTCCGCTCGGCGTGGCCGGGCCGCTCGCAGTGGATGGGGCAGCCGCTGCAGCTCATCTACTTCAACGAGAACACCGCCGGTGAAGGCTTCTTCCAGCGCATGGCGCAGCTGCAGAGCCAGCCGAGCCGTGCGCACGTCCTCGAGATCTACTACCTGTGCCTCTGCCTCGGCTTCCAGGGGCAATACGCGGTACGAGGCGGCGAGGGGCTCGGTCCCGTCATCGACCAGCTCGGCGCGCGTCTCGGCTCCAGCCTCGGCAACACCGACGTCATCAGCCCGCATGGCGAGCCCCGGGAAGCGTTCCGCGGGTTGATGCGTCGCGAGATGCCTCTGGTTGGCCTCAGCATCGCGTTCTTCGGGCTCGCAGTCGTCGTCTTCATCGTGCTCAAGCTGGTGCTCGCGGGCAGCGTCTCCAGCGCGGCTACGGACATGACCAAGGGGAACCCTCCCACCGCCGCGCAAGCGGCGCCTGGGACGCGCTGAGGACCCGCACATGTGGATATGGCTCCTCGCAATCTTCCTCATCATCGGCACGTGGGTGGGCGGCTACTTCCTCGAGTGGCCCCTCTGGCTGAAGATCCTGCTGACGGTCCTCGCCGTCCTCATGGTCGTCGGTTGGCTGGTCGCCCGACGCCTTCGCGCCGTGATGAAGGCCCGCGCGCTCGAGCGCGAGCTCCTCAAGCAGGCGGAGCAACAGGCCCTCAACGCCCGCCCCGATCGTCGCGCCGAGATCCTGGAGCTCCAGGTCCAGATGCAACGCGGCCTCGAGGCGCTCAAGCAGAGCCGCCTCGGCTCCGCCGGCGGGGGTAGCGCTCTCTACACGCTCCCCTGGTACATGATCATCGGCCCGCCAGGAGCCGGCAAGACGACGGCGCTCAAGCAGTCGGGCCTCGTCTTTCCGTACCTCGACCCGCGCACCGGCGGCGGCATCCGGGGCGTCGGTGGCACCCGCAACTGCGATTGGTGGTTCACCAACGAGGGCATCCTCCTCGACACGGCAGGTCGCTACGCGACGGAGGCAGACGACCACGACGAGTGGATCTCCTTCGTCGACATGCTCAAGAAGTACCGGTCGCAGAAGCCGATCAACGGCGTCATCGTCGCCATCAGCGTCACCGACCTGATGGAGGCGACCGACGAGCAGATCGACTCTTTCGCCAAGCGTCTGCGCGCCCGCATCGACGAGGTCACCAACCGGTTGCACATGGTGGTTCCCGTCTACGTGATGTTCACCAAGGTGGACCTCGTGGCCGGCTTCGTCGAGTTCTGGGGCGACCTGCGAAAGAGCGAGCGCGCTCAGATCTGGGGAACGACGCTGCCGCTTGAGGGGGCGGACAAGCGAGACACGGCCCGAGCCTTCGACGAGGAGTTCGACGGGCTCGTCGATCGCGTGCACAGCCGAGCCCTGGTGCGCGTCGGCGCAGAGCGGCAGCCCGAGCTGCGCCAGCGCATCTACCAGTTCCCGCTCGAGTTCGCGGCCCTGAAGCAGAACCTCCAGGACTTCATCGGCGCGCTGTTCGCGCAGAACAACTTCCAGGACACGCCGATCCTCCGCGGCATCTACTTCTCCAGCGGCACCCAGGAAGGCCGCCCGATCGACCGCGTCATCGGCGGGATGATGCGCGCCTTCAACCTGCCTGCCCCCGCGCAGCAGGAGCAAGCGGCGCAGGGCGAGGCAAAGAGCTACTTCGTCACCGACGTCTTCCGGCGCGTCGTCTTTCCCGACCAGAACGTCGCGTCGAGGACGCGCGCCGAGCAGCGCCGGCAGTTCGTGAACCGCGTGGTCTTCGCCGTTGCGGCGCTGGTCCTGGCCATCCTGGTCATTGCGCCGTCGACGTATACCTTCGGCCAGAACATGTCCCTGGTGAGCACCGCGGACGACGTCGCGCAGCGCGCGCACAAGGTCAACTGGAGCGACGGGAACCCGAACTTCCTCGACAAGGTCCACAAGCTGGACGACCTCGGTCGGCAGCTCGACCAGCTCGAGGCCTGGAACAAGAACGGACCTCCGCTGCGTCTTCGCTGGGGCATGTACGTCGGGGAGTCGCTGGAAGAGCCGCTCCGCGCCGTCTACATCGCGGAGCTGGACCGGGGTTTCGCGACGCCCACCCGCGCACAGCTGGAGCACGAGCTCTCCATGCTCTCGCTCTCGGGAGCGTCGCACCTGAGCGGCGAGCAGTACGGGCTCTATTTCGGGCGGCTGAAGGCCTACCTGGAGATGACCGAGCCGTCGAAGATCGAGATCGACGCGGACGCCCCCGAGGACAGGGGCGAGCCCAAGGCGCTGACCGACGCGTGGGCGCGTGCCCTCGCCTCCACGGCGGACTCCGACAAGAACGCGTTCAAGCCGCACGTCCGGCGCTACGTCGAGCTGGTCAAGGCAGGGAAGATCCCCCCCTGGACGGCCAACATGGACCTCGTCACCCGGGTCAGGTCGATTCTCAAGCAGACCTCGGAGGCGGAGCGAGACTTCAACGCGCTCGTCCGCGAGCCCAACGAGAACATCTCTCCCATCACTCGTTCGAGCATCTTCATCGGTTCGGCGTTCGCGACCTACATCACCTCGAAGTCCAAGCCCGAGGTCGTGGTCAGCGGAGCGTTCACGCGCGCCGGCTGGGAGGAATACGTCCGCGACCGCCTCGATAGGGACCGCGCGCAGAGCCTCGCGAACGAGGGCTGGGTCCTCGGCGAGACCGAAGTGGTGAGCCTCGAGCGCATCCTGAGGACGCTGCAGGAACTGCGAGACCACTACTTCTCCGCGTACCGGAACGCCTGGGGGGACTTCCTCAAGGACCTCGACGTGCGTCAGCCGGAGAGCAACGCCGAGGCGCTCGACGAGCTGCAGGCGCTCAGCGAGTCACCCTGGCCGTACTCCAAGCTCCTGACGACGCTCGGGGACAACACCCGGCTCGAGGCCGCCCCCCAGTCTGCCGCGAGCCAGACGGGCCAGGCGCTGCTCGACAAGGCGACCGACAAGGCCAAACAGAACCAGACCGTCCAGACCATCTTCGGCACGGATGGCGGGGCACCCCCACCGAAGCGCTGGATCTCGCCCGTGGAGGACGCCTTCAGCCCCATGGTGACCTTCGGCGTCCCTCCGGAGACGAAGGGCGACGAGAAGCCAGCCCCGACGGCCCTCTCGCATTACATCGGGGACACGGTCGGGAAGATTGTCGGCGAGCTGGCCGACATGAAGGACTCCAAGGTTCCGGCCGACCCCAAGGAAGTCGTGACGCTCTTTCAGGGCGCCTTCCGAGCGACGAGCGAGCAGCTCTCCTCGTCGCAGAGCGGGTTCACTCGCCCGATGCTCTCGCCGCTCCTGATGAACCCCATCCGACTCAGCTACGCGGGCGTGCTGAGCGACGTGGCCGGCTCCGCCGGCGGCAAGTGGGAGCTCGACGTCTGGCAGAAGTGGCACGAGAAGCTGGAGGGCAAGTACCCCTTCGCCGACTCGCCTCAGGACGCGACGCTGGCGGACTACGCCGCCTTCTTCAAGCCCGAGAAGGGCCTGCTGTGGGCGTTCTACGCCTCTTACCTGCAGGGGTCGCTGGAGCGAGACGGCGAGTCGTTCACGCCTGTGTCGCGCTTTCAGCACTCGATTCACTACACCCCCGACTTCCTCAAGTGCTACGAGCGCGGGGCTGTGATCACGGGCGATACCTTCGCACCCACCGCGGAGCTTCCCGTGGTCGAGTTCGACATGAACCTGCACTCGGTGAGCGAGAGCGTGTCCGAGGTCACCTTCGCCATCGACGGCGCGTCGAGGACCTACCAGAACACGCCGCGGGAGTGGCTCCACACCCAGTGGCCCGCCAAGGAGCCGAAGGCTCGGGGAGCCATGGTCCGCGTGCGCGGCTTCGCGGCGCTCGACGAGGAGATCGATCGTCCCGGAGACTTCGGGCTCTTCCACCTGATCGACGCCGCCAGCTCCATCGAGCCCGGCACCGAGGGAGGCAAGCCGGGCGGGAACCCGACCATCGTGGTCACCTGGACCCTCCGTTCGCAGAAGGCCTGGGTCAAGATGGACATCCGGCCGCCCGAGAACGACAGCGCCTTCTCGACGTACCTGAACAAGCACGAGCGCGTGTTCAGAAACTACAAGTGCCCGCGCATCGTCGCCGCAGGCGTCCGTTGAGGATGCGGGATGTTGTCGACGACGGGCTCACACGCCTCTCCGCTTAGCGTCGCTGTCTTCGGCAAGACCCCGCGTATGGGGGACTTCCTGCGCGTGGGGTCGGGCGGCGCTGCGGGCGAGGCGCTCGAGCAGTGGGTCGAGCAAGGACTCGCGATGGCGGAGGCCAAGAGGGGTAGCGCCTGGCCGAGCATCTATGCGGCCGGCGCGACGTACGCCTTCATCTTTCGACCGCCGCGTGCGTCGGGCGCAAAGGAAGCCCTGGTGGGCGTGATCAAGCCCTCCGTCGACTCCGTGGGTCGGCGCTTCCCGCTGGTCGTGTACTCGTCCGCGCTTCCCCGGCCGAATGTCCCCTGGCCTCACGTGCTTCCCATCGCCCTGGGTGATTTCTTCGACGCGGCGGCGACCCTCTTGCTTGAAGCCGATAGCGTCACAGGCATCGCCGACATGCAGGCGGCCCTCCGCGGCGTCCCCATGCCGCATCTGGCGGACGCCGAACGAAGCGCGCAGGAGTACGAGTCGTGGGCCGCATCCACCCTTCTCACCCATGCCTGGAGCGTCGTGTACGGCGGCGACCAGGCGATGTCCGTCCCGCGTGCGGTGCACACCATCTCGGAGGCCGTGGCCCCCTTCCGTGGGGAGGAGTCGCCCTCGACCAAGCTCGGGCTGCGCCTCCCCCTTGGCCCGGGAGGCATCGCCGCGGCCACTTTCTGGCTCGACACGGTGCGTCGCCTGGCGCGCACGCCGGCCGAGGTCCGGACGTCTTTCTGGTGCTTCGACGGGACGAGTGGCTGCGCACTCGTGCAGTTGGGGGACACCCCCGCCGCCAGCCTCGCGGAGCTGTGGTCGCCCGACACAAACAGCGAATACCTCTGCGATCTGACCATGCCGACGAGTGTGGACGTGGGCCGCTTCCTCAACCGGCTGCCCCCCCACGTCGCCGAGGCCCTCCAATCTCCCAACGCCCTCGTGCGAGACTTCCTCGACCGTCTGACGGTGTAGCTGGCCGGCGGGCTTCCCCGGGGGAGGAGCGGCAAGGCTAGACAGGCGGCCAGCCCCTCCCGAAGTAACGCGTTCGGGTGACCGGCATGCCTTCCGTCCGCCCCCCGGGTTCGTCTACTGTTCCGCCCGTGTCCACTTACCGCGAGGAGGTCGCGCAGAGGCTCGCGCTGCTCGTAGCGCCCATCGCAGGCGCCAATCCCGCCGGTGCGGACGTGTCATACGACACGGACTTCGAGACCATCAAGGCCGAGATCGACAAGCTCTCCTCCGTCGACAACCTCGACCCGGCCTGGACCAAGGTCCAGGATCTCGCAGCCCAGATCCTCGCGCAGAAGGGCAAGGACTTCCGCGTCGTCTCTTGGATGGCCGTCGCCAAGGTCAAGACGCAAGGGTGGAGCGGGTTCGCCGAGTCGTTGATCCTCTTCGAGATTATCGCGCGTTCCTTCTGGGACACCATGTATCCCGAGGCGCGTCGCGCACGGGCCCGCGTCAACGCCTTCGCGTGGATGACGGACATGGTGCATCAGCACCTCTTGCCGATGGGGGTCACCTTCGCCGACGGTGACCCTCTCCGTGCAGCCGACGAGGTCCTGAAGGATCTCGACCAGCTCCTCGCGGAGAAGCTGGGCGACGCCTACGCGGGTCCGGGCCAGCTCCGTTCTCTGCTCCGCGACAAGATCATGGCCATCCCGGAGCCCCCGCGAGCCGAGGAGGCTCCCGTCGCGGCGGCCGAGGGAACCGCAGCAGCACCCGCACAAGCGCAGGGCCCCGTCGGGGTGGTGGGCCCGACGACCGTGGAAGGTGTCGACCCCGCGGTGCGCGCGAGCGGAGGCGTGCTCGTCGAGAGCGCCGCAGTCCTCCGCGGCGCCGACCCGGCGCGGGCGTGGGGCTACAAGCTCCAGCGATGGGGCGCGTGGATCATCCTCGAAGAGCTGCCCCCCGCTCAGGACGGACGGACCTACATCCCTGCGCCAGGCGAGGGGGCGCAGCTGGCAGAGCTGCGCGACGGTCAGAAGTGGCTCGAGCTACTGACCACCGCCGAAGAGATGGTCTCGCGGTATCTCTTCTGGCTCGACCTTCATCGGTTCATCGCGCTGGCGATGGACAACCTCGGTCCGTCGTTCGCGGCGGCCCGTGAGGTCGTCGGCCGCGAGGTCAGCTATTTCGTGGCGCGCATGCCCACGGTCACGTCGCTGTCGTTCGACGACGGGACACCGTTCGCCGACGCCGCGACGCAGACCTGGCTCGAGGAAGAGGGCCGCAAGTGGGGCGCAGGCGGTGGTGGCTCGGCCGCCGCGGCCGTCGCGAGCGCGGAGGACGAGGAGATCGCCAGGCGCTTCGAAGAGGCGCAGCAGATGGTCAGCGGAGGTAAGCTCGCCGACGGGCTCGCGTCTGCCCTGGCCCTGGCGGATCGGGCAGCCGATGCTCGCCTGCGCTTCCGCGCCCGCCTCGCCGTCGGCAAGATGGCCCTCGACGCGTCGAAGCACGAGCTTGCCCGCGGGATGCTCGAGCATCTGCTCGTCGACGTCGAGCGTCATGGCCTGGAAACTTGGGAGCCCGCGACGTGCGCGACGCTCTACTCTTACCTCCTCGTGGCGGCACGAGAGGTCTCACGCGCCAAGGGGGGGTCGCCGGACCTCGGGGCGAGGGAGCAGTATCTTTTCGACAAACTGTGCCGGCTGGATCCAGCGTCCGCGATAAAGTTGTCGACCTAGAAAAAACGGCAAGGGCCGAACCAATAGCGAGGAAATGTCATGGCTAAGGAAGGGTCAGTCGCTCCCCAGGAGCGCGTGAACATCACGTACAAGCCCGCGACGGGCAACTTACAGGAAGAGGTCGAGCTTCCGCTGAAGATGCTCTTCCTCGG
>Ga0182030_10014544_pt1 | contig 15516 bp, 10 predicted proteins | sample 812S3MmetaG_FD_121299 | JGI IMG/M metagenome (GOLD analysis project Ga0182030, IMG submission 121299) | Permafrost microbial communities from Stordalen Mire, Sweden - 812S3M metaG (Illumina Assembly) | ecosystem: Environmental > Terrestrial > Soil > Wetlands > Permafrost | place: Sweden... | reverse complement strand
GGTGCTGGTCACGGTGGGAGCGGTGCCCGGGTTGGACGGGTAGACCGAGTCGGGCTTGGTCGGGAAGATCGCAAAGCCCTGCTGCGGCTTGTTGTTAACCGTTTGGAAGTCACCGCCGAGGAACAGCTGGTTGCCGTCGGTCGCCATCACGCGCGGGCCGAGCGGAGTGCCGCTGACGTCCGGTGTCCAATGCCCGAGCGTGCCGTCAGTAAGCGACTGGTCGAGCAGGTGGTGGCCAGGCCCGGTACCCGTCAGTTGCGGGAAGCCGCCTGGCGAGTACGCGCAGTCGTGCGCATGTGAGCCCTTGAACAGCCAGCCGTTGATGACGACAAGCGACTGGGTCGCGCCCAGGCACTCGTTCTGCCAGGCCAGGCTGTCACCGGTGGGAGTGAGGTTGACTGCGAAGTCGCCGTCGAAGCAGCCGCCGCCGGTGCCTTCCGCGGCGATGTAGGCGGTGCTGCCGCTGACGGTGATGTCCTTCACCGCCGAGGTGCAGCCGGGCGGGTTCCAGGGAACGACGTTGGCGTTGGTCCACGGCTCGGTCGTCGTGCCGGCTGTCGGGTCAACCGCCCCGGCGGCGTTTTGCGTTACCCCGTTGATGGTCTGGAAGTAGCCGCCTATCAGAACCTGCGAGCCATCGGGATCAACGGCGACAGTCGTCAGCGCATCGTTCACCACCGGCGCCCACGGCAGCAGGTTGCCTGAGGCATCCACCGCCCCCACGTACGTACGGTTCTGGATTCCCGCGGGCGAACCCGGGGTGCCCAGCTCGTTGAACGAACCGCCCATGTAGATCGCCGACCCGTTCGGCGATGGTGCGATCGCGTTGACCTTGCCGTAGGCCTGTGGCTGCCAGCTGGTCAGCGCCCCTGTCGAGGTGTTGAACGCCGCCAGGTTGTCCCGGTAGCTGCCGTTGATGTGGTTGAACGTACCGCCCACGTACAGCGTGCTGCCCGACACCGCCAGCGTATACACACCCGGGTTGGAGGCGGACCCCGTCTCGGTGATAACCGGGTCGAACGAGGTGATCAGAGCGCCCGTCGTGGAGTTGAAGGCGGCCAGATAGGTGCGGGACACCTCGCCGGTCGTTGACCCGTAGGCCGCGCCCGGTGGGCGGGCATTCAGGAACTGCCCGCCGACATACACCACGCCGTTGCTGTACGCCTCGGCCCAGACGATATTGTCCGTCTGCCAGGTCTGCAGGGCGGTCGAGCTTAGGTTGGCGTCAGCCTGCCCGACCGGCGACGACGCCGGGGCGGCGGCTGCCGACTTCGCCAGGTGTGCCGAGCTGGCGGCGGACGCCGCGACGGCCGGTAGCGCGGCCATGGCCGTGGCGCCCAGCGCCACGGCTGAGGCCGCGCAGAGCACTCTTATCCTCATACTTGCTCCTATTTCATGGTTGCGGCGAGGCCGGTGCGTATGGTTACGCGATCTGCCTGCCGGGTCGTGCTAGCCGCCGGATTGGGATCCGGCGGTGGTGCGCTCTGACTGGCCGGTTCGTCGGCGGTGACTGGACCAGCGGCCTTTGCCAATCGGAGACAGCCGTCGTGGACGGCTAACCAGCTCCTCGATCAGCTCTCCCAGACGAGCGATAGCCTGGTCGGCCTCGGAGCTGGAGCTAGTGGCGCGAAAGCGCGCTGGTTCGGCTGCGGCCTCAGTCAGGAGCCTGGTGAAGTCCGGAAGCGTGCGCGCGAGCGCGATCCGGCCAAGCGCTGCGAACCTCTCGCAGAACTCGGCCTGGTGGTCATCGACATGTTCGCCCAGTCTGGCGAGCCGGGGAACGACGATCGGCAGCCGGCCGCGGGCCCACCCCTCAGCGATCGTGCTTGGCCCACCGTGACACACGATCACGTCCGCCCGGTTCAGCAGGTCCGCGAGCTCGCCGACCTCAAGAAACCGTGCCCCTGGGCAGGTCGGCCGAGCCGACGCCGAGCCCCATTGCACGAAGAATCCGCTGGCCTTCTCCGGATGCTGCCCGAGAAACTCATTCGTCCAGCGAATGAGCCGGTCAAACGGGTGGCCATCGGTTCCCACGATGACCACAACGTGGCCGCCGGGCGGTACCGAGTCCTCGGACTGCGCGTTCACAGCAGGCACCCGATCACCTGTCCGCGGGGGTAATGCCGGACTTGCTCCGGCCACTGGAGCAGGAACAGACCAGTGATCGGATAGCAGAGCCTGCCGGTCATCGTCGGCCTGGTAATCCGGTCGAAAACCTCCAGGTACACGGTCCGGATTCCGAGGAGCCTGGCGATCAGGAAGAACGGGAACGCCACCCCGGCGCCGTCGGAGATGACAACGTCAGGGCGCTCGGTGCGGAGCGCCCGGACGGCCAGGCGCAGGTTCCTGATGGCATTGGGCACGTTGCGCGTAGTCGGGGCGAAGGCGGGCGTCACGCGCTCGTCCTGGAGTAGCGATCGTGACTGCGGGTCATCGAAGGTGACCCAGGCCCGCTCATGGGCTTCCCACCACGGCCGCAGCCGGTAAAGCTGAGCGAGATGGCCCCCCGAGGAGCAGGCGAAGAGGATCTTCATGTCGCACACCCGACGAAACCCGCAGCCGTGTCCTGGATGCGCGCGAGCTGCTGCTCGAGAACGCCGGTGACGGCCGGATAGAAGCGCTCGTCTGGGACGCCGGCCGCGCTACGGGCTTCTTCGTGCCGCAGGAACAGCTCGACCAGATGCAAGACCGCCAGCAGGCCGCAGTGCTCGGCCGGCACACCCAGTTCGCACAGGACAGACCGGGCTGATCGAGCTGCGAGCGCCGTGGCCTCGCCGAGCGGCAGGCCACGTCCGACAAAGGCGACCTGAAAATGGTAGTGCACGGCGTCGAATCCCAGTGGGGCATCTGGCGCGCTGCTCTCCCAGTCCCAAACGTAGAGCCGCTCGCCCAGCCGCGCTAGGTTCCACGGCACGAAATCACCATGGCAGAAGCCGTACTCGAGCGGAACGTCGCCGTAGCCCGCCTCCAACTGGCCGGCTATCCGTTCAAGCACCTGGCGCGAAGAATGATCCACATTCTGCTGAATCCGCGAGCGAATCCCACGCCACCATGAACTGCCGGCCAGGGGCCCGGTGCTGCCGGCCGAGAGCTGACTTATCTGCCGCAGGACCGAGGCGTCCGGCAGCGGTGCGGCCAGCCTAATGCCGCGGACCTGATCCGGCAGGGGCGCGGTCGCTAGCAGCTGGAGGCCATGCCAGTCGGACAAACCCAGCACCTTCGGCACATCGAACTCCAGCGACCGGGTCTCGCATGCGCGCAGGGCGGCTGCCTCCCGGCGGACACCGTCCCTGGTCCAGTCATTCCAGCCGACTTTGACAAAGCCAAGCGGCGTCCCCGCTGCGCTGAATACCTGGAGTACCGGCTTGCGGTACGGCCCGTCGCCGCCGCCGATCGCCACCACCGGCGGCGCTGCGCCCCGTCGGGCGGCACATACGCGGCTCAAGTGTTCGGTCAGCAGGTCGGCGCCCCGCTGCTCGGGGGTGGCAGCGGATCGGACACCGATATCGATCTTGGTACGAAACAGCGGCTGCGCCAGCCCGCTCCGCAGGGCAGCGCCCAGGGCCCGGCGCACCACTCGCCTGCGGCCGGACCGCAGTGCGTTATATGAGGTCAAAGCGGAAGCCGCGCCGCGCCGCGCGGCCAGGGATACCAGGAAGCTACGACCCGGGCCAGACGGCAACTCGGCCAGCTGCTCAGCCCGTTCATAGCCGACTGGCAGAGAGCCTGCTGCTGCCCAGGTTACCGACGGCTTGCCGCCATACAGCAGATCCAGCATCCACGCATAGTCAGGCAACGGCACAGCTGTGCGCGTTCGCCGCATGGGTCCCCCCCCGCAAGTCGATTGCTAATCGCCAACGTACACATGACGCGCGAGCGAACGACTAAGTTCACACAATTTGCTACTAAATTGCTACTAAGTGGTTGACGCCGTAAGTCTCTCTGGGGTAGGCGCTGTTCTGGGCCTGGCTGGTGGCCGGGTCCGGTGAGGTGGATGGTGCAGGCGGTGTCGAGCCTGGCGCGCCGCCGCCCTGGTGCTGCTGACCCGCGCTCGATGTGCGCACCGGGAGCGACGCGCGGCGGCTTGACTTAGCGGGCCGGCGGCTACTGGACGGAGCAGGTCCAGTTGATCGCGCCGTGCAGAGCGGGCTGGCCTGGCTTGGCCGCTGCGGCGTCGGTGAAGGTGAGCTCGCCCGAGCCGTTGGCACTGAGCGTCACCGTCACGGTGGCGCCGGCTGCGAGCAGGTTGTAAGACGCGTCCCCAACGACAATGCTCGGGTTGACGGTAACAAGTGACGCCTTCTGATAGGTGCCGGGGCCGCGGTAAGGCGATATTTCGGCCGTCACCACCACGTCGCTTCCTTCTGGCGGGCTGGGAACTCTGAACTGCCGGACGCGGCCTGTGCCGGCCGGCGTGCCAACCGTGGCAATGCGCGCGCAGGAACTCTTCGGGCTGGTGACGCCGGGGAAAGCGGCGAATGACATATTCGAGCTCTGCGCCCCGGAAAGTCTTAGTTTGCCGTTGAAAGTTATCAGGCCGGAAATGACGACCCCCCCGGGGGGCGCGTGCGTGCTGCTGGCCGTCGGGCTCGAGGCGGTCGGTGTCGCAGCGCCAGTAGCAGCTGCGCTTGAAGCAGTCGCCGCCGTAGTCTGGCTGGACGCAGCTGGGTGCGACGAACTGCAGGCTGCCAACCATGCCACCAGCGTCAAGGTGGCTGCTGCTGGCATGACCCGCTTGACAACCGCCAGCCTAGGCGCAGGCCAGGAGACCCGAGGCGGAAAGTTGCGTACCCGCCGTTGCGGCGCGGCCTGAGCACTGCGTAGTCCTGACTTGAACAGTGCTGATGTGACGGACCAAGCTGGCTTGGGATTCTTGATCATGATGGTACCTGCACTCTTTTCCTGATAGCTGACGGCTAACCTCAGATTCCGCGGTTCCGGCGGTCCGCTGCGCGGATAACTGACTGGGCGGGGATCAGGCCGCGCATTCCAGCGCACCTGGATAGGCCTGGCCAGGGCTGCTTGCCGCGGCCGGGCGCAGCAGTCGCGTCCGGCATCTGGCTGCGACGATCACGCTTGCATCGCGCCGGACCGTGTGATGCGCACGTCGGGATATTCATGCGCCGACCGCGACGTACTGCCGCGCGCTTGGCTCCGATGGTCACGAAGTCCGGCCCGTGCCGGAGGCCGGCCGTCGCGGTCCTCATGGTCTCCTTTTGTAAACTTGTGCCCTGCCGGATTCGGGAACTGCGACCCACTGGGTGAGGCGGCCCGCTGCCCGGAGGGCTGATCACGGCCTGAGCGCTGCGGCCCTTAAGCGCCGCGACAATGCTAGCGAACCGGAACGACACGTACGCAAAGTAGACGACACGTACGCAAAGTAGAACGCGATCGCAAACGCCGCCGGGCTGACGGTGAGTGGCACAGTCAATGCCAGCAGGTTCTGGGCGAGCAGGATGCGGGCGCCGGGCCAGTACCACCGAACAGGCCACCGTGGTGCCCTGCGTGCCTGCACGCGGTATCAGCAGAAGCCTCAGGCCCGATGTTAATGGTCCGCATCACGAGTGACAGCCACGGTAAAGGGCCGGCGCGCCGACGGTGTAGCGTGGGCCCGAAGATGCGCAGGGCGGTCGTCGGAAACAGCGAACACCAGGTAGAGCGGCCAGCCACCGGGTGCTGCTGTGGTGGCAGGCCGGCGGCGCGATCGTGCTCGTGGCGAGGAGCAGGGCGCTCAGCTGGCGGCCTGTAGCCAGCATGTGTCCCTCGAGCGTGGTGCGTGCGGGCGACAGGATGCGTTATTTTTGGATGAATGGGGAGACACTGGAGCAGGGTATTGCGATACGCGCACAGAGCTGGCGGAGCGTCGCGCCGGCGCGATTTCGCGACTATCTCTCTTCGCCTGCCACGGATGGACCGACCACTTTCCCGGCCGCTGCTCACCGAGGAGTCCGGCACCGTAGAAGGGATAGCCAGGAGTCACAGCCCGCTGGTTCTGGCGGGCCAGCCGGCCGTTGCGGACCCAATTCCGCCGAGATAAAGGTAGCCGTCGATGCCTGCCCAGCCGACGACCTGGCCAGTCAAAGCCCGTGTCTAGCAAAGGATTTTGAATGACCGTAAGACAGACACAGGACCAGGACGACTTCGCCCCCGAGCCGCGCTCGCTCGACCTTCGCGAGTACTGGCTAATCGTCCGCCGACGGTGGCGCCTCGTCGCGATCATAGCGGTGCTTGGCGCGGTCTGTGGCGTGGAGTACTCCGCCCACGCGGGGACGACCTATACCGGCCAGGCTTCTGTGGTAGTCGACGCCGTCACTCAGGGACCGCAGGGCGGCTCCACTCCGGTGACCACCCCGGTCAACATGAGCACGGAGCAGACGATTGCGCAGTCAGCGGTAGTGATCCAGCTGGCGGCGGCCAAGCTGGGTGTGCCGGTAACCCAACTGGAGGCAACTACCGCCAAGCGGCTTTCGGTCAGCGTGCCGGCCAGCACCCTGACCACCTCCAACGTGCTGCAGATCAGCTGGCAAGCTGGCAAGCGCACGCTCGCCCAACAAGGCGCCGACGCTTTCGCGGCGGCGTACCTGGCTTACCGGCAGCATGTGTTGCAGGGACAGGTCACGATTCTGCAGCAAAACCTGCAGCAGCAGGTGACCACGCTGAAAAAAGAAATCAGCACCCTGTCCAGCCAGCTGAGCAGGACGGCATCGGGCACCTCCGCCAATCAGTACCTGACCGTTGAGCTCACCCAGGCCAGCCAGCAGTACAACACGACCCAGACGGAGCTCGCCGGCGTCCCCGCCTATAACACCTCGGGCGGCCAGCTCATCTCGGCTCTGCTACCGTCCAAGCCGTCAGGATTGAGCAAGTCTGTGCTCGCCTCGATCGGGCTCATCCTCGGCCTGCTGATCGGTCTGGGAATCGCCTTCGCCCGTGACCTGTTCGATGACCGGATACGCGATGCCAGCCAGCTCGAGCAGCGGCTCGGCGCGGTCACGCTGGCCGTGCTGCCCTCCTCAGTCAGCCGAGCCGAGGTCCGCCCCACCCACCGGTCTGGCGCCAAGCTGGGGCCGCCGCCGGTCATCGCCATGGCCGCCGCGCCGGACAGTGCCGCCGCCGAGGCCGCCAGGACCATGCGGGCGGCCGTGATCGCGGTCTCGTCCCGGCGCAAGCTGCGCATCGTGCTGCTGGTCGGGGCGGATGACAGTGTGTCCTCCGGCCAGGTCGCCGCCGAGCTGGGCGTGGCGCTGGCCGAGTCCGACCGCCAGGTGCTGCTGGTCGCGTCGGACCTGCGCGGTTCGGTCCTGCCGCGGATCTTCCAGGTGCAGAGCAGTCCCGGACTCAGCGAGCTGCTCCTCCACGGTGGCGATCCCGAGACGGTCATCCGGTGGCCGCAGGAGGCATCCGGAGCGCTTCTGCCTCACGAGATCGCCGAGCGGCTCGCGGTGCTGCCGAACGGCCAGCCCACACCGTTTGCCCTGTCGGTCCTGGACTCCAGCCGGATGCGAGACCTGCTCGGCGGCCAGCGCGAGGGTCATGACTTCATCCTGCTCGACGCGGCGCCCGCCACGGTTGCCGACGTCTTGTCGCTGGCCGCGCACATCGATGGTGTGATCGTGCTGGTCCGCGAGAAGAAAACCGCGGCCAAGGATATCGACGCGCTGCGCCATCGCCTTGACCAAGTGGGCGTCCCCATCGTCGGCGGCGTGCTGATCAGCCGTCGGCGGCGTGGCCGGGGCCGGCGACGGCGCCACATTGGCCGCCCCAGGACCGCAGCCAGCCAGCCCGTCATCGAGCGGGCGCAGCTGTCCGCCCAGGTCCTGGCGGACGAGCCCGAGGCCGCGGCGCCCCGGACGAGCGTGCCGATGCCGCCCGCGTCCGAAGACGACACGATCATGCTGCGGGCTGCTCCGGGCGATTCGGCGATGCCGCCAGCGTCCGAAGACGACACGATCATGCTGCGGGCTGCGGGCGATTCGTGAAGCAGCCCCGGTGACCACAGCGTTTCAGCGCGTCGAGCTTAATAAAGCACCCGCGGACACCGGTCCCGGCACGGCTCGGCAGGCGCGGAGAAGCCGACCGCTGCTGCCCGATACCTGGCCGCTGGTCACCCTGTTCGTCGCGTTCCCGTTCTGGTGGGTGCTCGGCCTGAGCTCCTTCATCTGGTCGATCATCACAGCTCCGCTGCTGGTGGCGCTGATCTGGCGGCGGAGGACCAAGGCACCGGCGCCCATCGTGCTGTATTTCGCGTTCACCAGCTGGGTGCTGATGTCCGGTCTGCAGCTGGAGAGCGGCACCAAGATCATGACCTTCACCTACCGACTGACCCTGTACGTGTGCGGCGGCCTGCTGTTTCTGTACGTGTACAACCTGCCCAGGTCACGTGGGCTGGACCGGCGGGTGCTGCACATCCTCACGATCTTCTGGATGATCGTGATCATCGGCGGCTACGTCGGCATTCTGGGCGGCGCGCACAGTTTCACGGCGCTGATCGAGTACGTGCTGCCGCGAGGCGCGAGGAACCAGCCGTTCGTGCAAGAACTTGTCCACCCCGTCTTGGCCAATGTGCAGAACTTTTTCGGTTTTCCGGTGCCGCGGCCAGCCGCGCCGTTCCCGTTCACCAACAACTGGGGCGGCAACATCGCCGTGCTCACACCCGTGGCCTTGGCGACCATGTCGGTCACCAGGGCCGGAGCGCGCCGCCGGCTGATCGCTTTCTTCCTGGTCGCCTCCGTGGTTCCGATGATCGTCTCGCTGAACCGCGGCATGTTCCTCAGCCTGGGCGTCGGCCTGCTGTACGTGGCGATCAGGCTGGCGGGTCGCGGGCGGGTGGCAACCCTGGTGGCGCTGCTCGTGCTAATCATCGGGCTGGCTCTCGTCATTGCGGTGTCGCCGCTGCGCCACCTGGTCCTCGCCAACTTGTCAAGCACGCACGGCAACAGCAATACCACCCGGGTGAGCGTGACCCAGCAGGCGATCGCGGGCGCCAACTCCTCACCGCTGTTCGGCTACGGCGAGCCGCAGGCAGTCACCGGCCAGGGTGGCACTCCGCCGATTGGCACTCAGGGCCAGCTGTGGACCATTCTGTACTCGAACGGCTATATCGCGACCGCGCTCTTCATCGGCTTCTTCCTCGCGGTGCTCTGGCAGACCAGGCGTGCCGTCGGCACGGCCGGGCTTTGGCTGCATGCGGTGCCGCTGATCGCGCTGACCCAGATCGCCGTCTACGGCTGGCTTACGGTCGAACTGCAGGTAATCATGGTGGTCGCAGCGCTCGCCTACCGCCGCTGTTGGCGGCCGGTGGCCAAGCCGAGCGCGCCAGTCCCGCGCGATGCCGCGCTTGCCCGGCTCGATACCTGGACAGCGGACTTGGATATTCCGGTCGGCCGGCCGGACCGCGGGAGCGACCGGTGGCACGCCGCACCAGATGTGCCGGACCACGTGGTGCCGGACTTCATGCCAGACCCACCCGCTCGGCACCGCCCGCCCGACCGGCTGCCCAGGAGGCTCGCGCCTGATCCACCCCCCCGGCAGCCCGCGGTCCTGGCCACGAGCGGCGAGCGCAGCGGCCCAGCAAGCGGGCTATCCGGAGCGTCGGTCGTGGTCGCCCGCAGCTCGCTGATCAACCTGGTTGCGATGGTGCTCGGCGCGAGCATGAGCTTCGGACTCGTCGTACTGGCGAGCCGGTGGCTGCAGCCGCACGGCGCCGGAGTATTTTTTGAGCTGATCGCGTTGTTCACTATCTTGTCGAACACCTTCGAGCTCGGCGCCGACACGGGCCTGACCAGGTGGATCTCCCGTGCACGGGCGATCGGCGGGCTGGCCGACGTGCGGCGTGTCGTGGTGATCGCGGTCATCCCTGTGGCGCTGATCGGCGCGGCGGCTGCCGCAGGCCTGTGGCTGGCCGCGCCGCAAGTCTCGCGCTTGTTTCTGCACGGGATCCCCGCCACGGCCGGCGCGACCGACATCCGCTTTATCGCGCCGCTGGTCCCGCTCGGCGCGCTGTCGGCGGTCATCGTCGACGGGGTCCGCGGCTTTGGCCGGATGTGGCCTTACCTGATGATCGAGGGCATAGGCAAGCCGATGGTTCGCATCGTCGCAGTGTCGGCGGTCCTGATGGCAGGCCTCGACATCCACGTTGCCCTCATCGTCTGGGGGCTGCCGGTCGTGGTAGGGCTCGTGGCTGCCTGCCTCATTTTCGTCGGCGTGCTGCGGAAGGAAGCGCCGGCTCGCGTGCGGCGACGCGCCGAGGCGATCAGCCTGTTGCGCGGCCTGGTACCCGAGCCCAAGCCGGCCCTGCCATCACGCGCCAGCCGGGCGAAGCCGGACTCCTCCCGGCCCCGCTTTCCGGCCATCCCCGACCTGGACGCGACCGTCGAGCTTCATGTCGTCTTTGACCCGGTCGCGCCACTCCCAGCTGACTCGAACGAGGTCGGCGATGATGGGCAAGGCGGGCGCCGCGACGCGGGGGGCCTGCTGAGCGCTAGGACCAGGGGGCTGGCCGCCGAATTCTGGGCCTTCACCGGGCCGCGCGCCTTCCAGGCCGTCTTTCAGGTCACGGTCCTCTATCTCGACGTCCTGCTCGTCGGCGCGCTGGCCAGCACCTATCAGGCCGGCATCTACAGCGCGGTGAGCAAGCTGGCGATCCTCGGCACCTTCGCGCTTGAGGGTAACCGGCTGGCCATCGGCCCCCAGCTCAGCGCGATGCTTGGCCGCCGGGAACACAGCCGGGCCGCCGAGCTGTACCAGACCGCGACCCGGTCACTGGTGCTGGTGACCTTCCCGCTGTATCTAGTGCTGGCCATTTTCCCTGCCGTGATCCTGGGCATCTTCGGCTCGCGCTACACCACAGGCGCGGCCGCGCTGAGCGTGCTGTCCCTGGCGATGCTCGTCAACCTGGGCACAGGCAACATCACCGTGGTCCTGCTGATGGGCGGCAAGAGCAGCTGGAGCGCGATCAACGCGGTCGCTGCGCTGATCGTGAATATCGGCCTGAACCTGCTGCTCATACCGCACATCGGCATTCTCGGTGCGGCGATCGCCTGGTCAGCCAGCATCGCCATCGACAACATCACGGCCATGATCGAGGTCCGCTGGATCATGGGGATGGCGCCGTTTGGTCCTGGCTACTGGCTGGCCGCGGGTACGACGCTGATCTGCTTCGGCACCACCGGCGTCGCGGCTCGGCTCGTCCTCGGCCAGACCTTGCCTGCTCTGGTCGTAGCGCTCTTGGCTGGCGTGGTTAGCTATGCGCTCATGCTCTACGTCGGGCGGGCTCGGATGCAACTATCCGAGCTGGTCGCGGCACTGCGGCCGGGCGCCGCGAGACCGCCTGCCGGCCCAAGCCAGCCACCGATCCAGCTTCCTGCACCGGCAGGCGGCAGACCGGCGTAACGGCCGGGAGATCCACCGTTCCGCATTGCTAACAGTTGACACTGAGGAGAACTGATGACCCGTCAGGAGAGGAGCCCGGCCAGCCGCGCGGTTCGGGAGTCCGCCAAGCACCTACTCCGGACATACGGTGAGCTGACCGCAGGATTGCGCCGCGGCCCCGACTTTGTGATCATCGGCGCCAAGCGAGGCGGCAGTACCTCGTTGTATAACTACGTGCTTGAGCACCCGAGCATCGCTCCGCTGTTCCCGGGCCGACAGCACATCAAGGGCGTACGCTACTACGACACCCGGTACGCCCTCGGCATGAACTGGTACCGTTCCCACTTCCCGATCGAGATCGCCGGCCGACGGGCCGTCCGGCCGCTCGTCCAACCGTCGATCTGTGGCGAGGCGAGCCCCTACTACCTGTTTCATCCGCTAGCTGCGGAGCGGCTGGCCAGGGACTTTCCTGATGTCCGCATCATCGTTTCCCTCCGCGATCCGGTCGAGCGGGCTTACTCCCATTTCAAGGAGCGGACCCACCACGGCGGGGAAACGCTGAGCTTCGAGGATGCGCTCGCCGCGGAAGAGGACCGGCTACGCGGCGAGGCCGAGTGTATCGTGGCCGAGCCCGGGTACCTGAGCCTAGAACACGAGAATCATTCGTACCTGGCACAGGGCCGTTACCTGGACATGCTGCCCCGATGGTTCAGCCTTTTCCCGCGCGAGCAGTTCCATGTCGCATTGAGTGAGGAGTTTTACGCCGACCCCGATCGGCACGTCAACGAGGTGTGGAAATTCCTCGGGCTGCCATCCCGCCAGCTGCACAGCCGGGTCAGGCATAACTATCTGCCGTCGGCCGGCATGGCCCCCGAGACGCGTCTCCGCCTGCAGAACAGCTTGATAGAGCACAACCGAGGCCTTGCTGACCTGCTTGGCCGCCCGCTGCCCTGGCCAGCGGGCGCAGAGTCGATCCGATGACCGCTAACGAGATGGTAGATGCCTGGCCTGCAGTCAGTGTCGTGGTCGCCACCAGGCACCGGCCAGAACTACTGCTGCAGGCCGTGACCAGCATCATTGGCCAAACCTACCCCGGTGAACTGGAGTGCCTGGTGGTCTTCGACCAGAGCGCCCCGGTAACGCCTCCAGCTCAGGTGCCGGCTGGCCGGCAGTTGCGCGTACTCACTAACACCCGCAAGCCGGGTCTGGCCGGTGCCAGGAATTCCGGCATCGACGCTGCTGTCGGCACGGTGATCGCTTTCTGCGACGATGACGATACCTGGCAGCCGGACAAGCTCACCCGGCAAGTGGAGCTGCTTACCGCCTCAGCTGCCGACTTCGTCGCATGCGGCGTCCGGATCCAATACCAGGGCCGTGTCGCCGTGCGGATGCCGCCGGCACAAACCGCCTTTGACCAACTGGTGCACGACCGGGTGACGGCGCTGCACCCGTCGACGTTCGTTATCAGGCGGTCAGCGCTTGATGCCATCGGGCTGGTTGACGAAGACATCCCTGGGTCCTACGGCGAGGATTACGATCTGCTGCTCCGGGCGGCTCGGCGGGCGCCCGTGCTCGCCGTCCAGGAACCGCTCGTCAATGTACTCTGGCACGAGCAGTCGTTCTTCGCCGAGCGCTGGCAGATCATCTCTGAGGCATTGCGGTACATGCTCGCCAAATACCCGGCCCTGAGAGCAGACCCGACCGGACGGGCCAGGATCAGCGGACAGATCGCCTTTGCCGAGGCGGCGCAGGCCCGGCGCCGCGAAGCAGGCCGATTCATCTGGCAGGCCCTGCGGGGCAATCCGGCCGAGCGCCGTGCCTTCCTGGCCCTGGCGGTGGCGGTCGGCCTGATTCCCGCCGCCACGGTGGTGCGCGCGGCCAATCGCCGCGGCCGCGGCATCTGAGTGCGTTTTCTAATAAGTTGTTCGATCGATTAGCCTCAGGCGCCCTTCGGCTGAGGCGGCGAACTTCCTGGCGGTGGTCGCCTGGTGGGCAAGATGGCCGTCCACGACCAGGTAGACCGGCCCGGGCGCGTCGTGCAGCAGCCGATCGCAGAAGTCGGTTAAGGTAACCGCGGTGGTATTACCTGGATAAACCGCAAACCGCAGCGTGCCCTTAGCCGGGGCAGCGCAGATCATGTTTGCAGGGGACCGGTTCTGTGCGTTAGTTGCCACCGGCCTCAGTCCGTCCTGCGCCCCGGAGGCGCCCGTGCTGACGCCGAACTCATCAGCGAAAAAAATCGTGGCGCCCGCGCCCTCCGCCTCGGCCCGGATCGCCGGGTAGACCTCTTTCTTCCACCGGTCGACGGCCTCCGGGTGCTGCTGGTAGGCGCGCAACCGCGGCCGTTGCGGTGATAGGCCCAGTTTGCGGAGCAACCGCCCGACGCTGACCATAGACAGCGTGACGTCGAACTCGCAGCGGATCACCTCGCGGATCATCTCCCGAGTCCACAGCGCGAACCCCAACCGCAGCTGCCGCGGGTCCCGGCTCACGATCAGCACATACAGCCGGGACAGCTGCGGCCAGCTCAGCTTCGGCGGGCGGCCGGGCACTGGCCGGGCCCGCAGTACGTCCATGCCGCCCTCACGGTACCTCGCCAGCCAACCATAGACCGTCGTGCGGTGCAGGCCCAGCGCGGCAGCCACCTCTTCGGGATGCGCGCCTTCCCCGACTTGCTCTACCGCCCGGATCCGCAGCGCCTCAAGAGTCCCGTGATCCAGCTTCCTGCCGTCATTGTCCCGCACGGCACCATCTTGCCAGACCGTAAGAGTCGGGCTACTTATGAACCCTGTTGCCCCCGGCCAAAATGTAGGATTTACCACTAGTCATACCTTGCTGTAATACTTCCGATTTGCCTGAGCGTCACCGTCATGTTGCCTATTATTAAGACAAGGGAGGACGTAGCCGAGCTTGAGCTTAGGCCCAGTTACGCAGTGCGGATCGTGTCCTAGCGGCAGGATCCGGAGCGGGTGAGGGGGAGTCGTGACGGGGTATTCCCTGCCTACAGGCGAATCTATTGAAGGTCTCAGGGTCGGGATCGCCCGGCGTCCTGGCTCGTGGGAGACCCGTTATTTGTGGCAGACGTTCATCGCCGATCTAGGCTGCGGCCTAGCCGCAGGCCTGCTGGCCTTCAGCGTCCGCTTCGGCGGCTCGGTCGGCGGCGGCCTCGAGATCTATCTCGTGATCAGTCTTGTCATGCCCGTGCTATGGGCCGCCTCCGTCGGGATCGCGGGCGGATACGATCCACGGTTCATCGGGGTTGGCCCCGATGAATTTCGCCGGGTTCTGAACGCGGGCGTCTTCGTGACCGCCGCGGTGGCTGTGGTCTCCTTCGCGGCCAAAATCGATGTCGCCCGCGGCTACGTCGTGCTGGCACTGCCCTCGCTGACCATCTTCGACCTGGTGGCGAGGTATGCCATCCGCAAGCGGTTGCACCGGCTCCGGCGCGATGGCCAGTTCGTGCGTAGGGTTGTGGCCGTTGGATATACCCCGATCGTCGCCGAGCTCGCCGCCCTGCTGCACCGGGACAGCTACCATGGGCTATCGGTCGTCGCGGCCTGCGTGGCGGGACCTTCGCCCGGCGCTCCGCCGGTTGAGCTGTCTGAGGCTGACCTGGGCAGTCCCGCAGGCTTTCCGCTCGTGCACGGACTCGATGACATTGTGGGCACGGTTGAGCGGTACCGGGCCGACACCGTGGCCGTGCTCGCGTGCCCGGAGATGAGCGGCCTGCGGCTGCGCGATCTGGCCTGGCAGCTAGAGAAGTCTGACACCGACCTGTGGCTGGCTCCTGCGCTGCTGGACATCGCCGGACCCCGGACGACGATCAGGCCGGTCGCGGGCCTGCCTCTGCTGCACATGGAGCATCCCGAGTTCAGCGGACTGCGGCGGATGATCAAGTCGGCCTTCGACCGACTCATGGCTGCCATCGCGCTGCTGCTCCTCAGCCCGCTATTCCTAGTGGTCGTCATGGCCATCAGGCTTGGCGACGGCGGCCCTGCTCTGTTCCGCCAGGAGCGGGTGGGAAAGGGCGGACAGCCGTTCGTGCTGTTCAAGTTCCGCACCATGCTGGTCGACGCCGAGCGACAGAAGAGCCAACTTGACGAACTGAACGAGACCGATGGCGTCCTGTTCAAGATCCGTCGCGAT
>Ga0182030_10014543_pt1 | contig 15516 bp, 13 predicted proteins | sample 812S3MmetaG_FD_121299 | JGI IMG/M metagenome (GOLD analysis project Ga0182030, IMG submission 121299) | Permafrost microbial communities from Stordalen Mire, Sweden - 812S3M metaG (Illumina Assembly) | ecosystem: Environmental > Terrestrial > Soil > Wetlands > Permafrost | place: Sweden... | reverse complement strand
TGATCTCGGTGGCGCCCGACTCCACCAGCATCTCGCCCTCAGCGAGTAGGTCGTCGAAGGGACGACTGATCTCCTCACCCCGCACTGAGGGGACGATGCAGTACGCGCAGGTGTTGTCACAGCCCGTCTGGATGGTCATCCACGCCGCCCACGGCAACTCCCTGACCGCGTAGAGAGCGGGCGCCATGTCGCGCGCGGCTTGGTGATCAGGCGCGTCCCAGACGTCGACGACCGGACCCTCGATCGCCGCGCGCGCCAAAAGAGCCGGCGCGGCGCTGAGGTTGTGGGTGCCGAAAACGACGTCCACCCAACCGGCGCGCTCGAGAATCTGCCCGCGGTCCTTTTGCGCCATGCACCCACCCACCGCGATCTGCATGTCGGGACGACGCTCCTTCTCCGCCTTCAGGTGCCCCAGAGCGCTGTAGAGCTTGAGGTCGGCGTTCTCTCGGATAGTGCAGGTGTTGAAGATCACCACGTCCGCCGACGTGTCGTCCTCGGCGGCGACCATTCCCTCGCCCACCAACAGTCCCGCGAGACGCTCGGAGTCGTGTTCGTTCATCTGGCAACCGAACGTACGAATCGCGAAGGTCTTGGGTTTCGACACCCCGCCAGCCTAATCATCTGCCCGATTTCGCTCGGCGAGTCGCACCCCTACTGCGGCACCACCTGCTCGGGTGCCGTTCGGTCAATGGTGACCCCGACCCCCGCCGCTACCACCAGGACGAGGCCGATCAGTACCCAGGCCGTGGCCTGCTCGTGTAGGAGCAACGCTCCGATCACGAAGGCGATGGCCGGGTCCAGGCTCATCAACACCCCGGCGGCCGCCGGACTCAATCGGCGCAGCGCTTGTAGTTCGGCCGCGAAACCCAGGACGATCGACATGAGCCCCACCAGCGCGAGGCGACCCCCGAGGGAGGGATGGTGGGCCACGAGGTCGAACCGGGTCAGTGCCCAGGGCAACGTCACGAGAGCGCTGACGCTCATGGAGACCGCAAGGCCACCAAACCCGGTCGTCGCTCCCCCGACGCGCGCCGCGGCGAAGACGTAGCCACCCCAGCCGAGGCCGCTACCCAGACCGAAGAGCGCCCCTACCAGCGTCACGCCGCCGCCGGGGTGTGACAAGAGCACCACTCCCACCGCGGCCAGGACCGCGAAGGAGAAGTGGCGCCAGTTGCGACGACCGAAGACGGCGACGCACAAGGGACCCAAGAACTCGATGGTCACCGCGCTACCCAGGGGGATGCGCGCGATCGCCTGGTAGAAACAGACGTTCATGAACGCCACCGTCACCCCCAGCACTACCGCGGCGCGCCATTGTTCGGCGCGCCAGCGACGCAGTCGCGGGCGTGTGGCGATCAGTAAGACGAGCGCACCGAGGAGGAACCGCCATCCACTGGTGGCGACCGGTCCCAACTCTGCGAAAGCCGGCTGCACCAGGGCGGCGGACCACTGAATGGACGTGGCACCCAAGATGATGAAGCCCGCACCCGCGAGCGAAACCCGCGGCGTCGAGGAGGTCACGGCCTCATGTGAGTTGCAATCCACGACGGTCGGCGTCGAGTTCCCACACCACGCCCGCCACTGAGTGTTCGGAGAGGAACTCCTGCGCTGCGCCAGCCACCACTGACGAGGCCGTCTCGTCGCACAAGGCCAGCATGGTCGAACCAGCCCCTGACCAGCACGAGCCCGCGGCGCCCGCCTCGCGCAGGCGCGCTAGCAGCGGCTGGGCGAACGGCAGCAACGACATTCGATACGGCTGGTGCAAAAAATCGTCCATCGATCCGGGAACGAAGTCCTCTCGGTGGGCCAGCCCCGCAATCAACAACGCCACGGCGCTGACGTTATGTACGGCGTCCGTGAACGGGACGTGGCTGGGTAACGCACGGCGGGCCTCGGCAGTCGAGAGTTCCTCGTCAGGCACCACCACGACGAAGCGCCACTGGGGGTCGAGCGCCAGTGAACGAGCGACGACCGACGCGCGGTCATTGACGCTGGCCACGACGAGACCACCCAGGAACGACGCGGCCGCGTTCTCCGCGTGGCCATCGATCTGCGTGGCCACGTCGAGTGAGACACTCGACCCCGCCGCGGCAGCTGCCGCCAGCGCGAGGGCGGCCGAGGAGCCCAGACCGCGCGAGAGGGGGATCTCGGAATTCACGTGGATCGCGAATTGGTGATGGCCCAGCACGCGCGCCGCCACTTGGGCGCCGAGATGGCGCTCGTCATCGAAAAGACCCGCGCCGCAGCCTTCACTGGTGATCGAGAAGCTTTCGGCGAGCTCCACCGACACCTCGAGGTATCGCGTCAGGGCGACGGCGAGGGCGTCAAAGCCGGGTCCGAGGTTGGCAGAACTAGCGGGAACGCGTGCGAGCATGGAGTCAGCGTAGGCGCTCCCACAGCGACGCTGGCGACACCTGGCGCGCCACCGTCAGGGCAACGCGGTAGTTGCCCCCCTCGTCCACGTCGAGCCACCCGACCACTTGTCCCGGCACCACCGCACTGCGTTCGGGGTCGATGGTGACCGAGACGTTGGCCGCATCAAGAGCGCTGAACCACTCGAGTGCCAGGGGCGCTTCGAGGATGACGTCGCTGCGACGACTCCCCCACCCCACGGTGCCGACGACCGTGCCGGCTTTCAGATCGATCGACTTCTCGCTGGTGAGTACGGACCGCTCGAGAGCGAGTGCCTCGTCACCAGCGGGACCCAGCAGGTCGCCGCCGCGTGCTCCGAGAATCACCGCGTAGGCCAATTGGACCTGACCGTTGAGTACGAAGGTCATGGCCATCACGTCGCATCCGCCAGCCGCATCGGTACGGCCCGACTTGACTCCCACCACATTGTCGACGCCAATGAAGGGCGTGAAGGATCCCAGGGTCCCCGCCACGGGCAACGTCACACTCGACTGGGCCACGATCGTGCGAACCAGTGCGGACTTCATCAGTATCGACGTCAAGAGACCCTGGTCCAGGGCCGTCGACACCGAACCCGGGTCGACGCCGGACGTGTCGACGTAGTGGGTGTCGGTGAGCCCCAAGGCGAGCGCATCGGTGTTCATCCGAGCGACAAAGTTGGGCGTCGAGCCCCAGGCCATTTGCGCGAGCAGCGTGGCGAAGTTGCTCGCGGAATGCACCAGCAGACCATCCAAGAGAGTGCTCTCGCACAGGACCTCGCCGGTCGCAACCGCCGCGCTCGACTGGCCCTGCGCATTGATCGTGTCGTAGTAGGTCACGTCGGCGGGCGTGACGGTCAGACACGGTCCCGTCTCGCCGATCGAGAGCGGTAGCTTCTGCAGGACGACGTAGGCGGTCATCAGTTTGGTGAGACTGGCGATGGGCACCACGGCGTTGTGCCACTCTCGCTGCACGCCCAAGGCGGGGATGACCAGCGCGGCGCTGCCGACGCTCGGCCACGCGATGGGCGTGGGGGCGAGTGCCGAGAGAGTACTGAGCGACGTCGTGGAGGTCGAAGGTTGATTCAGCAATGGCAGTTGCATCCCCAGCATGAGCAGCAGCGACATCAGTGCGCCAAGAATCATCGCGAGGAACCTAGTGAGGAGCCCGAACAGCGCGGGACGACGAGAGGACGAACGGGCCACGACGCGAGGCTAGAGCGAGTCATCAAGCTCGTCGGGTGAGATGAGGACCTTGCGAGCCTTGGAACCGTCACCGGGACCGACGACCCCCTCGATCTCCAGTTGGTCCATGATCCGTCCGGCGCGAGCGAAACCCACGCGCAACTTGCGCTGGAGCATGGAGGTGGAGCCTGATTGGTTGCGGATCACGATCTCTCGGGCCTGTCGCAGGATCTCGTCGTCGTCGTCGCTCGCTCCAGAGGACGACTCCAGTCGACTGGCGGGCACATCGAGGGCCACCACCGTCTCACGTTGGCCACCCTGGGCGCGCCAGTTCTCGACCACGCGGCGCACTTCCTCCTCCGACACCCACGGCGACTGCAACCGGCGTGCGATGTTGCTCGACGCGGTGACGAGCAACATATCGCCCTTGCCGATCAGTCGCTCCGCGCCGGCCTGGTCCAAGATGACTCGACTGTCGGCGAGCGACGACACGGCGAAGGCCATGCGACTGGGCACGTTGGCCTTGATTACTCCAGTGATCACGTCCACGCTGGGACGCTGCGTGGCCAACACCAGGTGAATGCCAACCGCGCGAGCCATCTGGGCGATGCGCACCACGGACTCCTCGACGTCGCGCGCCGCCACCATCATGAGGTCATTGAGCTCGTCCACCACGATCACGATGTAGGGCAACACCTCAGGTTCGCGTCTCGTCACGCCGGCGTCGAGGGTCGTCGCACGCTCGAAAGCGTCGCCCACCAACTCCTCAGTCGTGGGCTCCAGGACCACCTCACCACGGGCGATCATTTGCTGGTAACTCGTGATGTCGCGCGCGCCGTTCTCGGCCAAGACGTCGTAGCGGCGCTCCATTTCCTTGACGGCCCACGCCAAGGCCCCCGCCGCCTTCTTGGGATCGACGACCACTGGTGCCAGGAGGTGCGGCAAGTCGTTGTAGTGCCCCATCTCGACGCGCTTGGGGTCCACCAACAACAACTTGACTTGGTCGGGCGTGGCACGCATGACGAGCGACGTGATGAGCGAATTGATGCACGAACTCTTGCCCGCGCCGGTCGCCCCGGAGATCAGCACGTGGGGCATCTCGCCGAGATTGACCACGACGGTCTTGCCAGAGATGTCGCGCCCGATGGGCACGTCGAGAGGGTGCGTCGCCGCGATCGCCTCGTCGGAGGCCAAGAGGTCGCCCAAGGCCACCAACGCGCGCTGGCGATTGGGCACCTCGACGCCGATGGCCGAGCGTCCCGGAATGGGGGCAAGAATCCGCACGTCGGGGCTCGCCATGGCGTAAGCGATGTCCTTGTTGAGAGACGTCACCCGCGAGACCTTGACGCCCGGACCCAGTTCCAATTCGAAGCGCGTCACGGTCGGCCCCATGGTGAAGCCCACCAAGGTGGTCTCGACGCCGTGGGCCGCCAACGCGTCGACCAACTCCTCGCCTGCGGCTTCGATGGCGTCACGATCTTGACGCTGCTCGCGAGTGCGAGATAGGAGCGACATCGGCGGCAACTCCCAGTGCGACTCATTGGGCGCAAAGTAGGTCAACGCCGCTGGCTGCGGGTCGGGTTCATCATCCTCGAGGAGAGGTTCCTCGTCGTACTCGTCGTCGTAGCCCACCGCCACGGACTCCACGTCGTCGAATTCCTCGAGCGCTGGCGGGGCATCGTGCTTGCGTCGCAGGCGCGCCGGGGCCACTGGTTCGATCTCTGGCACCGTCGTCGCTTCGTCGTACTCTGACGTCGAGGGTCGCGCGCTCCACCAGGTGGCGAAGTGGCGTCCCAGGTAGCGCAAGACCGCGCCCGCCGTCTTCACCAACGTGCCCAGCCCGACGGAGGTGCCGATCATCAGTGCGATTACGAAGACCGCCAACAGCGCGGCCACCGCGCCGCCGGGTCCGATGAAGCGAGCCAGCGTGCCGCCGATCAGCACGCCGAGCCAACCACCCGCGTGCCCCAACTCCGCTACGGATGCTCCTAGTTTGGGCCGACCTTCGGCCACGTCGCCGAGTCCGGACACGCTGATCAGTGCGAGCGAGATACCCCAGAGGAACCGTGCTCGATCCACCTCGACGCTGCCCAGCACCAAAATCACTCCCAATCCAATCAACAGGACTGGAATTGCGACGCGTCCCACGCCGAAAGCCAATTTGAGACCCTCGTTGACGCCACGCCCGACGGGGCCCAGGGCACCGATTTCGGCGAGCAGCACCAACAATCCCGCCAGAATCATCAAGACGATCCAAATGTCGCGTTGGTGGCGGCCCCAGACGGTCTCGCGTGGTGCGGGCGCGTGACGGGCCCGCGTCTTGGACGAGCCCTTCGCGGGCGTGGACGATCGTCGAGCGCTAGCCATCACCTTCCAAGTTACCGAACAAGCATTCGCCACGGTGACCATCGGCCTAATCTGGTGCAATGTCCGCTCCCCAGCACCAGAGTTCCGCTGACCTCGCCGCGCGATTGAAGGTCCTCTCGCGCAGTTGCGCCGTCGTGTCGCGCACCGAGCTCTCGCCGTCGCTGGTTGAAGTGGTCCTGCGTGGCGACGCTGTCGCTCTCGCCGGCGTCGCGGGCAACGACGTCATGATCCTCGTCAGTGGCGAGGACGACACCCCGATACGACGCCGCTATAGCGTTCGCCACGTCGACGCGGACGCCGACACATTCTCCCTGTGGATCTCGCGGACGCACGACGGCCCCGCAGCCCGGTGGGCCACTACCGCAGTGGTCAACGACCGTGTGGACGTCATAGGGCCGCGTGGCAAGATCCCACTCAATGACGCGGCGGACTGGCACCTGTTTGTGGGCGACGTCTCCTCGCTGGGGGCCTTCTATCGGATGGCCCAGAGCATCGAGGTGCCCGGGCGCGCCGTCTTCATCGTGGAACTCGACGATCCAGATGATGCCGTGACCGCCAGCTTCGACGAGGGACTCGGCGTCACGGCGATCTTTGTCGACTGCGGCGACCGGGGACACGACGACCCGGCGGGATTGCTGAGCGGACTGGCCGCCTTCACCCTGCCGCCCGACGAGGGACACGCCTACTTGTTCGGCGAGTTCCACGTCATGCGCGTCGTCAAATCCGCTCTGATCGACCGCGGACTCAGCGCCGCACAGATCAGTCTCAAGGCTTTCTACCGCATCGGACAGTCCAACGGCGCCAATGGCGAACCGTCCAAGGACGACTAGAGGACGACGATGGCCACTAGGAGCACGGGCTGGCGCCGGTACTTCTGACCCAACAATCGCCCCGCCGCGCGCTGGGCGGCCTTGGTCAGCGATTCGTCATCGCGATTCCCTTCCTTCAGGGCCGACTCGATGGCTTCGCGCACCGTGGCTGTCACCGCGTCCACCACTCCTCGATCGTGGTCTCCCTCGAACCAACCGCGCGTGGTCACCCGCACCGGTTGACTGATGACGCCGCGCGACGCGTCGACCCCCGCCGAGATTTGCACCACGCCGAATTCGGCCAGCATGCGGCGTTCCTCCAGAGGGCGCTCATCGAGGTCACCGGCGCTGCCGTCGATGTAGTGGAAACCCGCTGGCACTTGACCCGCACGCTTGATGCCCTCGCGGGTCACGTCGATCTGGTCACCGTCCTCGCATATCAAGATGTGCTGGTCCGCGAGCCCCATCGACGCGGCGAGGTCGGCGTGGTGTCGCAGGTGACGGTACTCACCGTGCACGGGGACGAAGTTCTTCGGTCGCAGCAATTGATGGTACGTACGCAACTCTCCCTGGCGTGCGTGACCCGACGCGTGTACCGGTTCCTGGCCTGAATGGATGACCTCGGTGCCCGCACGATGCAAGTCGTCGATCACTCGTCCCACTGACCACTCGTTACCCGGTATCGGGTGCGACGAGAGGATGATGGTGTCTTGCTGGCCGACGGAGAAGTTGCGCGCATCTCCGCGCGAGAGCTTCGAGAGCGCCGCCAGCGGCTCGCCTTGACTTCCGGTGCAGATGACGCAGATCTCGCCAGGAGTGAATCGGTCCACATTCTCGATATCGACGAAGTCCGCCGTGTCGACGTGCAGAAGATTCAGCTTGCGGGCCAATTTCACATTGGCCTCCATCGAGCGACCCATGAGAGCGATCTTGCGATGCTGTTCGCGGGCGACGTCGATGATCTGCTGGACCCGATGAATATGGCTGGCGAAACAAGCCACCACCAGACGGCGTTCGGGGCGTTCGAGGAAGAGGCGTCGCAGTGCGCCACCCACTGACCGCTCCGATGCCGTGAAACCGGGCTCCTCGGCGTTGGTGGAGTCGCACAGGAGTAGCGCCACTCCCTCGTCACCCAGGGCGGCGAGACGCGACACGTCGGTGCGACGGTTGTCGATGGGCGTCAGGTCGAGTTTGAAATCTCCCGAATGCACGATGATGCCGATCTTGGTGTGAAACGCCAGAGCGTGCGCACTGGGCACCGAATGGGTGACCTGAATGAACTCGACGTCGAAGGGCCCGATGCGACGGCGTTCCCCGTCGGCCACCTCGATGAAGGTCAAGTCGTGGGCCACTCGCGCCTCGGTGAGACGGTGACGCGCGAATCCCAAGGTGAGGGGCGATCCGTAGATCGGCACGTTGACGTCCTTGACCAGATAGCGCAAGGCTCCAGTGTGGTCCTCGTGACCGTGAGTTAAGACAATGGCGTCCACGCGGTCGCGACGCTCGATCAGCCAACGAAAGTCTGGCAAGATCAAGTCCACGCCGTACATCGTGGGTTCGGGAAACATCAGTCCTGCGTCGACAACGACGATACGGCCGTCCTGCTCGATGGCCGCGCAGTTGCGCCCGATTTCGCCGAGTCCCCCGAGGAAGGTGACCCGGACGTTGTCCTTAGCCACGCGAGGCCGCCAGCGCTGACACCACGTCGTGCGCCGACTGGTCGAGGACTTCGTCGCCCGGACCGAGGGGAAGTCGGCACTGGCCGACGGCAAAGCCCAAGGCGCGCATCGCGGCCTTGGAAGGGAGGGGGTTGGGATACATGTCACTCGTTTCGAAAGAACAGCTGGGCGCAAGGCGCGCATTCAGCGATCGCGCGGCGTTCCAGTCGCCGGCGTGCGCCGAGCGAATGAGCGCCGCGAACTCGGGAGCCGCCCAATGTGCGGCCACCGACACCACGCCCACCGCGCCAATGGCGAGGAACGGCAACAACAACGCGTCATCTCCACTGTAGAGGTCGAGGGACTCCCCCAGTTCGGCCTTGGTCGCGGCCGCCGCCACGAGGTCACCGGACGCGTCCTTCAACGCCACCACGTTGGCGTGGCGTCGTACGACGTCGATCGTGGTCGCCGAAGCGATCTTGCGACCAGTACGCACCGGAATGTCGTAGAGCATCAGCGGAAGTGGCGTCGACTCGGCGAGGGCGGCGAAGTGTGCGGCGATCCCGCGCTGACTCGGACGGGCGTAGGCGGGCGTCGTCGCCAACACGCCCGCAGCACCGGTCGCCGCCACTCGTGACGTCAATGCCGTCGACTCGGCGGTGTCCGACGAGGACGTCCCGGCCAAGACCGGTACGCCGACGGCTTCGGCGACCGCGGCGAACAGGTCGAGCTTCTCGGCGTCCGACAACGCCGAACCCTCGCCCGTCGAGCCTCCGACGACCAGGGCGTCGTTCCCCTGCGCTACCAAGAAACGTGCGAGGTCCCTCGCTACGTCGAGGTCCACGGTGCCGTCCTGGGCGAAGGGGGTGACCATCGCCGTCAGTAGGTATCCAAAACGGGGCGAAGTCATCTAACGAAGTTACCAGTGATGGATACTTCTACCAGGTCGCCTCAGGCGATGAAGGCGTCGATTCCCTGCGTGAATCCTGGCGTGGGACCCACGTGAGCCACCGCGATCGCGACACCTTGGACGAAACTCGCCCGGTCGTATGAATCGTGGCGGATGGTGAGGCCCTCGCCGGGGCCGCCGAAAAGTATCTCCTGGTGCGCGACCAGACCAGGGAGGCGCACCGAGTGAATCCGCACGCCGTCACCGGCGTTGGACCCGCGGGCGCCCTCCAAGGTGTGGCGCTGCGTGGGTTCGGGGGGCGTCACACGCCCTGCCACGGCGCGCGCCTCACGAATGCGCTCGGCCGTGGTGATCGACGTGCCCGAGGGCGCGTCGACCTTACGGTCGTGATGAAGTTCAATGATCTCGACACGCTCGAAGTACGGCGCCGCCATCGCGGCGAAGCGTTCGCTCAGTACGGCACCCAACGAGAAGTTCGACGCCATAATCACACCCGTCGACGTCGCCGCCACTCGCACCTGGTCCTGTTGGGCGTCACTGAGACCGGTCGTGCCGATGACCAGTCCCACGTGGTTCGTGGCACACCACTTCGAACTGGCCACCACTGAATCAGGTTGGGAGAAGTCGACGACCACGTCAACGCCCGTGGGGTCGACGTCGGCCAGGGTGGCGTAGTACGTCGCACCAAAGAGTCGAGGTGGTTCGTGCAAGTCCACCAGGACGCTCACGACCAGGCCGTCAATCAGGTTCAGATTCTCGGCGAGCGCCTGACCCATCCGACCGGCGCCACCCACCATTGCGATACTTTTCACTATTTCACCCTATCGGTGACGTCACGCACGTTCGTGACGTCACAGCACGAGACCCGCCGCTCGACCGTGGGGTCGCGCGGCGGGTCTCGCCCGAATACTTAGCGACGGCGCGGACGCGGACCGCGACGGTTACCACCATCGTTCTCCGAGAACGACGGACCGCCGGGACCCAAGTCGCCAATCTCGTCGGCCAATTCCGCCTCGAAGGCAGCCTCAAAACTCGATGATGGCGTCGAGGGGGCCGACGGCGTCGCAGCGCGCGGCGCTCGCTCACCACGGTCACTGCGGTCGTTACGGTCACTGCGGTCACCACGGTCGTTACGTTCACGGCCACCACGGTCGCCACCACGGTCACTGCGTTCACGGGGCGCGTCTTCGGTCACCATGTCGGCGTACTCGCCGGCCAGTGAGAGTGAGACCTTTCCCTGCGGGTCAATGTCATCAACCTTGACTTCGATGGCTTGGCCCAATTCGACCACGTCCTCGACCTGGCCGATGCGCTTTCCACCGTTGAGCGGCGACATCTTGGAGATATGCAAGAGGCCATCTCGACCCGGCAGGATACTCACGAACGCGCCGAACTTGGCGATGTTCACAATGCGGCCCTGGTAGACAGCGCCGATCTCGGCGGTCGGCGGGTCGAGGATGAGCGAGATGCGACGCTTGGCCTCTTCGACCGCACGGCCGTCCTTGGCGCCGATGGTGACGGTACCAACGACACCGTCGTCGTCGACGGTGATGTCGGCGCCGGTCTCTTGTTGGAGAGTGTTGATGACCTTGCCCTTGGGACCGATGACCTCACCGATCTTGTCAATGGGGATCTCGATGGACACGATCTTGGGCGCCACGGCAGCGACTTCAGCGCGCGGCTCGGCAATGGTCGCAGTGATCACGTCGAGAATCGCCAGTCGCGCTTCCTTGGCCTGGTGCAGCGCCTTGGCCAGCACGTCGGCCGGGAGGCCGTCGATCTTGGTGTCGAGCTGCAACGCCGTCACGGCGTCGGCAGTGCCGGCGACCTTGAAGTCCATGTCACCGAAGGCGTCCTCGGCTCCGAGGATGTCGGTAAGCGTCGAGTAGACGCCGTCTTCGTACACGAGTCCCATGGCGATACCGGCAACCGGTGCCTTGATGGGTACGCCCGCCGCCATGAGCGACAAGGTGGAACCGCAGACCGACGCCATCGACGTCGATCCGTTGGACTGCAGCACGTCAGACACCACGCGCAACGTGTAGGAGAACTCCTGCTCGCTGGGCAGCACCGGCACGAGGGCGCGCTCGGCGAGCATGCCGTGACCGACTTCGCGGCGCTTGGGGGCGCCGACGCGACCGGTTTCGCCGACCGAGTAGGGCGGGAAGTTGTAATGGTGCATGTAACGGCGGAACTCGTCGGGGGTGATCGAGTCGATCTGCTGCTTCATTCGCGGCATGCCCAACGTCGTGACGTTGACGACCTGAGTCTCGCCGCGCTGGAAGAGCGCCGATCCATGCGTCATCGGGAACAGGTCGATCTCTGCGGACAGCGGTCGAATCTCGGTTGAATTGCGACCATCGATGCGAACACCTTCGGCGGTGATGCGCTTGCGCACGATCTTCTTGGTGAGGGACTTCACCGCCGCCTTGACTTCGCTGAGTCGGTCAGCGAACTCGGGCAACTGCTCGATAATGGCTTTGGTGGCCGCATCGAGCGCATCGTTGCGCGCCGTCTTCGTGGTGAACTTGTTGGCTTCTGCCAGCGAGGCCTCGCCCACTTCACTGACTCGAGCCAAGACGTCGTCCTGGTAATCGGTGAAGGTCTTGTATTCAATCATCTTGATCTCGCCGTGCTGGGCGACGTAGTCGCGCACCAGCTGGCGCTGCAGGTTGATCGCCTCGCGGATCCACAACTTGGAGGCTTCGAGGCCAGCGGCCAGGACCTCCTCGGACACCTTGGGGGCGCCGTCGGCGTACATCTCGAAGGAACCTTCGGTGCCACCAGCTTCGACCATCATGATCGCGATGTCGGACTCGACCGACTCCTCCAAGGCACGTCCGGCGACGACGAGTTCGAACGTGGCGGCGTCGCCCTCGGCGAACGTCGGGTGCGGCGCCCACACACCTTCGGTGGTGTAGGCCAGGCGCACGGCTCCGATGGGGCCGTCAAAGGGGATGCCCGAAATCATCAGCGCGGCTGAAGCCGCGTTGATGGCCAGGATGTCATGCGGATTCTCCTGGTCGGCGCTGAAGACGGTGCCGACGACCTGAACTTCGTTGCGAAAGCCCTTGGGAAACGAGGGGCGAAGCGGACGGTCGATGAGGCGGCAGATCAGTACCGCCTGGTCCGAGATCTTTCCCTCACGACGGAAGAACGAACCAGGGATCTTGCCGGCCGCGTAGGCCCGCTCCTCGATGTCGACCGTCAGGGGGAAGAAGTCGATGCCCTCACGCACCGTGCGCGAGGCGGCGACGGTGGCGAGCAGTACGGTATCGCCGAGACGGGCCAAAACGGCCCCGTCGGCAAGTTGGGCCAGATGGCCGGCTTCAAAACTCAGGGTTTTGTCAGTGCCCGTGATGGGACTGCTTACGCGGATTGCGTCTGTCATGGAAGTGCTCCTTATGCGGTTAGCAACACTCCGCCCGGATCCCAGTGAGCAACCTTCGCTTGGCGCGACTGTTCTCCACTGGCCTCCGAGGGCTCGGATGTGTTGATCACGTCGACGGCGTCGACGTGGACCAGTTAGCGACGAATGCCGAGACGGCCGATCAACTCGCGATAACGCTCCACATTGCCGCGCTGCACGTAATCGAGCAGGCGACGACGTTGGCCGATGAGCTTCATGAGTCCGCGGCGAGTGTGGTGATCACCCTTGTGAACCTTGAGGTGCTCGGTGAGGTGCGAGATCCGGTCCGTCAGGATCGCGATTTGGACTTCGGGCGAACCGGTGTCCGTAGCGTGAGCCTGGTAGTCCTTAATGATCTGCTGCTTCTCAGCCATAACGTTTTTGCCTTATGAGTCGGGGGTCCCGTTGCGAGTCGCCAACGTGACGACCCACACGATCAGCGTCGCTGACCGAAGTTCTATCCTAGCAGGAGCGTGGCGCCGGGATTAAATTCTTCGAAGATGTCGCAACTTTGCTCGACGTCGCGCGCCATCTGGGCCAACAGGTCCTCGAGGGTCGCAAAGGTCCTCTCTCCGCGCAGGTGCGCCAAAAACGCCACATCAAGCACCTGATCGTAAAGGTCACCCTGGAAATTGGGCAAGTGCACCTCGACCAGGACCCCCCCGTTCTCGTAGAACTGGGGCCGAGTACCGACCGAGACTGCGCCACAGAGCCACCGCCCGTCCGCGAGGTGCACGGCGGCGGCGTAGATTCCAAGGGCCGGGAGGAGTTGGTGTTCTGCGACGCGGAGATTGGCCGTGGGAAATCCCATCTCGCGCCCACGCGAGTCACCGTGCACGACGACGCCGCGTAGGACGAAGGGGTGTCCGAGGATCGCTCGAGCCCCTTCGACGTCGCCCGTGGCCACACACGAGCGCACCGCCGTGGAACTGAACCGCTCGTCGCCCCCGTAAGTCGGCGACGTATGGACTCGAAATCCATGGTTGGCACCTTCGCGGACGAGCAACTCGATGTCGCCTTCACGGTCGCGTCCAAAATGCACGTCATCGCCCACCACCAGATCCGCCACGCCGAGACGTCCCACCAGCACCCGTTCGACGAAGGACGTGGCCGTCTCGCGAGCGGACAATTCGTCGAATCCCAGCACGCCCACCTGTTCGATGCCGAGTCGTTCGAGTCCCTCGAGGCGCTGGGGCAAGGTCCCAATCAGCCGCGGTGCCGTGTCGGGTGAGAGCACGAGCGCGGGGTGCGGGTCGAAAGTGATGACGCTGGCGCTCGCCGCGTGCTCGTGGGCGAGTCGCACCACCTCGGCGATAATCGCCTGGTGACCGAGATGCAGCCCGTCGAACACTCCGAAGGCGACCACGCTGGGTCGCTGCAGTTCAGCGTCGAAGCGACTCAGTCTCACGAGGACCCCGAACTCGACATGACAATCTCGGGCTTCCACAGGTGCGCGCGACGACGCAGCACGCCGACCAGATGACCCTCGTCATCGAGCGCCGCGATCTCCTCGCCCGCGAACCCCTCGCCGAGTTCGAGACGCTGTCCCATGCGCATCTTGGCGATGTCGTGGACGTCGAGCACCATCGACTCGAGACCCGCCACCATGTGAGAAGGCGGCTCGAGAGCCGTGCGGACGTCATCGAGGGCGGCTAACCCCTCGAGGCGATGCGCGTCATCCACGTGATGCGTGCCACTCGAGATCCTTCGCAATGCCGTCAAGTGACCCACGGTCCCCATCTTCTCAGATAGGTCGCTGAGCAGCACACGGACGTACGTCCCGACCGAACACGTCACGTCGAAGTCCCACCGGTCCTCGTCGGGCGACTCGAAGAGCACGAAGTTCTCAATCACCACGTCGCGCGGCGCGCGAACGACCTCGATGCCCTCGCGTGCGAGCTCGTGGAGGCGTCGACCCCCCACCTTGAGAGCCGACACCATGGGGGGCACCTGGCTCTGAGGGCCGATCATCGTCGCGGCCACGGCGTTGATGTCGTCCAGAGAGATCGCGGGCACGTCGGCAAGTGCGACGACCGCCCCGTCGGCGTCGAGTGAATCGGTGGCCACACCCAGACGGACCGTGCCGGTGTAACGCTTGGTCTCCGACTGGGCGAAACGTAGCAGGCGGGTCGCCGAGCCCACCGCCACCACCAACAATCCGGTGGCCAGGGGATCCAGAGTGCCCGCGTGGCCGATGCGGCGCTCGTTGAAGAGTTGGCGCAACCTCGCCACCACGTCGTGGCTCGTGAGCCCGCCGGGTTTGTCGATCAGCAGTAGGCCACTAGTCGTCGTCATGGTGCTGTCGGCGAAGGACGTCCTCCACCGCGTTGCCGCTGGCGATGGCGGGGTCCGCCATGAAGGACAGCTTCGGTGTGCGCTTGAGACGAGTCTGGGCATTGACCGAACCTTGGATCTGAGCACGGCGCTCTTCGAGCGCGTCGGCCCGACTGGGATCGAGCGAGTCAAGATAGACCATCGCCTGACGCATGTCGGCGGTCGTCTCGACACCGGTCACCGTCAAGAAGCCAAGGCGCTCATCGATGTCACTCAGACGCAACAACTCCTCGGAGATGACCTCGCGCAGAATCTGGTTCACCCGTGCCGAACGCGGGTAGGGATGATGACTCGAGGAGTGGGCCATGGGCTAGGCCGTGCGCGGGATCTCGCGCTCTTCGAACGTCTCGATGATGTCGCCCGCCTTGAGGTCTTGGTAGTCGGAGAGACCGATACCGCACTCGAAGCCGGACGCCACTTCGCGCGCGTCGTCCTTGAAGCGACGCAGCGACGT